>Ga0157292_10000011_pt1 | contig 90860 bp, 83 predicted proteins | sample NitcycUS179409R1_FD_108401 | JGI IMG/M metagenome (GOLD analysis project Ga0157292, IMG submission 108401) | Soil microbial communities from Arlington Agricultural Research Station in Wisconsin, USA - Nitrogen cycling UWRJ-S179-409R-1 | ecosystem: Environmental > Terrestrial > Soil >... | reverse complement strand
TGCTGGCCCTGGCGGTCGCGCTCGCGGACTTCTTCGCTTCGGTGGTGGCGCGCTTGGCCTGGGTTTTGCCTTTGCTGCTGTTCTTGCTCTGGGTAGCCATGAAGTAGGAATCCCCTTCGTCTCGTTTCGGTCCTCGGGCGGTCCCCGAGTCTAGCGAACATACGTTCTTAGCGAACACACGTTCTTAACCCACTTTTGATGAGGGTTACACCGCTACCCGAAACCAGGCTCAGGAACTCGCGGCCCGCGCCCGCTGGGCCGCGATCAGGGTCTGCAGCGCCGTCTGCCCGCAAGCGGCGGCGATCGGGTAGCGCGTCTCCAGGTCCAGCGGCGCCTGCTCCAGAGCCAGGTCGCCGAAGGCGACCGCGCCCCCGGCCTCGCGCACGATCAGCTGCGCCGCGGCGGCGTCGACCGAGCGGCAGGAGCGCAGGCTGAGCATGCCGTCGAAGCGGCCGGCGGCGACGTAGGAGGCGGTGATCGCGATCGAGCCGACCACCCGCAGGCGGTAGACCCTCCCACGCAGCTCTTCCAGCGCCGGCAGCGCCCACTCCGGCTCGGCCGACTCGAGGCCGACGACCTCGAGCTTCTCCTCCTCGGCGGCGACCGCGATCGGCTCGGCGCCGAGCCGCGCCCCCTCGCCGCGCCGGGCCGAGAACTCCTCGTCGGCGCCGAAGTCATGGATGAAGCCGAACTCGACGTCGGCCATCGAGCCGCCGGAGGCGAGGGCGATGCTGAGGCTGTGCGAGGGGATGGTGCGGCGGGCGTTGAGTGAGCCGTCGATCGGGTCGATCACCACCCGGGCGGCGCCGCCGGAGCCGAAGCAGACCTCGCCGCGCTCCTCGGAGACGGCGACGAACGAGGCCCCTTCGGCGGCCAGCTTCTCCAGCTCGGCGAAGACGATCTCCTCGCACCTGCGGTCGATCTCCAGGGTGCGGTCGCCGCCGACCCCGATCCCCTCGTAGATCGTCCGCTCGGCGCTGCTGGCGGTGGCGGCGAAGAGCTGGCGCTGGGCGGCGACGGCGCGGCGGCAGATTCCCAGCCAGTCTGCGGAGAAAACGTCCATCGCCGGGATGCTAGACGGGGTGCTGGTCGCGCTAGCGTTGGGCGATGGGCCAGCAGCCACCCACGGCGGAGATCGAGAGTGACGCGCGCGACCGCGTGATCGGCCACGACGGCGGGCCGCTGCTCGTGCTCGGCGCCGCCGGGACCGGCAAGACCGAGCTGGTGGCGCAGCGCCTGGCCCGGCTCGTCGCCGGCGGGCTCGCGGCCGAGCGGGTGCTGGCGATCGGCTCGACCCGGGCGACGGCGCGGCGCCTGCGCGAACGCTCCGAGGCGCTGCTGGAGGGACCGTTCGAGGAGCTCTGGATCGGCAGCTGGGACAGCCTCGGCGAGCGACTCCTGCGCCAGCACTCAGACGCCGCCGGCCTCGACCCCTTCTTCGACGTGCTCGGCCCGGCCGAGCGGCTGGCGATGCTGCTCGACCGGCTCGACAAGCTGCCGCTGCGCCGGCACGAGATCCGCGGCAACCCGGCCGGCCTGCTGGCCCGCCTGCTCGCCCGCATCGACCTGCTCAAGGCCGAACGGATCGGCCCGACCAGCCTGGCCGAACGGGCCGAGGCCGAGCGCGAGGGGGCCAACGACGAGGCGACGCGCGAGGCCGCCGCCCGCAGCCTCGAGTTCGCCGAGCTCTACTCGGCCCACGACAGCATCCTCGCCGAGTCCGGCAGCCTCGACCGCGGCGATGTCTTCCTCGCCCTCGACTGCCTGCTGGCCGAACGGCCCGACATCCGCCGCGAGATCGCCGCCCGCTTCGAGCACCTGATGGTCGACGAGATGGAGGAGACGACTCCGGCCCAGCGGGCGCTCCTGGAGGCTCTGGCGCTCGACAACCCGAACCAGCTCTACGCGATGGAGGAGGGCAGCCCGGAGCTGGAATCGTGGTTCCGCGACCTCCACCCGGGCGGCGACGCGGTGATGCTGGAGCGGCGCTTCCGCAACCCGCGCCTGCGCTTCTGGCAGTGCGCGAACGAGCGCGCGCAGGCGCAGGCCGTGGCCCGCAGCGTCGAGCAGCTGATCGCCGCCGGGACCGCCGCCGAGGAGATCTGCGTGCTCGTCGCCGACCCCGGCCGCCAGGGCGGGGCCGTCGCCGCGGCGATGGAGGAGCGCGGCATCCCCTTCCACCTGGCCGGGCCGGCGGCGCTGTTCCAGCGGCCCGAGGTGCGCGACGCGATCGCCTGGCTGCGCGTGCTCGCCGACCCCGACGACTCCGCCGCGGCGGCGCGGGCGCTGACCCGGCCGCCGATCGAACTGCGCTCCGGCGACCTGGCGCGGCTGACCACGATCGCCCGCCGCCGCAAGCTCGACATGGTCGCCGGCTGCGAAGCGGCGCTCGACAGCCCCCAGTTCCAGCCCGAGGCGCGCGAGCGCTTCCAGGCCTTCCTCAAGCTCTACAACGCCGCCGCGGCAGCGATGGAGGAGCGCCGCGCCGACGTCTTCGTGCGGCGCCTGATCGAGCGGGTCGGGCTGCGCCGCCAGCGCCTCTTCGCCGCCCAGCCCGAGGTCGCCGAGCGCCTGCTCGGGCTCTCGCGCCTGGCCGAGCTGGCGACCGCCTGGGCGCGGCGCGAGCCGCACGGCTCCACCCGCGGCTTCGTCGCCTACCTCAGCGCCGTCGCCGAGGCCGGGGTCGAGCCGGCCGGCGCCGAGGAGCCGCGCTCGGCCGCCTCGGTGCAGGGGATGGCGGCCGATGCGGTCAAGGGGATCGGCTTCGACCACGTCTTCGTGCTGGGGATGGAGGCCGAGCACGACTGGGCCCGGATCGGGTGGCCGGCCCGCACCCAGCTGGTGCTCTCGCGGCTGGCCCGCGGCGAGGGCGGCGAGTCCGGCCCCTCCCGCTACTACGCCGAGGCGCTGGCCGCCGGCGAGGACGCCGAGGAGGAGCACCAGGAGGAGCTGTTCGGCCCGGCCGAGGGGCTGCACGCGACCTACCGCAGCCTGCGCGAGCAGGTGCTGGAGGCCTCCTGGCGGGCCGGGCGGGAGCTCTCGGAGCCGCGCCTGGACACGGCGATCGACGTCAACCGCGCGATCGCCCGCTACCTGGAGCTCCTGAAGCTGGCGGCGCTCGCTCAGCGGCCCGGGGACGAGCCGACCGCGGAGGCGATCGACGCCGTCAACGGGCTGCTGCGGCAGGTCGCGACCCCCGAGCAGCAGGCCGAGCTCGACGCCTCCTCGCTCGACTCCTACCTGCTCGACTCAGAGCACGAGCGCGGCCGCCGCCTGGAGCTGATCGCCGCCCGCGAGGAGCCCTCGCTGGAGGCCTTCCTGCCGCGCCGCGGCGACGGCCGCCTCAGCCTCTCGGCCTCCGACCTCAGCCTGTATCTGACCTGTCCGCTGAAGTACAAGTTCGCGCGCGTCTTCGGCATCCCCCAGGAGCCGACGATCAACCAGCGCTTCGGGATCCTCTTCCACAACGTGCTCGAGCGCTTCCACAAGGAGCCGCCGGGCGAGGGCGAGGACGGCTTCAAGCAGCTGGTGGGACTGTTCGAGGCCGGCTGGCGGCGGACCGGGTTCGGCAGCACCGACGACGAGCTGCAGTTCCGCGACCGCGCCCGCGAGGCGCTGCGCCTCTACTGGGAGCGCGAGCGGATCGCCCAGTCAGAGCCGGTCTGGCTGGAGCGCAAGTTCGACTTCAAGGTCGGCGAGCACCACGTCCGCGGCCGCGTCGACCGCGTCGACCGCCTCGCCGACGGCGACTACGAGGTGATCGACTACAAGACGGGCGAACGCAAGACCGAGGCCGAGCTGGAGAACGACCTGCAGCTGGCGCTCTACCGGCTGGCCGCCCGCGAGGCCTGGGACATCGAGGCGGCGCTGGGCAGCTACTACTACGTGCTCGACGGTGACAAGGTGGCGGCGCCGACCAAGCCCGACGACGCCGAGCGGGTCGAGCGCACGGTTCTCCAGGTCGGCGAGGGCGTGCTCTCCCAGGATTTCGAGCCGCGCCCCTCCCCCACCGTCTGCGGCTGGTGCGACTACCGCCTGATCTGCCCCGCGGCCGAGACTTGAGCCGGCGGCTCAGCGGCCGTCGCCGCGCTGCCTGAGGAATCTTTGGAACTCGCGGGCGATCGTGTCGGCGGAGGGCAGATCCTCGCCCTCGGCGCTGAGCATGTCGACCTGTTCGGCCTCGATCCGCGACACCAGCTCCTCGATTTCCGGGTTGGCGGCGACGGCGCGGCCGATCTGCTCCTCGTAGTCGGTCGTTTCCTCTTCCAGCTCGGAGGCCTCGACGGCGATCCCGGTCAGCCCTTCCAGCCGGCGCAGCAGCGCCAGCGCGGCCTTCGGGTTGGGGACGGCGGCGACGTAGTGCGGCACCGCGGCCCAGAGCGAGGCGGAGTCGATCCCACCTTTGCGGCAGCAGTCGTGGACGACGCCGACGATCCCGGTCGGGCCCTCGTAGCTGGAGCGCTCTAGGTCGAGCTCGTCGACCAGCTCCTGGCTCGAGGCGAGGCCGGTGATCGGCACCGGCAGGGTGTGGGAGACCTCGGCGATCAGCGCCCCGAGGGTGACGACCATCTCCACCCCAAGCGCGTCGGCGGCGGTCGCGATCGTTTCCGAGAAGGTGCGCCAGCGCAGGTTCGGCTCGGTGCCGTCGAGCAGGACCAGGTCGCGGTCGGCGGTGGGGACGCGGGCGGCGAAGAGGTTGTTCTCCGGCCAGTCGATCCGCCGCGTCTGGCCGGAATCGAGCGAGATCGTCGGCCGCGTCGCCTGGAAGTCGAAGTACTCCTCGGGGTCGACCTGGGCGATCAGCTCGCCGTCGAGCGCGGTGGCAATCGCGCCCAGCGCGGTCGAGGCGGCCGCCGCGGCGTCGTTCCAGCCGCGGAAGGCGCACACCAACACGGGCGAGCGCAGATGGGGCAGGTCGCCTTCCCAGCTGAGCGAATCCACGCTTTGAGCGTAGACGATGGGGTTCGGCGGACCCCGCCAGCGGCGGCGATTTTTAGGCTCGGGAGCGGGCCCGGTGGATCAGCTGCGCAGCCATGAACAGGGCCAGGGCGGCGAAGGAGAGCTGCAGCACCCGCTCGGAGACGGTGTTGGCGACGCCGACCCCGAGCAGCACCCCGAGCGGCGAGAGGACGCCGATCGCGATCGCCTCGCGGACGCGGACGTTGCCGTAGCCCTTCTGGCGGATCGCCCCGGCCAGGGCGACGATCACGATCATCAGCAGCGAGGTCGACTCCGCCTCGATCTGGGTGAGGCCGATGAAGATCGTCAGCGCCGGCACGAAGAGGACGCCGCCGCCGACGCCGACCAGGCCACCGGCGAGCCCGCCGGCGATCGCGATCAGGATCGCGAGCAGCTCGTTCATTTGAGGATCAGCTCGATCGCGATGCCGATCAGCAGGGCGGCGAAGAGGTAGGAGACGGCGCGCTGGGGGATCCGCTGCTGGATCGCGGTGCCGATGACGACGCCGAGGACCGCCGGGATCGCCAGCAGGAGGCCGGTGACCACGTGGACGTTGCCGTAGATGCCCCCCTGTGCCAACGCCCCGAGGGCGCCGATGATGACGATCGCGGCGAGGCTGGTGCCGGTGGCGAGCCGCTCCCCGTAGCCGAACCAGAGGATCAGCAGGGGGACGATCACGGTGCCGCCGCCGACCCCGAAGAGGCCGCTGAAGACACCGGCGATGGTGCCGATCGCCGCCAGCTTCAGCATCTCGTTGCTGCGCAGGGAGGCGGCGGCGGTCGGCATGCGGCGATACTAGATGCCGTGCCTGGCGAATCTGAGACGGGAGCGGGCGCCTGGACCCGGTTCCTGGAGCCGTTGCGCGCCGACCCCGGCCACGCCGCCGTCCTCACCGACGTCGACGGCACCCTGGCACCGATCGTCGACCGGGCCGACGAGGCGGCGGTGCCGGCGGCCGCGCGGGAGGCGCTGGCGCGGCTCAGCGAGACCTTCGGCCTGGTTGGGTGCGTGTCGGGGCGGCGGGCGCTGGAGGCGCGGCGGCTGGTCGGCCTCGACGCGATCGCCTACGCCGGGAACCACGGACTGGAGCTGCTGCTGCCGGGCGAGGAGGAGCCGCGGGCCGACCCCTCGCTGGCCGGGCGCGAGCACGAAGCGGCCGAGTTCCTCGACGGGCTCGGCGGCGGGCTTGGGACCGACGGGCTGCGACTGGAGGACAAGGGGCCGATCCAGGCGCTGCACTGGCGCGGCAGCGCCGAGGAGGCGAAGGCGGAGAGCCGCGCCCACGCGATCGCGAACGCCGCCGGCAAGGCCGGGCTGGAACCGCACTGGGGGCGCAAGGTGCTGGAGCTGCGCCCGGTCGGCGGCGGCGGCAAGGACGCGGCGGTCGCCTCGCTGCTGGCCAGCGACGGGGTCGAGCGCGTCGTCTACGCCGGCGACGACCGCACCGACCTCGACGCCTTCCGCCGCCTGCGCGAGCTGCATGCCGACGGGGAGCTGGAGACCGCCGTCTGCGTCGGCATCGTCTCGGCCGAGGCGCCGCCGGAGCTGGCCGAGGAGTCCGACCTCACAGTCGAGGGGCCGCCGGGCTGGCTGGCGATCCTCGAGTGGCTCGCCGGGTAGGCACCCGCCATGCCCTACACCGACCTGCTGCGCGTCACCGTCTTCCTCACCGGCGCCGAGGCGACCGCGCTGGGGGCGATCACGGCGATCGGGGCCAATCGCGGCGATGACTCGAAGGTGATCCTCGTCGCCGCCGTCTGGTGGCTGGTCTCGCTCGGGATCGGGATCTATCTGGGCCGCCCCTCGCGCGCCGCCGACGACGTCCGCGACGCCCTCGCCCGCGCCCGCACCGCGACCTCACTGCCGCCGGAGACCCCCGCCCGGATCGCCGTCGGCCGGCTCTGGCCGATCGGCCTGACCGCGATCCTCGCCGGCGGCCTCGGCCTCTTCTGGCCCGGCGTCGCCGTCGTCGGCGCCGGCTACGCGCTGATCGTCTCGCTCGCCTGGCACACCCGCGAGGCGGCCGTGCTCGGGATCGAGCAGCGCGACGGCGTCAAGTTCTACGTCGTCCCCAACTCCGCCCTGCGCCCGATCGAGCTGGTGCGGACGCCGGGCCTGCGCAGCGACCGCCTCCGCGCCAGCTGAAGCTCAGACGGCGATCGGGCCCTCGGGATGGGCGACCACCGTCTCCGGGTCGGCCCGCTGAGCGCGGATGCGGACCCGGGCGCCGGGCTCGACGTCGCCGAGGCTCGCGGTGTCGACGCTGACCGCGAGCTCCTGCCCGGGCGCCTCGGCGAGCAGGTTCGGGTACCCCTCGACGTCGTGGGACTCCTCGACCTCGAGCACGACGTCGCTCATCCGCGGTACGCCCTCGCGCGGCCTCACCGCGCGCACGGTCCCCTTCAGCTCGGCCCAGTTCTCAATCGCTCGCACCATCGCCGTGCCCATTCCTCCGTTCGCTGAGGTGCCGTCGCCTGCCAGGTAGCCGACGAGCGCCCGGCCGATCGGCTGTCCGGTCAGATCCTCGTAGAAAGAATAGGCGGGGGACGGGTTGGCCTCGAAGCAGAACCAGCGCCCGTCGGGGGTGCGGCGCAGGTCGATCCCGCAGACGGGCAGTTCGAGGGCGGCGCTGAGCGCCAGGCAGCTGGCCTCGACGTCGGGTGGCAGGGCGCAGGCGCGCATCTCCACCTCCTCGGAGTCGCGCCCGGCGTAGCGGTAGTCGGTCGCGGCGGAGACGACCTCGGTCGCGTACACCTCCTCGCCGACGACGTGGACGCGGACGTCGACGCCGGGGACCAGCGCCTGGAACTGGGTCGGGAGGTGGCGCACCCGCTCCAGCTCCTCGATCCGGGAGCCGCGCAGCTCGCGCACGATCGAGCGGGTCGAGGAGATCGACTTGTAGATCACCCGGCCGTGCTCGGCGGCGAAGCGGCGCACCTCGTCGGGGTCGTTGGTGACCGTGGTCGGCGGCGCCAGCAGGCCGCACTCGAGGATCAGCTGCGCTTGGAAGGGCTTCGACATATTCGTGGCGCTGGGCCCGAGCCGGTTGACGACCCGGCAGGGGGCGACCTCGAACCAGGCGATCAGGGCCTGGTAGAGCGCCTGCGCGCGGGCCAGCCGCGCCGGGTCCGGGGGGTCGCCGATGTCGGGCAGGGTGCGCGGCTCGACCAGCCGCGCGTAGATGCCGGTGAAGAGGCTGACGTCCCACTCGCCGTCCGGGCTGCGCAGCGTCCCGGCGAGGAATTCGCCGTCGAGGTCGAGCGCCAGCGTCCACTCGTCGACCTGGCGCTGGTTGAGGACCACATGCGGGACCCCGGCAGCCTCGGCCGCCGCGACCGCTCCCGCCACCGGGCCCTCGCTGGGGATGCCGCAGATCAGGATCACGCCGCCTCCCCGGTGATCAGTCCGGCGAGCGCGGCGGCGCCCTCGGGGCCGAGCCGAGGCATCGTCTCGGCGCCGCAGAAGACCCGGGCCGGCGGGCCCTCGCCGGTCGCCGCGGCGACGTGGACCCCGAGCAGGGAGCAGCCGGCGCGGCGCGCCAGCCGAGCGTATCCCCGCCTCTCCTCCGAACTGGCGCCGCCGAGGACCCGATCGCCGACGACGAGCAGCTCGGCCGCCTCCCCGACCGGCTCGGCCCAGAGCCGCGCCCCGCCATCCTCCCCATCGCCTCCGTCCGTGACGGTCGGGAGCGCGGTGGTGGCCGAGCCGAGGTCGCCCGCCAGCGTCTCCCACCCCTCGTGTGGAGGCGGCGCCCCGGGCGGCGCCAGGGCGACGCGACGGCTGGGCAGGCCCGAAGCGGCGGCCAGCGGCAGCCACTCCAGCAGGCCCAGCGCCGGGCCGTTGAGGCTGCGCGGTGAGGCCGGGTTGACCACCGGGCAGGGCAGGCTCTCCAGCCAGCTCAGCAGCAGCGCGTGGCTCTCCATCGCCGCGTAGTCGCGGTCGGCGCGGGGCGCGGCGGCGAACTGCGGCGGCATCGCCTGGGTGAGCCGGCAGACGAGTCCGCGCAGGTCCGTGGAATCGAGCCGGCGCCCCCCGGCGCAGAGGATCTCGGTGTCGACGCCGCCCTCGTCGATCCGGTGCGTGAAGCGCGAGCCGAGGAACAGCTCGTCCTCCCAGGCGATGAAGCTGCCGGGGTCGCGCCGCGCCAGCTCTTGCGCCAGCAACTCGGCGTCGGTGTCCCCGCGATGGGCGAGGACGGCGTAGCTCACCCGCGCCTCAGCCGATCGCCGGCGGCACGTCCAGGAGCCGCTTCTCGAAGCGGCTCCCGAGCCGGTCCTGGTCCTGCTCGGCGACGTCCCCCTCGGCCGCGTAGGCGCCGCCCGCGAGGTCGGGACGCAGCTCGCTGGAGATGAACGGCTGCACCTGGCCGAGCCTCGCTTCGAGCGCCGCAAGGCGCGCTTCCAGCGCCTCCACGGAGCCCTCGCCCTCGCTGCTTCTGCGCCCGAACGGCGGTTCGATCGGCGGCCGTTCGAATTCCCCCGGCAGGTCGCCGGGCTTGTCGAGCGCGACCGTCTTGTCGATGTCCGGCTTCTCCGGGCGCTTCTCGGGGAAGCGCTTGGTGTCGATCAGCTCCTTCAGGCGCTCTTTCTCCGAGAAGTCTTTGACGTTGTCCTTGCGGAACTCCTTCACCTCTTTGAACTTGACCCGGCAGCGGACGCTGAGCCGCGCCGTCATCGTCGGGCCCGGATCGGAGATGTCGGTCACCGCGACGCAGGTCGAGGCCCCCGCGTAGGAGTTCGAGTTCGGCGTCGATTTGCCGTCGAAGGTGCGGTTGCCGCTGGAGCCGGGATAGGGGTCGCCGGCGTCGCCGCGGTTTTTGCGCCCCTCCAGGTCGCGTTTGCCGTCGGCCTGCTCCAGCGCCACCTTCGGGTGGTTCTCGTCGGTGTTGGTGGCTATCGCCTCGTCGATGTGCCAGATCAGCAGCCCGCCGCTCGGCAGTTTGTCGTCGAAGCGGTCTTTCTGGCGGTTCTCGACCAGGAAGTACTCCTGGCTGGCTTCGCCGTTGCGCCAGAGCCGGTGCACGGTGTGGCTGTCCTTGACGTCGCCGATCGTGGCCGCGGCGTTGGCGGTCTGGTTGGCCACCGTCACCCATTCCTGCCCGACCTTGCACCAGGGGCAGGGGTGGGCCGGCCGGTGCCCCGACCCGTTCCAGCTGCCGGCCGCCATCAGGCACCAGCTGCCGATCCCCTCGGAGGAGCTGTCGGTGTCGTAGAGGTCGGGCCAGCCGAACAGCAGGTGGCCGAGCTCGTGGGCGCAGACGCCGACCTTGCCGTCCTCGGGGATCGTCAGGTAGCCGAAGATCTGGGTCGTGTCGGTCGCGTAGGCGCCGCCGGAGAGGACCCACTTGTGGGACCAGATGTCGCCGGCTTTGCCGGTCTCCTCGGCGCCGCTGCCGGCGTGGACGACGATGAAGGCGTCGACGAAGCCGTTGCCGTCGTTGTCGTAGGGAGCGAAGTTGACCGCAGGGTCGGCCGCTACGGCGGCGTCGCGGGCCATCGTCCTGGCGTTGGGCAGGGTCGAGCCCATGCCGGAGGCGCCGTTGGCGTATTCGGAGAGTTTTTTCGGCAGGCGGTAGGGGCCGACGACTTCGCCCTGGATGTCGACCAGGCCGTTGGAGACCTCTTTGTAGTAGTCACGGACGCTGCCGGTCGCCATTTTCCCCTGCGAGAAGAAGAGCTCTTCGAAGTGGGCCTTGGAGGCGCTCATGCTTTTGTCGCTGAAGTCGACGAGGATCACGATCACCCGCACCGCCCCGCGCAGCGGGGCGCGGTCGGCGGCGGCGTTGCGAATCGTCGAGGGCGGGGCGCCGAGCGGGAACTCGGTGCCGGGGATGATCAGGCCGTCGTTGAGGCCGAAGGCCTTCGGCCGCTCCGCGTGAACCTCCGCCTGCGGCAGCGATTTGAGGCTTTTGTCCGCGCTGCGCAGCTCTTTGGCGATCTTGTCGCTCAGTTTGGGCGCCGGCGCGACCATGCAGCGCTGGCCGTCGTCGCTGGCCGCCGCCGAGCGGTAGATCGTCTTCAGGTCGCCGAGTAGGGGGCTCGCGTTCCGTGGCATCTCTGGGCACCTCCGCCGCTGTGAATTGAGTGGACGTCGGGCGCCGGCCGAGAGAGGGAGACCCCCGTACTGGGAGAGATATACCAGAGTACTGAGCTATTTCTGACTAGTTGGACATCCCTTCTACAGCAGCTTCTTGAACTGCGCCCAGCCGCGGGTGTTGGCGACGTCGGCGGCGCTCAGCCAGGCGCGGCGGGCGGTGGCGACTGCATAGGCCATGTTGCCGAGGGTGTCGACGCCGTGGGCATCGGTGTTGAGGACGAGGGTGACGCCGGCGTCGACGGCGAGGCGGGCGTGGCGGTCGGAGAGATCGCGGCGGTTGGGGTTGCCGTTGATCTCGATCGTCGTCCCGGTCCGGGCCGCCGCCTCGGCGATCGCCTCGACGTCGATCCCGTAAGGCTCGCGGCGGCCGATCAGGCGGCCGGTGAGGTGGCCGATGCAGTTGACCCGCGGGTTCTCGATCGCGGTCAGAACCCGCTCGGTCATCGCCGCCTCAGAGATCGAGAAGGAGGTGTGGACGCTGGCGACGACCCAGTCCAGCGCCGCGACCAGGTCGTCGGGGTAGTCGAGCGTGCCGTCGAGGCCGATGTTGATCTCCGAGCCGGAGAGCAGGCGGAAGCCGCGTTTGCCCTTGTTCCACTCGCGCACCTCCTCGATCCGCTGCCAGAGCCGCTCCTCGGTGACGTGGTCGCCGAAGCCGTGGCTGGCGGAGTGGTCGGTGATCGCCAGGTAGGAGTAGCCCCGCTCGCGCGCCGCCTCGGCCATCTCCTCGAGGCTGTTGCGGCCGTCGGAGAGGGTCGTGTGGGAGTGCAGGTCGCCCTTGATGTCGCCGAGCTCGATCAGGTCGGGCAGCTCGCCCTCGCGCGCCGCCCTCAGCTCGCCGCGGTTCTCGCGCAGCTCCGGCTCGACGTAGGCGTAGCCGAGCCGCTTGTAGACCGCCTCCTCGTCCTCGCAGAGCTCGGTCTCGCCGCTCTCGGTCTCGGTGATGCCGTGCTCGGAGACCGAGAGGCCGCGGGCGACCGCTTCTTCGCGCAGCGCCACGTTGTGCGCCTGGGAGCCGGTGAAGTGCTGCAGCAGGTTGCCGAAGGCGGCCGGGGCGACGATCCGCAGGTCGACCGAGATCCCGTTGTGGGTCTGGGCGCGGACGCCGTTCGGGCCCGGTTTGCCGGCGGCGGCGATCAGCGGGTGCGAGGCGAGGTGCTCGGCCAGCGCCTTCGGCTCCTCGGCGGTGGCGATCAGGTCGATGTCCTTGCAGGTCTCGGCCCAGCGCCGGACCGAGCCGGCGACCTCGACCCGGTTGGCGGCCGGGTGCTCGCGCAGCGCCGCCGCCAGCTCGAAGGCGATCGGGCGCACTGCCGAGAGCAGCAGCCGGCCCGGGCCCTCGCCCGGCTCGCCCAGCCGCTCCAGCGCCGCCAGCACGTTTTCCTCCGCCTTCGGCCCGAGGCCTTTGACGTGGCGCACCTGTTCGGACTCGGCGGCGGCCTTGAGCTCCTCCAGCGAGGAGATGCCGAGCTCGTCGAAGAGCCGGCGCGCGGTTTTCGCCCCCACCCCCGGCACCCGCGTCACCTCGACCAGGCTCGGCGGGAACTTCGCCTTCAGCTTCACCGCGGCCGGGATCTCGCCGGTCTCCAGCAGGGCGACGATCTTTTCCGCCAGCGTCTTGCCGACGCCGGGGATCTCCGTCGCCCGCCCTTCCTTCGCCAGCTCGGCGACCGAGACCGGGCTCTCGCGGATCGCCTTGGCGGCGGTGCCATAAGCGAGCACCCTGTATTTGACGGCACCGTCGAGCTCGTAGAGGACGCCCAGCTCCTCCAGGGCGGCGGCGATCTCTGCATTGGTCACGCAGAAAACTTAACCTGCCCGGAAGTGCCGCTTGTTTCAGCGATAAATAGAGAACTAGCGTCGAGCGGCTGACGACGCTCACGGGCGCGGTTCCGGATCTCCTCGAGTGGCTCAGCCGCTACGTAGTAGGTCCCACGCTTCTTGCCGTGCTGCCTTAGCAAGCCAGCCTCAACGAGCGCCCTGAGATCGCTAGTCGCAACCTGGTGCGAAATCTCCTCAGCGCCAAACCGCTTGATCACCGAGCGATAGGAGACGTTGCGAACCCGAAGTCCGAGCGTGGCGTCGAACAATCCTTGGATCGACCGCTCGGGAAGTCCGCGTCCCCCCTCGAGTAAGGCTTCCAGGTCAGTCCACATCCTCTCTGACTCTCGAACCCGACGCAGCACGCTCATGGCTTGGATGTAGTGGGCTTCCAAGCAGAATCGCACCCACGGGCGCGCATCGTTGTCAGGATTCCACTCTCCTTCCCCGACTTGCGCCAAGATCTCGTAGTACCGCTGAGTATTAGCGCCCAAATACTCCTCGATGCTGCACCATGCCGGGGCCAAAATCCTGTCCCGAGCCAGAACGAGAGTCTGTAGGCAGCGGGACATGCGGCCATTGCCATCTCGGAACGGATGGATCATGACGAGGCTCAAGTGAGCCATAGCGCCCCGCACGATCGGCGGAACGTCCTGGTGCAGGGCCAGCTGCTCCACCAGATCGTCCACTAGCCCTGGCACCTGATCAGCGTCCGGCCCTTCGTACACAACCTCGCCCGTGGCGTCATCGCGAATCCAAATCGGACCGGGACGCCAGAGTCCAGGACTCGCTTCTAGGTCGTACTCAGCCATCATGAAATGAAGGCTTCGGATCAGGTGCGGGCTTAGCTGGAAATGCTCATCCTCGGCAAGCTGCAGCACATAGGTCATCGCCCGCCGGTAGCCCATCACCGCATGCCAATCCTCGGTCCGGGCGTCTGACGGGTCGTCGTCCTCGATGGCGGCGACCGCGTCCTCGACTGAGACGTTGTAGCCCTCGATGCTGTTGGAGCCTTGGATTGCGCGAGCCGCGAGCATTCGCCGAACCGAACCGACCCAGCGACGCGGCTCGGCCACGTAATGGCGCAGCTCTTTTCGGAGGTTGCCGATCTTGGCAAGGGCGACCTCCTCCTCGGCTCCAAGCTCCGGAAACTCAAAAACCATCGAAGTCTCTTTCTCGGTGATATATGCATTGCATCTGCATTGAGAACTGATATTAACAGTTCCATCGAGGGTGGCAAACATTCTTTCCGTTCGAACGCTACGTGGAGCGGCAGAACTTGACGATGCGGGATTGGGGATGCACTACAACTTCGCGCGGCCTCACCCGGAGTCTCAAGGAGCGCTACCCCGCACCCCGGCGATGGCGGCCGGGGTCGCGGATCACGTCTGGTCGCTGGAAGAGATCGCGGCGCTGCTGGACTGATCTGCCTGCCGCTCGCGCCGTTCTTCCCTCGTAACGGCGCCGTAGTAGGCCAGCAAGAGCACGGCGCCCAGTCCACCCAAGATCCTGTCTACGGGGTCGGGGAGCGGACCGAACGCCCCGAGGAGCATCGCCCCAAGGGCGCAAATCGGAAGCCACTTCCAAATGTTCGGGTGCCTGCCGATCATTCCGAGGCAAGAGCCTAGCCGTCAGGGGGTCGCTCGGATTCAAACTGACCCACTACCGCTCGGTTCAAGCCCTATACACCGATCCATGTCAAGCACTAGGGTTTTCTTGCCGATGACGAAGCAAGGTGTCAAGCTACATCCGAAACGGGCAGCGGACCCAACTGCGAAATGTCCAAAGGTCGTTAACAAGGACATGGCGAAACTCGTCAAGATGGCATGGGCCGCTGGGGCACATTGCGTAGCTTCCAAGGACAACTACGTAAAGGTCTGGCCCGTGGACGGAAGCCGAATGATCACGATCCCATCGACCCCTAGCAGCCCTTCTTCGACCTACCGCAATAAGCTGCGGGCGCTCCAGCGCGCCGGAATCGGGAACTAGTGCCCGAATTATCCAGCGTAAAAATCGGAGGGAGATGATGTCCGAGACGACGAACACGACCGAGCACGACATTCTCGTAACGCTAAGCAACCAGCGAAAGATCAACCCGCCTTGGCTGGAAAAGCAGGCGATCCGCATCGAGGAGGCGCTTGACAAGAGCTGCCCCGACATCCTCGGTCCTTCGGTGACGGCAAACTTCAATGAGAACGGCTGGGAGCTGGATCTAACGATTCGGGCGACGAGCATGGCGGATGCCTACGACAAGCTTGGGCAGGTTTTCCGGATCGTGGAAGAGACGGCCGGCGTGGACTATGTAGGCGGACAGGACGAGGTCCGCTCTGGATTCCAGTCGGCGACGACGCAGGGTCCGCACGAGACCGGCGAATTGCAGCCAGCCTAGACTCCGCCTCTCTCTACGCTCCTCGGATAAGCCTAGGGCGCCGTCAGACCCACGCGCTCGTTGCATTGGCCGGGTGAAGGATCAATCCGAGTCGCGTTTCGACTCAAACTGACCCACTGCCCCCGCTGAAGGCCGCTATACTTTCTGAAGTATTGAGCGACGAACCTCGATTTCGGGAGACGGAGATCCAGTGACCGGAAAACTCACGGACGTAACCGACGCAAACTTCAAAGCTGACGTGCTCGAGGCGGAAGGCCCCGTTCTCGTCGACTTCTGGGCCCCCTGGTGCGGCCCCTGCCGGGTCGTCCACCCGGTGCTCGAGGAGATCGACGCCGAGCGCGAGGACCTGAAGATCGTCTCGATCAACGTCGACGAGAACCAGCAGACCGCGGCGCAGTACGAGGTCCTCTCGATCCCGACGATGATCCTCTTCAAAGACGGCGCGATCGCGAAGAAAATCGTCGGGGCGATGCCGAAGCGGCGCCTCGAGGCCGAGCTGGAGCCGGCGCTCGCCTAGGGGCGGCGCCGCTCTCCCAAGACCATGCCTTTCGTTCACGTCCACTGGTTTGAGGGTCGCTCCGACGAGCAGAAGGCGGAGATCGCCAAGCGGATCGAAGCGGCGCTGATCGACGTCGCCGGCGCCGCCCCCGAGCACTGCTGGGTCAAGTTCTCCGACTCCTCCAAAACCGACTTCATCATCGGCGAGCCGCGCGAGTAATCGCGGCTCGCTGGCGCCGGTTCAGAGCAGCTTCGCTTCCTTCAGCCCGGTTTCGATCCAGGGGCTGAGGGTGCGGGCGAAGGTCGCCGTCAGGTGGCTTTTGTCGCGGTAGACGAGCGCGTTGCCGATCACCGCACGGCAGAGGCCGGCGGGGCAGAGCTCCGCCGTGAGGTCGATCAGGTGGGCGTTCGGCGCCGCCGCGGCGGCGCGGGCGTCGAATTCCTTGTCCGGGTCGCGGTCGCGCTCGAAGGCGCAGGAGTCGAGGTTCTGCAGGTCCTTGGAGACGCAGCTGGGAACGTCGCTGGTGGAAACCGGCGTGTCGCGGATCACCGCGGCGCGCAGGCCGGCGCGGCCGATCCGCGCCAGCGTCTCCGCGTATCCCGCCTCCATCGCCGCCGCGGCGGCGGCGCCGCTGAGTTCGTTGCCGCCGGCGTCGTAGGGGGTGTAGGCGGTGTCCCCGCTCATCACCACCATCGCCCTGTCCGAGGCGGCTTCGATCCGCTGCAGCGAGTCCTCCCGCCAGGCCCGGCATTGCGAGTACTCGCGGGCGGCGACCATGCTGCGGATCGGCACTTCGCCCGGCGTGCATTCGGCCTTGGTCAGGGCGATCAGGCGCCAGTGGTGCTTGCGCGCCAGCTCTTCCAGCGGTGCGAAGTACTGCATCGCGTGCGAGTCGCCGAAGAGGATCAGGGTCCGTTTGCCGTCAGCGGCGCCGTAGAGGCAGCGGTTGGAGTTGGTCCCGTCGATCCCGACCAGGCAGCCGTCGTAGAAGGCGCGGGAGCGGTCGTCGCGAGCCCGCAGCGGGTTCGGCCGCACCGCGTCGGCGCGCTTCTGCGGCGTCGCCTGGTGGGCGAGGGCGGCGGCGCCGCTGACCCGGGCCTGCGGCGCGGTCTGCAGGACCGGCTGCAGGTCGGCGAGCATCAGGCCGCTGCCGACGGCGATCGCGGTGCAACCGAGGCCGAGCGCGAGGCCGCGGCTGGGGAAGAGGACGAGGGTGCGGGCGCGGCGCACCGGGTCCTCGATCAGGTGGTGGGTGAGCGCGGTCGGGACCAGGGAGGCGGCGACGACCGCGAGGCCGGCGGCAACCGAGAGCGGGCCCCAGATCACGGCGGCGAAGACCAGTGCCGGCCAGTGCCAGAGGTACCAGGAGTAGGAGAGGCGGCCGACATAGCGGACCGGCGCCAGCCCGAGCAGGCCGGCGGGGGCGCCGCGGGTCCCGGCGTAAACCGAGGCGCCGGCGAGGATCACCGCGGCCGTGCCGAGCGTCGGCACCAGGGCGGCGACACCGGGGAAGGGCGTGGTGGCGTCGAAGGCGAGCGCCGCGTAGAGGATCGCCGCCAGGCCGGCCCACCCGACCGTCGCCGCGACGACGCGGGGCAGCCGCACCACGCCGAGCAGGGCGAGGGCGGCGCCGAGGGCGAGCTCCCAGGCGCGGCCGAAGGTCGAGAAGTAGGCGGATGCCGGCTCGGCGCCGGTGAGCGCGATCCCCAGCGCCAGCGAGCCGGCGAGCACGGCCGCCAGGGTCACCCAGAGGACCGGGCGGACCGAGGCGCCGCTGCGGCGCCAGAGCCAGGTCACGGCCAGCATCAGGGTCGGCCAGACGAGGTAGAACTGCTCCTCGATCGCCAGCGACCAGAGGTGCAAGACCGGGCTCGGTTCGATGTCCTGGGCGAAGTAGTCGGTCGACTGCGCGGCGAAGTGCCAGTTGGCGCTGTAGAGGGCGGAGCTGACGATGTCCCCCGAGACTTCGATCGCCCGCAGCGGCGAGAGCAGCAGCAGCGAGGCGACGCCGACGGCGCCGAGCAGGACGGCGGAGAGCGGCAGCAGCCGCTTGGCGCGGCGGGCGTAGAAGCGGCGCAGGGAGATGCGGCCGGTGCTCTCGATCTCGCCCAGCAGCAGACGGGTGATCAGGAAGCCGGAGATGACGAAGAAGACGTCGACGCCGATGTAGCCGCCGGCGAGCAGCGGCACGCCCGCGTGGCAGAGCAGGACGGCGCCGATCGCGACGGCACGCAGCCCCTCGACGTCAGCTCGGAAGCCCTCCCTGGGGGGCGTCGGGGCCGGCTCGATTCTTGAGTGCATGGGTCAACTTTAGGGAAGCTGATCGCTCGGTGGGGCCGCCGCCCTCGCCTGCAAGGTGGCGGTCCGCGCCAGCCAGTGCATCGCCTGGTCGACCAGGTAGGGATGGGCGCGCTCGGTCGTATGACCGCCTTGAACCTCCCACAGGTATACCCGGTTGAACTTGGCGGCAAAAGCCTGGTTCATCGCCGGGGGCACCACCTGGTCCCCCCTGCCCTGGTAAACGAGCAGCGGCGCGCGGGCCGGGCGGCGCAGGGGCGAGAGCCGCAACTGGGCCTCCGGGCCGAGCGCGATCTGTTCGAAATAGTCGGGCCCGTAGACGCCGAGCGGCCATTCCCAGCTCGCCAGGTCGGAGACCGGCGCCTTCGCCACGGCGGCCGAGACCAGCCCGTCGCCGGCGAGCAGCGCGGCCAGGGTGCCACCCGCGGAGGACCCGTAGGCGTAGACCCGCAGCAGCCCGAAGCGGTCTCGCAGCCGCCGCGCTTCCTCCCGCGCCCGCAGCACGGCGGCGGGCATGTCCGCGAGCGGGTAGGTGACGTAGTGCGGCACGAACCCGGCGGCGCGGGCGCGGTCGGCGGTCAGCGGCTGGAAGTTCGGATCCTCGAAGAGGAAGGAGCCGCCGTGGAAGAGCAGCAGCTGCGGCTTCGGGCCGCTGGGCTCGGGCGCGGTCCCTCCCGGTCCCTCCGCCGCGGGGGCATCCGCCGCCGTCCCAAGGACGACGAGGAGCGTGAGGATCGCCAGCGCGCGCCGCAGCGTGATCGCCTCAGACCCGGTTCAGCGAGATCGCCAGCTCGCGGCCGTCGATCGTGGCGCCGGCGCCGTTGTCGCCCTCGGCGAAGGAGAGCGAGGTGGCGAGAACCTCGCCGGCGACGTATTCCTCGTGCGCCCGGGCGGCCTCGATCAGGTCGGCGTCGCCGCCGAGGGTCAGCTCGATCCGGTCGGTGATCTCGAGGCCGGCATCTTTGCGGGCGATCTGCACGGCGTGGACGATCTCGCGCGCCAGCCCCTCGCTGCGCAGCTCGTCATCGAGCTCCAGCTGCAGGGCGACCGCGTGGCCGGCCTCCGCCTCGACCTCGTAGCCCTCCAGCGGCTGCAGGGCGAGGGTGATCTCGTCGGTCCCGAGCGTGTGCTCGTCGCCCTCGACGTTGATCCCGACCTGGCCGCCGTCGGCAAGCACCTGGGCCACGTGGGCGGCGTCGAGCGCCTCGACCGCCGCCGCGACCTGCGGCATCCGCTTGCCGAAGCGCGGGCCGAGCGAGCGGTAGTTGGGCTTCGCCGTGTAGCTGACCAGCTCCGACTCGTCGCTGACGAAGTCGAGCTCCTTGACGTTGAGCTCGGCGGTGACCAGCGCGGCGCGGGCCTCGATCGCCGCCCGCTCGGCCTCGTTGGCGACGATCACGGCGCGGCGCAGCGGCTGGCGCACCTTCGCCTTGGCCTGGGCGCGGGCGGCCCGTCCCAGCTCGACCGTGAGCCGCACCGCCTCCATCCCGGCCTCCAGCTCGGGGTCGGCGAGGGCCGGGTCGAGGGCCGGGAAGTCGCGCAGGTGGACCGACCCGGACGCGGCGTCGGGCTCCCCACCGGCGCCGCCGGCGAGGTTGCGGTGGATCTCGTCGGCGAGGAAGGGGATGAACGGAGCCAGCATCGCCGTCGTCTCCAGCAGGCAGTGGCGCAGGGTCGCGAAGGCGGCGCGGTCTCCCTCCCAGAAGCGGCGGCGCGAGAGCCGCACGTACCAGTTGGACAGCTCCTCGACGTACTCGGCGATCGCCCGGCCGGCGCTGGTGCAGTCGTAGGCGTCCATCCGCTCGCGCACCGTCGCCACCGTGGCCTGCAGCCGCGAGAGCGCCCAACGGTCGAGGTCCCCACCATCCCGCGGTTCCTTTTGGTCCCCAGGCGTCGGAAAGGAACCACGCGTTGGCTCGTCCTGGAAATCGTCCGGGCCGAGGTTCTCGGCGTTGGCGTAGAGGACCCAGAAGGAGTAGGTGTTCCAGAGGGTCAGCAGGAACTGGCGCACCGACTCGCCGACCGTCTCGACCGAGAAGCGGTACCCGGCCCAGGGCTGCTGCGAGGTCAGGTAGTACCAGCGGAAGGCGTCGGCGCCGTGGGCGGAGATCACGTCCCAGGGGTCGACCACGTTGCCGCGGCTCTTCGACATCTTCTGGCCCTCGGTGTCGAGGATCAGCCCGAGGCAGACGCAGTTGCGGTAGCTGGACTCGCCGAACAGCAGAGTCGACTCGGCCAGCAGCGTGTAGAACCAGCCGCGGGTTTGGTCCTGGGCCTCGCAGATGTAGTCGGCGGGGAAACGCTGCTCGAACTCCTCTTTGCCCTCGAACGGGTAGTGGAACTGGGCGAAGGGCATCGCGCCGCTGTCGTACCAGGTGTCGATCACCGACTCGACCCGGCGCATCTCCTCCCCGCACTGCTCGCAGGGGAGCACGACCTCGTCGATGTAGGGCCGGTGCAGGTCGTCGGGGACCTCGCCGCCGGAGCGCTCACGCAGCTCGGCGACCGAGCCGGCGCAGAAGCGGCCGTCGCAGTCCTCGCCGGAGCACTCCCAGACCGGCAGCGGCGTGCCCCAGTAGCGGTCGCGCGAGAGCGCCCAGTCGACGTTGTTCTCCAGCCATTTGCCGAAGCGGCCGTGCTTGACGTGCTCGGGGTGCCAACCGATCGCCTCGTTGTTGGCGAGCAGCTGCTCCTTCGCCTCCGAGGTGCCGATGTACCAGCTGGAGGTCGCGTAGTAGAGCAGCGGCGTGCCACAGCGCCAGCAGTGCGGGTAGGAATGCTCGTAGACCTGCTCGCGGAAGAGCAGGCCGCGGCTTTCGAGGTCGGCGATCAGCGCCCGGGTGACCTCGGGGTCCTTGACGAAGCGGTCGGCAAAGCCGGTGACGCGATCGTCGAAATGGCCGTCGGGCCTGACCGGGTTGTAGAGCGTCTGCCGCTGGGTCGGGTCGAAGATCCCGTTCTCGGCCGCGGCTCGGTAGTCGTCCTCGCCGAAGGCGGGGGCGATGTGGACGAGGCCGGTGCCGTCCTCGGTGGTGACGAAGTCGCCGGCGAGGACGCGGAAGGCGTCGGCGGGGCCGCCGTCGGCGAGCTCGAAGACCGGGCCGCGGTAGCGGCGGCCGACGAGCTCGGTGCCCGGGAGGACCTCGAGGATCCGTGCCTCCTCTCCCAGCACCTTCGCGACCAGCGGCTCGGCCAGGATCAGGATCTCGCCGCCGACGCTGGCCCGAGCGTAGGCGACCTCGGGGGCGACGGCGACGGCGACGTTGCCGGGCAGGGTCCAGGGGGTCGTCGTCCAGACCAGCATCGACTCGCCGCTCTCGGCGCCGCCGTCGTCGAGCAGCGGGAAGCGCACGTATATGGAGGGGTCCTCGACGTCCTTGTAGCCCTGCGCGACCTCGTGCGAGGAGAGCGGGGTGCCGTCGCGGGGGCAGTAGGGGACGACCTTGTGCCCCTCGTAGAGGCGGCCGTCGTCCCAGAGCTTTCGCAGCGACCACCAGACCGACTCGATGTAGTCGTCCTCGAGGGTCACGTAGGGGTCGTCGAGGTCGATCCAGAACCCGATCCGCTCGGTCAGCCGGTTCCACTCCTCGACGTACTCGAAGACCGACTCCCGGCAGCGCTGGTTGAACTCGGCGATGCCGAACTCCTCGATCTCCTGCTTGGAGGCGATCCCCAGCTGCTTTTCGACCTCGAGCTCGACCGGCAGCCCGTGGCAGTCCCAGCCCGCCTTGCGCGGCACCCGGTACCCGCACATCGTCTTGTAGCGCGGGTAGACGTCCTTGAAGACGCGGGCGAGGACGTGGTGGGAGCCGGGGCGGCCGTTGGCGGTCGGCGGGCCCTCGTAGAAGCTCCAGACCTCGGCGTCCTCGCGGTTGGCGAGCGAGCGGGCGAAGACGTCTTCCTCCCGCCAGCGCGCCAGCACGCGCTCCTCCAGCTCGGGGAAGGACTGCTTCGGGTCTACGGCTTCGAATCCGGGCACAGCGGGGAATCTTAGTAGCTGCGTGTATATCAGAAGGACTCTGCGTGTATGTCAGAAGCTAACTGCGTGGATATCAGGTACTATCTGCGCATCGATCAGCAGCTCTTTCAGCGGAACGCCAGGGCGAGCCTCGAGGCGGCGCTCGCCGACACCCCCGTGGTCGTGCTTACCGGCCCGCGCCAGTGCGGGAAGAGCACGCTTGCGACTGAGGTTGCCGCCGGCCTCTCCGCACGCTGCGTCAGCTTCGACGACGCCGGCCCCCGAGCGGCGGCCAACGCCGATCCGGCGGGCTTCATCGAGCAGAGCGAGCTGCCGCTCTTCATCGACGAGTTCCAGAAGGCGCCGATGATCCTCGACGCGATCAAGAGCCGCGTCGACCGTGCCCGCCGCGCCAACCCGCGGGCCGCCGGCATGTTCCTCCTTACCGGCTCCGCCAACGTCTGGGCCACCCTGAGGATCTCCGAGTCCCTCGTCGGCAGAGCGGAGCGGATCCGCCTCTGGCCTCTCTCGCAGGGGGAGATCCTCGGCCGGCGCGAGCGCTTCATCGACGACCTCTTCGAGGCCCGGGTCCCGGTTCTGGCCGACGTGCCCTCCGGGCGCCCGGCGATCTCGAGGCAGGTGGTGACGGGCGGCTATCCCGAGATGCTGGCGCGACCGACCCCGGTCCGGCGCGCCCGCTGGAGCCAGAACTACATCGAGATGACCCTCGAGCGCGACGTCCAGGATCTGACCAAGCGGGCGCAGCAACTGGACGAGCTGCCGCGACTCCTGGAGCTCTCGGCAGCGCGGGTCGCCTCGCTCGTCGACCTGACCGAGCTCGGCCGCTCGGCGCAGATGAAGCGCGACACCGTCGGGCGCTACCTGCGCCTGCTCGAGCTCCTGTTCCTGGTCGATCGGCTGCCCGCCTGGAGCCGGAACATCGGCCAGAGGCTGATCAAGGCACCGAAGCTGACGCTCCCGGACACGGGTCTGGCTGCCCAGCTGACCGGCTACGGCCCCGCGCGCTTCGAGGATCTCCAGGACTCCTTCGCGGGTTCGTTGTTCGAGAACTTCGTCGCCGGCGAGATCGCCAAGCAGGCGACTTGGGCCGAACGAGACGTCCGCCTCCATCATTTCCGCACCGCGGGCGGTCGCGAGGTCGACCTCGTGGTGGAGGACCGGGCCGGGTCGGTGGTCGGCCTCGAGAGCAAGCTGGGGGCGACGCCGCACGAGAGCGATTTCCGCGGCCTCGCGCACCTCCGCGACCGGCTCGGTGACAGGTTCAAGGGCGGCGTCGTCCTCAACACCGGCTCGCAGACCCTTCCCTTCGGCGATCGACTTTGGGCGCTGCCGGTCTCAGCCCTCTGGTCTGGGGGGACGTAAGCGAACCCCCGCGCGCGCTGGCGGCGGACGCTGCGCGGTGCCCCGCCAGCGATAGATTGGGGCCGTGCCCGCACTCGACCTGAACGGAAAGGTTGCGCTCGTCACCGGCGGGGCCCGCGGGATCGGCTTCGAGACCGCGCGCCAGATGCACATGCGCGGCGCCTCGGTCGCCGTGCTCGACCTCGACCCGGCCGAGGCGCGCGAGGCGGCGGAGCGGATCGGGCCGCGGGCGATCGGGCTGGCCGGCGACGTCACCGACCAGAACGCGATGTTCGCCGCGGTCGCCGAGGTGGTCGAGAAGTTCGGCGGCCTCGACGTCGCCGTCGCCAACGCCGGCATCGCCCAGAAGCAGTTCGGCACCGCCCGCGGCCTCTCCGGCGAGGAATGGGAACGGGTCTTCGAGGTTGACCTGCTCGGGGTCTGGCGCACGACCCGGGCGGCGCTGCCCCAGATCGTCGAGCGGCGCGGCCAGATGGTCGTCGTCTCCTCCGTCTACGCCTTCATGAACGGCTTCGGCAACAGCCCCTACGCGGTCGCCAAGGCCGGGGTCGAGCAACTCGGCCGCGCCCTGCGGGTGGAGCTGATCCCGCACGGCGCCAACGCAACCGTCGCCTACTTCGGCTGGGTCGACACGAAACTGGTCCAGGACGCCTTCGACCAGCCCGACGCCGACCGCATCCGCGACCTCAGTCCCGAGTGGCTGCTGAAGCGGATCACCCCCGCCGAGGCCGGCGCCGGCCTCGTCCGCGGCATCGAAGAGCGCGCCCCGCGCGTCTTCGTCCCCAAGTGGTGGCGCTACGTCTCCGCCTTCCGCGGCCTGATCAACCCCTGGTTCGACCGCCGCATGGAGAACGACGCCAAAACCAACGCCCTCGTCCGCGACCTCGACGCAAAAGCGCTCGACGCGGATAAGGCGTCAAGCAGCAGCTAATCCAGGGGGGGCACAACCAACGGCGGCCGTTCCTTGACGTTGGTGATCGAGCAAACGATGCAGCCCGGTGACTGGCTGGTCGTAACCGGCTGGGATTCGGCTCCACGCGAGCGTAGGATGAGGTGGAGATGACAGACAAAAAGGCGAAAAGGGACCCTTGGACCGATCCGGATCCGCAGCCAGGTGACTTCGACGAGTCCATCGAAGAAATGGGGCCGGAGCACGTCCAGCATTTCGAGGGAAACCCCGATGGAAAGGTCGTAGTGATCAGCGACGAGGAGGCTCGCCGCATACGCGCGGCTAGGGACGGGTCAAGCGCTCGAGCAGGATGAGGAAGGACTCGTAGCGCTCGCCGGTGGCGCGCTCGAGGCCGATCTCGCAGGTGCGGTTGCTGCAGAGGTGGGCGTCGAAGTGGCGGCCGGAGAGCTCCTCGGCCTCGCGGCGGGTGGCGGCGGCGGTGAGCTCGGGGTGGGAGATGCCGCGGTCGCCGGCGAAGCCGCAGCAGGTGGCCGTGGGCGGGACGTAGACCTCCTCGGCGAGGGTGGCGGCGAGGGCCTCGAGCCGGTGGCTGAGGCCGAGGCGGCGGGTCGCGCAGGTCGGGTGGACGGCGACCGAGGCGACCGGCTCGGAGACGGTCAGCCAGGGCAGCAGGCGGTCGTGGGCCCAGGCGACCGAGTCGAGGATCTCCAGCTGGCCGAGACGCTCGGCATTGGCCTCGTCGAGCACTCCCTCCCCCGGTTCGGCGATCGCGCCGGTGCAGGAGGCGGCGTCGACGACGATCGGCAGCGCCCCCTCCCCGCTCCAGGCCCAGAGCCGCTCGACCATCTCGTTCGCCTTCTCGCGGTGGGCGGCGGCGAAGCCTTTCGAGCTCCAGGGCAGGCCGCAGCAGCTGCCGAGCACGTCGTCTGGAATCCAGACCGGCAGCCCGGCGCGGGCCGAGACCTCGACCATCGCCTCCAGCACCGAGTGCCCCTCGCCGGGGCCGAAGATGCGGTTGGTGCAGGAGGGGACGTAGACCGCGGCGGCGCCGGTGTGCAGGGTCGCCGGCAGCTTCGCCCGCGCCGGCGGCGGCAGCGCCCGGCCGCGCTCGGTCCGCCGCGCCAGCGGCCCGCCGAAGCGCAGCCCCACGCGCGAGGCGCCCTCGACCGCGGCCCAGCGCCGCGCCGTCGCCCGCGCCCGCCTTTCGGCCCGCTCCGGGTGCTGCGCCTGGCGCAGTTCCTTGACCAACTTGCCGGTGTCGATCCCGACCGGGCAGGCGAGCTGGCAGGAGCCGTCGGCGGCGCAGGTCTCCAGCACCTCGTACTCCTGTTCCTTCAGCAACGCCGCCCGCACCGGCGAGCCCTCGGGCTGGCGGGCGATCTCGCGCCGCAGCACGATCCGCTGCCGCGGCGTCGTCGTCAGGTCGCGGCTCGGGCAGACCGGCTCGCAGAAGCCGCACTCGACGCAGGAGGTCGCCGACTCCTCGATCGGCGGCGTCGTTTTCAGGTTGCGCAGATGCACACCGGGGTCGCGGTTGAGGACGACGCCCGGCGAGAGCACGCCGTCGGGGTCGGCCAGCTGCTTCACCCGCCACATCAGCTCGGTCGCCTTCTCCCCCCACTCGCGCTCCACATAAGGGCTCATGTTGATCCCGGTCCCGTGCTCGGCCTTCAGCGAGCCGTCGTACTTGTCGACGATCAGCTCGACCAGCCCCTCCATGAAGGCCTCGTAGCGCTCCAGGTCCTCTTGCTTGGCGAAGTCCGGGGTCAGCATGAAGTGGAGGTTGCCGGCGGAGGCGTGGCCGGCGACGCCGGGCAGGAAGCCGTGCTCGCCGAGCAGCGCCTGCAGGTCGCGGGCGCCCTCGGCGATCCGCTCCGGCGGCACGCAGACGTCCTCGACGATCAGCGCCGTCCCCGGCGGCCGCAGCTTGCCGATCAGCCCGTGCAGGCCCTCGCGCACGCGCCAGGCGAGCTCGATCTCCTCCGCCTCGCGGGTGAACTCGACCGGCCGGATCGTCTCGTGGCCGGCGAGGATCTCGCCGGCGCGGGCGACCCGCTCGGCCAGCTCGTCCTCGTCGGCGCCGCCGTACTCGACCAGCAGCACCGCCGAGTCCGGCGGCAGCTCTTTCCACTCCTCGGAGACCCCGACCATGTTCCAGGCGGCGGTGATCAGCGCCGGCGCGACCATCAGCTCGACCGCGGTGGCGCCGCTCTCGACCAGGTCGCGGACCGGGGAGATCGCCGCGTCGACCGAGGGGAAGTGGACCCAGGCGGTGGTCGTCTCGGCCGGCAGCGGCACCGTGTCGAAGACGACCTCGGCAGTGAAGGCGAGGGTGCCCTCGGAGCCGACCAGCAGGCGGCGGAAGATCTCCAACGGCTCCTCGGCGTCGAGGAAGGCACAGAGCCGGTACCCGGTCGTGTTCTTGATCTCGAACTTGCGCCGGATCCGCTCGCTGAGCTCGGCGTCGGCACGGATCTCGTCGCGGATCGCCTCCAGGCCGGCGGCCAGCTCCGGCTCGGCGTCGGCGAAGCGCTCGGCGGCGCCGGGGATCGCGCTGTTGATCGTCGTCCCCGAGGGCAGCACGAAGGTCAGCGCCCGCACCGTCGAGTAGGAGTCCCTGGTCACCCCGCAGCGCATGCCGCCGGAGTTGTTGGCGACGACGCCGCCGACGGTGGCGATCTCGGTGCTGGCCGGATCGGGGCCGAGCTTGCGCCCGTAGGGGGCGAGGACGCGGTTGGCGTGGCCGAGGATCGTGCCCGGCTTGACCCGGGCGCGCTCGCCCTCCTCCTCGACCGCGACGCCGCCGAAGTGGCGGCGCACGTCGACGAGGATGCCGTCGCTCTGCCCCTGCCCGTTGAGGCTGGTGCCGCCGGCGCGGAAGGTGACCGGGATCCCCTGCTCGCGGCCGTAGGCGAGGACCTTGCCGACGTCCTCGGCGTCGCGGGCCATCACCACCGCCCGCGGGAAGAGCCGGTAGGGGCTGGCGTCGGAGGCGTACTTGACGAGGTCGCCGGCGCTGGAGAGGACGCGGTCGGCGCCGAGCAGCGCCTCCAGCTCCCCGCGCAGCGGCTGCGCGACGCCGGCCGCGAGCGCGTCGGGAGCGCGGTCGGGAGCCGGCTCGCCCGCCAGCGGGGCGAGTGGCGAACGCTTGCGCTGAAGCAGTGCCATCGCCGTCTCTCCTCCGCTTAGAAGAGTGACATCCCCGGCGCCACCGGGACTTCGACCAGCTCCGGTCGCGAGGAGGCGAGCGCGGTCTCCAGGGCGCCGCGGACCCCGTCGCGGTCGCTTGCCCGGTGGGCCTTGACCCCGTAGCCCTCGGCGACCGAGGCGACGTCGAGCTTCGGCAGGTCGAGGCCGGGCGCGCCCGTCACCTGCTCGACCTCGGCGAACCACTTGAGGATCGCGTACTCCTCGTTGCGCAGGACCAGGAAGGTGACCGGCGCCTGGTAGGCGACGGCGCTCCAGAAGGCGGTGATCGCGTACTGGGCCGAGCCCTCGCCGAGCACGCAGACGACCGGGCGGTCGGGCTGGGCGAGCTGGACGCCGACCGAGGCGGCGAGGCCGAAGCCGAGGCCGCCGCCGGCGCTGAAGTAGTAGCTGCCAGGGCGCGAGATCCGCAGCTGGTTGCGCAGGGCGAGCGTGCTGGAGGGGGACTCGAGGACGACGATCGCGTCCTCGGGCAGGACCTCGGCCAGCGCGCCGTGCACGGTCGAGGCGTTGATCGGGTCGGTGAGGGGAAGCTCCCCCGGCGGCTGGCTCGGCTCCGGGCCGGGCCGGCTCGACTCGGGGAGAACCTCCAGCAGCGCCTCCAGCGTCAGCTTGACGTCGGCGACGATCGCGTCGCCCATCGGCGCCCGCACCGCCTCGTCGGGGTCGCTGGTGATCGCGACCAGCCTCGCCCCCTCGGGCAGCAGCGGCCCGGGAATGTACGGGTAGTAGGGGAAGACGGAGCTGCCGACGACGAGGATCAGGTCGTGGCCCTCGAGCGTCTGCCCGACCGGCCCGATCGCCGGCGGCAGCACGCCGCGGAAGTTGGGGTGCCCCTCGGGGAAGCCGAGGCGGACGCCGCCGGTCGCCGGCGAGGCCCAGACCGGCAGCCGCTGGAGCTCGGCGAGGGCGACGCCGAGCTCCCAGGCGCCTGAGGCATCGACGTCGGGGCCGGCGACGAGGACCGGGTTGGCGGCGGCGTCGAGGCGCTCGGCGAGCGCTCGCACCGCCTCCGGGTCGGCGGCGGCACGGGCGGTCACCCGGCGCTCGATCGCGGCGCGGGCGTCGGCCTCGTCGACCTCGGCGTACCAGTCGTCCATCGGGATCGAGACGAAGACGGGGCCGCGCGGCGGCAGGCCGGCGAGGTGGGCGCCGTGGGCGAGCGCCAGCGGCACGTCCTCGGCCCGCGGCGGCTCGAAGGACCACTTGACCAGCGGGTGCGGCATCCGCGTCGCGTCGCGGTTGGTCAGATTCGCCTGCAGGGTGATCTGGGCCCGCGCCTGCTGGCCGGCGGTGACCAGCAGCGGCGAGTGGTTGGCCTGGGCGTTGAAGATCGCCCCCATCGCGTTGCCGACCCCGGGCGCGGTGTGGAGGTTGACGACGGTGGTCTTGCCCGAGGCCTGGGCGAAGCCGTCGGCCATCCCGACCACAACCGCCTCCTGCAGGCCGAGCACGTAGCGGAAGTCGGCCGGGAAATCGGCCAGCATCGGCAGCTCGGTGGAGCCCGGGTTGCCGAACATCGTCGTCATCCCTTGGGCCCGGAAGAGGTCGAAGGTCGCGTCGCGGACGGTGGGCATCGGCGGAACCCTATCCGGCACCCGAAGAAGACTGAGCATTTCGTGCCTGGCGGGTGCCTGGGAGAAACGGCCCAAGCCGCGTAACGGGTTCAGGAACCCCCTCGCAGCGCCGATAGCGGAAAGGTGAGCAGGACTATCGAACTCGACCGCGACGGCGCCCGTTTCGCCGCCCTCCTCACCCTCGCCTGCGCGCTGCTTCTCTGCGTCCTCCTCGTCCCGGCCGCCAAGGCCGGCCCGGGCACGACCAAGCTCAAGTACGCGCCAGGCGAAATCGTCCCGATCCCGGCTGCGATCCCGCACGAAGAAGGCGACATGGTCGACCGCCGCATCGTTCCCGACCTGCGCTGGATCGCCCAGCGCTACCCGATCTACGTCAGCGACGGGTACTCCGGGCCGCTGGCCAACGGCGAACACGTCGGCTGCCGGGGCTGCCACGTCAAGCACTCCGACCACTACAACGGGCTCGCCGTCGACATCGTCCCGCTCGAAGGGACGACCAAATGCGCCGGCAGATGGGCCGGAATCACCCGTCTCGCCCGCTTGGCCGAGCCGCGCCAGAACCGTCCGCTGGTCCCCTTCCGCTGGGTCGGCTACAACGGCGACGCCGGCCACGGCTGCGGCCACCACCTGCACCTCTCCTGGAACCACGCCCCGGCCGCCCACTTCGAGCTGGCCGAATGGGTTGAAGTCTTCCCCGTCACCGCCGCCGACCTCGCGCTGCCGAACGTGAAGCCGCCCCCCGCTCCCCCACCGCCGCCCGAACCGACGCAACCGCCCGCCCCACCCGCACCCCGCGGCCCGTCCGGAGGGATCTCCAAGGATCCGACCGGCGGCGTCGCCCCGCGCGGCTTCGGCGACTGACCCCCCTAGGATGCGGCGGGTGCGTGCCCGCTACCCGATCGCGCTGGCCTGCCTGGCGGCAGTCGTCCTCGCCGGCTGCGGCCGCGGCGACGCCTCGACCCCGGCCGCCTGCCTGGAAGGCTCGCGGGCTTACCTGCGGGCGCTGGAGACGGCGCCGAGCGAAGTCCTTCTCGGCGGTGAGACGCCGATCAGCGATTGCCTGGCCGAGAACCAGGACGGCGGCGCCCTGGCGACGGTGGGGACGGCCACCGTCGCGGCGGCGACGCAGCTGAACTCCGAGGCCCGGGCTGATCCGGGCGGCGACGCCAACCTCCGGCTCGGCTACCTGATCGGCGCCGCAGAACGCGGCGCCGGGGGGACCGAAGGCATCCACTCCGACCTGATCCGGCGGCTCGTCGTCGCCGCCCGCTTCGCCCCCGGCCGCGAGCCGCTCTCCCCCGCCTTCCTCGCGACCTACCGCCGCGGCTTCGACGCCGGCCGCGAAGGCGGCTGAGAAGCCTCGGTCTTCCCGGGGCGCCGTCCCAATACCCTTCATCGAGCCATTGGAACTTCACGCGAGGAGTCGACTTGACTGAGCAGCTCTGGGGTGGCGAGACCACCAAAGCCGTAGACAACTTCCCGGTTTCGGGCCAGACCGTGCCGGTGCCCGTGGTGCACTGGCTCGGCCGCATCAAGGCCGCCGCCGCCGAGGCCAACGGCGCCCTCGGCCTGCTCGACGCCGATCTCGCCGAGCGGATCGCCGCCGCCGGCGCCGCCGTCGCCGAGGGTGCGCACGACGACCAGTTCCCGGTCGACGTCTTCCAGACTGGCTCCGGCACCTCCTCGAACATGAACGCAAACGAGGTGCTCGCCAACCTCGCCGGCGACGGCGCCCATGCCAACGACCACGTCAACATGGGCCAGTCCTCCAACGACGTCTTCCCCTCCGCCGTGCACCTGGCGGCGCTGGACGAGGTCACCCACGACCTGCTGCCGGCGATGGGGGCGCTGGAGTCGGCGCTGGAGGCGAAGGCGAAGCAGTTCGCCGACGTCGTCAAGGCCGGCCGCACCCACCTGATGGACGCGGTCCCGGTCACCCTCGGGCAGGAGTTCGGCGGCTACGCGGCGCAGGTCCGGCTCGGCGTGCAGCGGGTCGAGGCGACGCTGCGCCGGGTCGGCCAGATCCCGCTCGGCGGCACCGCCACCGGGACCGGGCTCAACACCCACCCCGAGTTCGCCGCCAAGGTCCGGGAGAAGCTCGCCGCCGACACCGGCCTGGCGATCTCCGAGCCGCTCGACCCGTTCGAGGCGCAGGGCAACCGCGACGCCCTGGTCGAGCTCTCGGGTGCGCTCAAGGTCTACGCCGTCTCCCTCAACAAGATCGCCAACGACCTGGCGCTGATGGGCTCGGGGCCGCGCGCCGGCCTCGCCGAGCTGCGCCTGCCGGAGCTGCAGAAGGGCTCCTCGATCATGCCCGGCAAGGTCAACCCGGTGATCCCGGAGGTGGTGATCCAGGTCGCCGCCCAGGTGATCGGCAACGACACCGCGATCACCGTCGCCGGCAGCCAGGGGCAGTTCGAGCTGAACGTGCGGGTGCCGCTGATCGCCCGCAACCTGCTCGACTCGATCAAGCTGCTGGCCTCGGCCTCGCGCCTGCTGGACGAGAAATGCGTCTCCGGCCTGGAGGCCAACGAGGAGATGACCGAGCGCCACGCCGAGGCGACGCTGGCGACGGCCACCGCGCTGAACCCCCACATCGGCTACGACCGCGCCGCCGACATCGTCAAGGCGGCGGCCGAGTCGGGGCGCTCGCTGCGCGAGGTGGCGCTGGAGCAAGGGGTCGAGACCGCGGTGCTCGAGGAGGCGCTGGACCACCGGCGGATGGCGCGGCCCCACGAGTAGGGGTAGCGCCTAGCGCGGGTCGTCGATCAGCAGCTCGATGTTGCGGTCGTCCGCTTGGCCTTCACCGGCGGGGGCTCCTGACTGGAAGTCGTTGAAGCTCATGGTTCGGGCGGCGGAGGCGAGGTCGTTGAGGTCCATCGCCGAGGCCAGCGTGCCGGGTACCGGCGCGGCGGACTGGCCGACGTGGTCGAGGATCGTGCCGAAGATCGAGAGCGTGCCGTCGTGGTTGTCGAAGACCTCGAGCAGGCGGCTCTGCTGGGGCCAGTCGGCCTCGGCGGCGACGCGGATGCTCCAGAAGCCGCCCGGCCCACTCGGGCTGGGGAAGGCGTTGACCACGTTGTCGTGGGAGTGGCCGGCGACCCAGGCGATCGCGTTGGGGAATTCGTGCAGCAACGCGACCGCGTCGTCCTCGAGGTGGATCGGCAGCGAGATCCGCGGGTCGAGGTCGCAGCCGGGGTTGACGTCATGCCCGAGCGAGACGCGGAAGGAGAGGCAGGGCAGCGCCAGCTCGTCGGGGACGTCGGCGCTGAGGCTCTCCGGGGCGTGGTGGCTGAAGAGCACCACCAGCTGGTCGGCCGCGGTCGCCGCCTGCAGCTGCCCGCGCAGCCAGTTGAACTGCGGGTTGTCGATGTTGCCCTCTGAGGTGGTGCTGCCGTTGGGGGTGAAGATCGTCCCCGCCTCGGCGACGGTGTCGAGGGCGATGAACCGCATCCCGGGGGTCGGAGTCCAGGAGTAGTAGCCGGCGGCGCCTTTGGAGGCAGACTCCTGCGCCGGGTCGATCAAGCCGAAGCCGTGGCCGTCGGCCTGCGAGCCGCCTTTGAAGATGTCCTTGTATTGCTTCTTGGAGACGAACTGGCGTTTCGGATCGCCGGGGACGATCACCGTGTTCTGCGGTTCGGTGAAGATCGACGAGAGCAGCCGCGCCGGGTTGAAGAAGGAGGTGAGCCATTCGCTCAGGTTTTCGGGATTCGGGACCGGGCCGAGCGGCTTGAGGCAGCCGAGCGCGACCGCCTCGAAGGCGGCGTTGGCCATCGCGTTGCCTTGGACCAGGGCGTCGTGGTTGCCGAAGGCGACGTAGGAGGGAACTTTGAGGCCGGTCGCGGTGAACGCCTGCTGCGCCCGATCCATCAGCCCCGGGTATTTGGGCCAGGCCGCGTGCGGGCCGAGTGGTTTATTCGGGTCGTAGAACTCGGGGAACGGACCCTCGAGGTAGTCGTTGTAGTCCTGGATCCCGGTGTAGCGGGCTGCCTCGGCGGCTCCCGGGACGAGGAAGTTGGGGCAGAGCGCGTTCGAGTATTTGGACTTGTCGACGCCGCTGTTGGGGTTGAGCGAGCCGCCCTCGAGCAGCGTCCGCACCCACTGGGTCTCGTTCAACTGCTGGTTGTCGGCCGAGTCGCCGGTGTCGATCGTGAAGTCCATCGCCCGGTGGAAGCCGCTGCCGGCGGCGAGCGGGCTGGCGGCGGTGAACTGGTTGACCTGACGGATCATCGCCTCGTCGACCTGCGGCTCCAGCGCCTCCCAGGGGCGCCAGGCCGCCTCGAAGGGCAGGCCCGCGGCTTTGGAGAGCGGGTCGATGATCTCGACCCGGGCCGGCGACTCCTCGTCGGCGAGCTGGAAGTCGGAGAGCTGGCCGAAGTAGACCAGCGAGGTGCGGGTGGCGGCCCGGCCGGCCGCGGCTGGCGCGAGGTCCTGGCGGATCGTGTAGCCCTCGCCGGGGCCGAGTTTGAGGAAGCGGAAGGGACTGGGCGTGCTTGGCACCACGCGCTGCGTGGCGGTCGACTGCCCGACCGTGTCCGAGACGGTCGCCCCGGCGACCGAAGCGCTTCCCGCGATCGCCGCCAGAACCACAACCGCGATGCCCAACCGTGCGACTGCTCCCCGAAGCGCCATTCCCTACCTCCGCTCAGAAACTTCCTCGCTTAAAAGTAGGTAGACCGTAACAGCCACAAGCTGCGGCGGACGAAAATATTGGGCTCGCTCGGACCTCAGCCCTGCAGGGTGACGAAGCGCTCCTCGGTCAGCTCGTAGACCGCGAAGGCGGGGCCCTCACGGGTGTTGCCGGAGTCCTTGACGCCGCCGTAGGGCTGCTGGTCGGCGCGGAAGGTCGGCACCTCGTTGATCAGGACGCCGCCGAACTCGAGCGTGCGGCCCGCCTGCAGTCCGCGGCCGATGTCGCGGGTGAAGACGCCTGCCTGCAGCCCGAACTTGGAGTCGTTGGCCATCGCCAGCGCCTGGTCGAAGTCGGAGAAGGTGTCGACCGTCGCCACCGGGCCGAAGATCTCCTCGCACCAGACCTTGGCGTCTTTGGGCGGGGCGCCGAGCAGGGTCGGGGCCAGGCAACGGTCCTCGTCGACCAGCTCGCCGCCGGTGAGGAGCTTCGCCCCGGCCGCGACCGCCTCGTCGATCCACTCCTTGACCCGGTCGCGGTCGCCGGGGGTGATCAGCGGGCCGACGTCGGTCTCGGGATCCAGGGGGTCCCCCACCTTCAGCCCCGCGACGTTGGCGAGGAGCCGCTCGGTGAAGGCGTCGGCGATCGACTCGTGCAGGAGGATGCGCTGGATCGAGATACAGCTCTGCCCGGCGTGGGAGAAGGCGTGCAGCTGGGCTTTGTCAGCGGCCGTCTTCCAGTCGCCGTCGTCGTTGACGATCAGCGGCGCGTTCGAGCCCAGCTCCAGGTTGACCTTCTTGTGGGGGACGCGAGAGCGGATGTCCCAGCCCACCCCGGCCGAGCCGGTGAAGGTGATCGCCTTGGTCAGCTCGTGCTCGACGATCGCGTTGCCGACGACGCGGCCGCCGCCCGGGATGACGCTGAGCCAGCCCTCCGGCAGCCCCGCCTCGGTCAGGATCTCGGCCAGTTTCAGGGCCGAGATCGGCGTCTGGCCGGCGGGCTTGAGGACGATCGAGTTGCCGGCGGCGATCGCCGGCCCGAGCTTGTGGGCGACCAGGTTGAGCGGGAAGTTGAAGGGGCTGATCGCGCCGACGACGCCGTAGGGGACGCGCATCATCACCCCGAGCTTGCCGGCGCCGGCCGGCGAGGCGTCCATCGGCACGGTGCCACCGGTCAGCTTGCGGGCCTCGGTGGCGGAGAAGGTGAGGGTGTCGACGCAGCGCTGCGCCTCGACCGTGGCGGTCTTCAGCGGCTTGCCCGCCTCGGAGGCGATCGTCAGCGCCAGATCCTCGACCCGCTCACCGGCCAGCTCGGCGGCGCGGTCGAGCACGGCGGCGCGCTTGTGCTGGGGGAAATCGGCGCTGGAGAAGGCCTCGTGGGCGGCCTTGACGGCGCGGTCGACGAGCGCCTCGTCGCCCTGCGCGACTCGTCCGACGACGCTCTGGTCATAGGGGCTGCGGACCTCGTCCCAGGCGCCGGTCTCGATCCACTCGCCGGCCGCGAGGAGCTTGTGATCGGTGGTCTGCAAGGTGTGCGATGCCATCAAACACAGCCTAGAGCAGGCCGCGACTCCTCCGCCGCGAAGATGTTGTCGAACCATGTCCGTTCGTCCACGCCTCCGCCCACTTGCGGTCCTGCTCGTCTCAACCGCTCTGCTGGTGCTTGCCTCAGCGGCGAGCGCGAGCGTCAATTGGGTCGTCAACGGGCGCGGCTTCGGCCACGGAGTCGGGATGAGCGCCTACGGCGCCTACGGCTACGCCAAGCACGGCAAGGACTACCGCTTCATCCTCGGCCACTACTACACGGGCACCGCGCTGGCGCCGCTCGGCAAACCCCGGGTCGTCCGCGTCCTGCTCGACGTCTCCAGCGGCGACGTCGGCTTCAGCGCCGCCACCAGCGCCTGCGGCGTCGCCCTCGACCCGGCGCGGGAATACACGGCGCACCGGGTCGGCGGCGCCGTGCAGCTGCGCGAAGCCGGCGGCAAAGCGCTTGCCCCCTGCGGCCGGAAGCTGCGCGCCGCCGGCGCCGGGCGGATCGAGATCGCCGGCCACGGCACCTACCGCGGGGCGCTGGAGACCGTCCCGACCAAGAGCGACGCCGGCGCCCTCAACGTCGTCAACGCGCTCGCCGTCGACGCCTACGTGAAAGGCGTGATCCCGAACGAGTCGCCGCCCTCCTGGCCGCTCGAGGCGCTGAAAGCCCAGGCGGTCGCCTCGCGCTCCTTCGCCCTCACCGGCGGGGTCGGCGGCAACGGCTTCGACCTCTACGCCGACACCCGCAGCCAGGTCTACGAGGGGCTCGAAAGCGAGCACCCGCGCTCGAACACGGCGGCCGACGCAACCCGCGGCGAGGTCGTCACCTACAAAGGCGAGATCGCCCAGACCCTCTTCTCCGCCTGCTCCGGCGGCCACACCGAGAGCATGGTCAACGTCTTCGGGACCGCGGTCCCCTACCTGGTCGGTGTCCCCGACCCATATGACGGCGCCTGCCCGCTGCACACCTGGAAGCTGGAATTCAGCGGTCCGGAGATCAGTGCCGAGCTCGGCGCCTACCTGAACGGCAGGCTGCGGAAAGTGGTCGTAACCAAGCGCGGCGTCTCGCCACGGATCATCGAGGCGAAGCTCTACGGGACCGGTGGCGTCACCACCGCCAGCGGCTCGGAGCTGGCCTCGGCGCTCGGCGGCTACGACACCTGGATGACCTTCCGGAAGGCGGGCGCGGCAGTGCCGCCGCCGGGCGAAGCTCCGCAGGGCCCCGCCGGGCAGCCCGGCGGGGTCGGCGGCTAGTCCTAGGGCAGCGCGACGGTCGCGTGGATCGCCCGGTGGTCTGAGCCGGGCAGTTCGTCGACGCCGTACTCGACGATGCCGAGCCGCCCGTCGGCGAGCACGTGGTCGATCGTGACCAAGGGCGGCAGGCTCCGGCCGCGCGGCCAGGTCGGGGTCAGCCCCTGACCCGCGACGTCACCGGCGTCGCTGTAGCCGCGGTCGATCAGATCGCGCAGCTCCGAATGGTCGAGGGTGGCGTTGAAATCGCCGGCGAGGATCCAGAGCGCGCCTTCGCCGCCCGAGGGGAAATCCTCGAGCGCGTCGCGCCAGGCATCGACGCCGTTGCGGCTTGGGGTCAGCGGGTGCACGTCGATGACGCGAACGCGGCGACCGCTGGGCATCCGCAGCTCGGCGCGCGGCATTCGGAAGAAGGACTCCCGGTCGGCTTCCAGCGGACGCAGCGGTAGGCGCGAGTACACGCCGCCGCCCGCGGACCCCTGGCTGACCTCGGTGATCGCATTGGGCAGTCGCTCGTCGATGCCGGCGGCGTCCAGCGCACGCGCGAACTTTGGCGTCAGCTCCTGGACGTTGAGCAGGTCTGGCTGGTAGCGGTCGACCAGCTCGATCACCACCTCGGGATCGGCGTGGCCGCGAAGGACATTGGTCGAGAGCACGGTGAGCGTCTCGTGGCCGGCGGCGTCGGCGGTGCCGTCGCCGATCGCCCGCGGCAATACCGCGGCGACGAGGCAGAGCGTGGCCACGGCGGTGACGGCGGCGGCGGCCCAGTTGCGCAGCGCCACGGCGACGCCGGCCACGAGCAGGGCGGCCACGGCGACATAGGGCGTGAAGGTCATCAGCGCGACCAGCGGGAAGCCGCGGTCCAAACCGAAGACGCGAACGAGCGTCCACAGCACCACCGGGACGACCGGCAGCCAGATCAGCCAGTAGCGACGCGCCCCCGCCATCGTCTTCCGCCCCCGCCCAGCCCCAGCCCTAGCCGTCCGGATAGGGCTGGATTGGGATGCCGTGGTCGGTCTCGCGCATCCCGAACTCGTAGGCGGCGCCGGCCGGGAGGGTGAGCTGGCGAGGAGGCAGGCCGGGGCGTTCGACGGTCAGCTCGAGGTCGGAGACCGAGCAGTTGACGGTGTTGTGCTCGGGGCCCTTGGGGTCGGCGTAGACCCAGCCGACGAAGTCCTTCTCGGGGGCGGTGACGCGGCCGTGGACGACGATGTCCTTGCCGGGCAGGGAGAAGCTGCAGACCGCGGGGTGCTCCTCGATCGAGGCGGAGCGGATCGCGCCGAGGCCACCGAGCCGGTGCGGCACGCCTTCCAGCATCAGCATCCCGGAGGGGATCCAGGGGCTGGTCCGCTTGCCGAGCTTGACCCGGGCGGCGCCGGCGTCGAAGTAGGTGTCGGGCGCGTCGGCGAAGCCGGTGCCCTCCAGCCAGACCCAGCGCTCAGCGTGCTCGGTCCCCCAGTTGTGGCCGATCATCCCCGGCCAGCCGGAGAGCTCGATCGACTCGTCCCCCAGTTCGAGGCGCCCCTCGAAGCGGGCGTCGGGGTAGGGAGCGACGAACTTGGTTTTCGGCAGCGGCGCCTTGTAGAGCCACTCGGCCGGCAGGTAGCGGCAGGGCTCGGCGGTGCCGGAGAAGGTCAGCGACCAGGCGGCGGCGAGCGCGTCGGTGTCGACCGAGCCCTCGGCCCGGCCGGGGCCGATCTCCGAATCGCCGATCCGGATCCAGCCGTCCGCCGGGGCGAACAGCTCCGAGGCGGCGACCGTCACCTTGGTCGCCCGCGGGCCGGCGGCGCCGCGGTCGAAGAAGACGAACCAGATCGAGGCGCTGGGCTCGGCGCCGGGGCGCTTGTGGACGGTGTGGCGAATCCAGATTCCCCGCCCTCCACCGGGCTCGCAGGCCTTGATGTAAAAGCTCTCGTAGTGGCCCGCCTTTGCGGCCACTTTCGGAAACCGCGCCCCTTCGTCCATCGCCAAACCCTAGACCTTGATCGTGATCACGTCGCCGTCCTGGACGACGTAGTCGCGGCCCTCGATCCGCAGCAGGCCCTTGTCGCGAGCCGGCGCGTAGCCGCCGCACTCGACCAGCTCCTCCCACCCGATCGCCTCGGCTTTGACGAACGCTTCCATGATCTCGGTGTGGATCGTCCCCGCCGCCTCCAGCGCGGTGGCGCCGCGGCGCAGCGGCCGGGCGACCGCCTCCTTGCCCTCGCCGGCGGTGAAGAAGGTGAGCAGCTCCAGCAGGTCGTAGGCGGCCCGGACCAGGCGCGCCAGCCCTGAGCCCTCGACCCCGTAGGACTCGCGCATCTCCGCCGCTTCGGCGGCGTCCAGCTCCGCCAGCTCGCCCTCGATCCGGGCGCTGACCGCAACCACCCCGGCGTTGGCCATCCCCGCGTGCTCGGCCACCGCCGCCGGCGGCTCGGCGTCGCCCTCGTCGACGTTGGCGACGTAGAGGATCGGCTTCGTCGTCAGCGCCTGCAGGTTGCGGGCCGCGTCGGGGGCGCCATCGGGCATGGGGATCGAGCGGGCGGGGCGGCCGGCGGCGAGCGCCTCGTGCACCGCTTCCAGCCAGGCCAGCTCGGCGATCGCCTCCTTGTCGCCGGACTTGGCCTGCTTGCCGACGCGGCCGAGCCGGCGCTCGACCTGCTCGTAGTCGGAGAGCACGAGCTCGGTCTCGATCGTCTCGATGTCGGCCAGCGGGTCGACGCGGCCGTCGGGGTGGGGGACGCCGGAGTCGTCATGGCAGCGGACGACGTGGCAGATCGCGTCGGTCTCGCGGATCGAGGCGAGGAACTGGTTGCCGAGCCCCTCCCCTTCGGAGGCGCCTTTGACCAGGCCGGCGATGTCGTGGAAGGAGATCGTCGCCGGCACCAGCTCCGAGCTGCGGACCGTCGCCGCGACCTGCTCCAGCCGCTCGTCCGGCACCTGGGCGACCGCGACGTTGGGCTCGATCGTCGTGAACGGGTAGTCGCCGGTCTGGGCGCCGCCCTTGGTCAGGGCGTTGAACAGGGTCGACTTGCCGGCGTTCGGCAGCCCCACGATCCCGACCTTCATGCGCTGGCCTCGGTCTTCATATGGAGAGCGGCACGATCAGGCCCAGGGCGACGCCGATGAAGGCGCCGGCGAGGACGTCGGACGGGTAGTGCATCCCCAGGTAGGGACGGCCGAGCGCGATCGCGATCGCCACCACGAAGGTGCCGGCGGTCGCTGGGTCGACCCGGAACATCGCCGTCGCCACCGCGAAGGAGGCGGTCGCGTGGGCGGAGGGGAAGCTGAGCGAGCTGGGGGCGCCGCCGAGCGGCGGCAGTCCCTCGAGGACAGGGCGCGGGCGCTGCACGGCGAGCTTGATCAGGTAGTTGAGCCCGATCGCGGCGGGCCCGAGAAGGGCGCAGATCAGCCACGACTCGCGGCGCGAGGGGTCGAGCAGGGCGAGGGCGACGCTGAGCAGGAACCAGATCAGGCCGTTGTTGCCGGCCTTGCCCAGGGCCTGGGCAGCGGACTCCAATCCGGGGGTGTGCCCGGTGGTCCGCATCCAGCGCAGCAGTCTCAGGTCGGCGCTTCGCATCGGCGCCGCAGGATACGGCGAACCGGGCGCGCGGGCCGGCGCTCGGTCAGAATCCCCCCATGCCGACCGTCCCCGGATACGTCCACACGCCCGGTAACCACTGCGGCTCGACGGCGCTGCGCAACCTGCTCGCCTTCCACGGGATCGAGATCAGCGAGGAGATGGCGTTCGGTCTCGGCGCCGGCGCCGGCTTCTACTACCTGACCCTTGAGGACGCCTCCCCCAGCCGCTGGTTCAACGGCCGCACGGCGCGATTGGAGGAGAGCTTCCGCGACCTGACCGGGGCGGCGCTGGAGATGCGGACCTTCGCCGAGGGCGACGGCGAGGCCTGGGAGGCGGCGCGGGCCGAGGTCGACGCCGGCAGCCCGGCACTGCTGCTGACCGACATCTACTACCTGGACCACTACGGCAACTCGGCCCACTTCCCGGGGCACGCCGTTGTCCTCGCCGGCTACGACGAGGAGGTCGTACAGCTCTCCGACACCGGCTTCGAGGAGTTGCAGACGACCCGCATCGACCACCTCGCCAAGGCTCGCCACAGCGGCCATCCCGCCTACCCGCTGGAAGGCCACATGTTCACCGTCACCGAGGCGGTCGACCGCGAGCAGCTGCTGGCGGCGGCGCCGCGGGCGATCGCCCAGGCGGCGAAGGAGATGCTGGAGCCAAGCTTCGGCGAGTTCGCCGGCCTGCCCGCCGTCGACCGGCTCGCCGCCGAGGCCGGCGCGTGGCCGCGGACGGCACCGGACTGGCAGTGGTGCGCCCGCTTCGCCTACCAGGTGATCGAGCGCCGCGGTACCGGCGGCGGTGCCTTCCGGTTGATGTACTCGCGCTTCCTCGAGGAGGTCGGCCGCGCCGAGGCGCCGCTCGCCGCCGAAGCGGCCGCCCGCTGGACCGAGCTGGCGGAGGCGTTCCGGGCCGCGAGCGAGAGCGACGAGCCCGAGCCGGGGCTGTGGCGGGAGGTCGGCGCGGGCGCCGAGCGGGTCGCCGGGGCCGAGCGGCGGCTCTGGGAGGCGCTGGCCGCGGCCTAACCGTCGCGTGGTTCCTTTTTCGCGCCAGAGGACCAAAAGGAACCACGGCGCATGGCGATGCGGTTTCCCGGGTACCGGGGCGCCATGACCATTGCCGCAGCCATCTTCCTCATCGCCGTTGGCGCGATCCTCAAGTTCGCGACCAACTTCCACGTCGAGGGCGTCAGCGTCGACACCGTCGGGGTGATCCTGATGATCGCCGGCGCCGCCGGGCTCGTCCTTTCCTTCCTCCAGGAGGCGCTCTGGTCGCGCCGCCGGGCGGGAGATGCCGCCCTCGAAGAACGCCGCGAGGTGCGCGAGCCGCCCCGCCACTAGTCCTTTCGGTCGCGTGGTTCCTTTTTGACCTCACGCGTCGAAAAGGAACCACGGGTTGGGGAGGATGTCGCGGTGAGCCCCCGCCGCTTCCTGATCGCACCCGACTCGTTCAAGGGGACCTTCGCGGCGAGCGAGGTCGCGGCGGCGATGGCGGACGGGGTTCGGGAGGCAGGCGCCGAGACGGACCTCTGCCCGCTGGCCGACGGCGGCGAGGGGACGCTGGAGGTGCTGCTCGGGGCGCTCGGCGGCCAGCGGATCGAGGTGCCCGTCCACGACCCGTTGCGGCGGCCGATCCGAGCCGGGTTCGGGCTGCTGGAGGACGGCGAGACGGCGGTGGTCGAGATGGCGGCGGCGTCGGGGCTGCCGCTGGTCGCGCCCGGGGAGCGCGACGCCGAGCGGGCCGACACCTACGGCAGCGGCGAGCTGATCGCGGCGGCGATCGAGGCGGGGGCGCGGCTGGTCCTCGTCGCCGTCGGCGGCAGCGCCAGCACCGACGGCGGCCGCGGCGCGATCGAGGCACTGGCGGGACCTCAGCAATTCCACGCCGAGCTGGAGGTGCTCTGCGACGTCGATGCCCGCTATGAGGACGCCGCCCGGCTCTTCGCCCCGCAGAAGGGCGCGGACGCCGACGCGGTCGAGCGCCTCAGCGCCCGCCTCGACGCCTACGCCGCCTCCCTCCCGCGCGACCCGCGCGGGCTGCCGATGGGCGGCTGCGCCGGCGGCCTCTCGGGCGGGCTCTGGGCCGCCTTCGGCGCCGAGCTGCGCCCGGGCGCCCCCTTCGTCCTCGACCAGCTCGGCTTCGACTCGCGCCTTGCCGCGGCCGACGCGGTGATCGGCGGCGAGGGACAGCTCGACCAGCAGAGCCTCGGCGGCAAGGTCGTCGGCACCCTGGCCGGACGCTGCGCCGCGGCGGCGAAGCCGTTGCACGTGATCGCCGGCCGCGACGCGCTCGGCCGGGAGCGCGCCGCGGCGTCCGGCATCGCCTCGGTCGCCGCGGCGCCGACCCTCGAGCAGATCGCGGCTGCCGCGAAGAGGGTCGCGGCGCGGCGCTCGTAGGGGGCTGAGCGCGAAGGGTCAGGAGCTGCTCCGATGGACTGCTGCCGCTCAACGAGTGGGCCAAGCGCAGCAGCCCGCTAAGTGCGCCAAAACGGCCACCCATATGGGGGTGATGGCTTGACAGCCTAGGCGGACAGGATATTTTGGCCAACGCAATTTGACGTTAGACGTCTGATGTCCTCTGATCTGATCAATTCCGGGCCGCCAACGGCCTCAGCAATCACCCACCGCGTCCACCGCCGAACCCACCAGGCGACGATCGCGGACCGCCTCGCCTCCGGCGCCCGCGGCAAGCCGCTGATGGCGCTGCTGAGCCGCCGCTGGACCCTGCGGATCCTCTGGGAACTGCACACCCCCGCCCTCTGCTTCCGCGAGCTGCAGGAGCGCTGCGAGACGATCGCCCCCGTCCTCCTCAGCCAGCGCGTGACCGAGCTGCGCCGCGCCCGCCTGATCGAACTGGGCGAGCCCGGCGGCTACACGCTGACCATGAAAGGGCGCCAGCTGATCGCCGCCCTGCGCCCGCTCAACCAGTGGGCAAATTGCTGGGAAGAGGCGCTCTACCTGAGCTGAAAGCTGGTCAGGTCCTGGCTGAAGGTGGGGTTGAAGATGACCTCGTCGAGGTCGACCGCGCTGGAGACGAAGGTCGGAAACGTGCTGGTCCCGTAGGGGACCCACGGAGCCTGTTCCATGAGCTCGCGGTCGAGCGCCGCGTATTCGCGTCCGCGCTGCGGGGTTAGCCGCTCTTCGGCCAGGCGGTCGATCTTTGCGCTCAGCTTCGGGTCGGCGAAGCGGGCGAGGTTGGTCGCATTGGTCGGGGCGATCCCCTCTTCGCTCAGCAGCGGTTGGAAGAAGGTGTTCGGGTGGGGGTAATCCTGGAACCAGTTGGCCCAGCCGGTGTCGAGGTCCGGGGTCGAGCCGTTGCCGATCAGCGGGAAGTAGTTGTCGGCGTTGACGACTTTCAGCTTGGTCTCGAAGCCGAGTTCCCGCAGCACCCCGTCGAAGTACTCGCCGGCTTCGTCGTTGGGGCTTTCGTTGTCGGTCCAGACCGTGATCTGCATGTCGGCGGGGTTCGCCTCGCGCAGCAGCGCCCGCGCCTTTGCCATGTCGTGCGGATAGAGCTCGAACTTCTCGTAGCCGGGCATCCCGGGCGGCAGGATCTGCTGGGTCGCGACCATCTGCCCGGCGTAGATCCGTTCCAGCGCTTCGGCGTCGACCGCGTAGTTGAGCGCTTGGCGGACGCGGACGTCGTCGAACGGCGCGACGGTCGTGTTCATCCAGAAGAAGTAGGTGCTGGCGGTCGGCTCGACCCGGAACTGGGTCCCCTCGTAGCGCTGCTTGACCTCGGCGTAGCGGTCGGCCGGCGGCGCGTTGCCCATCCAGTCGGTGCGGCCGGCTTCGACGTCGCTGACCTGCGCCGAGGGATTGCGGTCGACGCTGACCTCGATCGCGTCGACGTGGCCCGATGGCAGGTCCGGCATCAGCTCCGAGTTTCCCGGCCACTGGGGATTGCGCTTGTAGGACCAGCCGCGGCCGGGTTGGGACTCGACGATTACGTAGGGGCCGGTGGCGGGCGGCGGGTCCGCGGTCATGTCCTCGGCCGGCGTCGCCGCCGGCAGCGGCGCCGCGAACGGCAGCGCCAGCTCGTTGACGAAGGTGCTGCGCGGCCGGACCAGCTCGATCGTGATCTCGCCGCTGGCGTCGTCGGCCTCGATCCCCGGGATCCCGCCCTTGCGGGAGGTCGCGAACTCTTCGGCGCCGACGACGTCGGCGTAGAAGCTGGCGCCGCTGGAGTTGAGCAGGAAGACGCGTTCGAGGGCGTGGGTGAAGTCGGAGGCCTTGACCGGCTTGCCGTTCGAGTAGCGCAGGCCCTTGCGCAGGACCAGCGTGTAGGTGCGGCCGTCGGGGGAGATCCGCGGCATCGCCTCGGCCAGGCCGGGGATCACCTTGCTCCCCGCCTTGCCGTCGGCGTGGGCGTAGGTGAGCAGCGGGACGTAGGTGTTGTAGAAGGCGGTCCAGCTTTCGGGAGAGTGCCCGAGACCCGGGTCGAGGTAGTCGGGGAAGGAGCCGAAAGAGGCCCTCAGCGTCCCGCCCTCACCGCCCGAGTCGGCCTCCGAGGAACCCCCGCACGCCTGCAGCCCGAGCGCCGCCGAAGCGCAGAGCAAGACAACCGCCAGGATCGAGGCCCATCGCTTCACCGGTGTATGGATCGACACCGGGGCGCCGACCTTTAACCCGGCAGCGCCCCGCCCGTGGCCCGCAGCGGGGGACCGCCATTCGTCGAGCCTGGGCCTCGCGCCTGAACCAGGCGCGGTGGCGCGCGTACCTCGCAGCGGTGATCGAAGCCGAGCTCTACAGCGACCCGGTCTGTCCCTGGGGCTACAGCGCCAACCCGGCTCTGCGGACGATCGAGTGGCGCTACGGCGACCAGATCGAGTGGTCCCTGACCATGATCGGCCTCGCCGAGCGGGCGGAGGAGTACGAGGCGCGCGGCTTCACCCCGCTCTGGCTCTCCCAGATCCTGCTCGAGTTCCGCCGCTATGGCATGCCCTTCTCGCTGCAGCCGAAGCAGCGGATGTCGGCGACGGCGCGCGCCTGCCGGGCGGTCGTCGCCGCGCGGCTGACGCAGCCGGGGAGCGAGTGGCGCGTCTTCCGAGCGCTGCAGCTGGCGCACTTCACGACGCCGTCGCTGGTCGACGACGACGCCCATCTCGCGGCGGCGCTGCGCGAGGTGCCGGGGATCGACGCCGAGGAGATCGTCGCCAGGCTCGACGACCCCGAGGTCAACGCCGCGTATGAGGCCGACAGGGCGCGCTCGCGCGAAGCCGCCGGCAGCCCCGCCGAGCTGCAGGGCAAGACGGCCGAAAGCGACGATTTGGTCCGCTACACCGCCCCCTCGGTCGTCGTTCGCGGCGAGGACGGGGTCGAACTCAGCGCCGGCGGCTTCCAGCCGGTCGAGGCCTACGACGTGCTGCTGGCCAACCTCGACCCGGGACTGGAGCGGCAAGGACCGCCGGAGACCCCGGCACCGCTGCTCGAGCGCTTCCGCGACGGCCTCACCACCCAGGAGGTCGCGGCGCTGATGACGAGCGGCAACGACGTGCCCGACCGCGTCGCCGCCGAGCGGGCGCTGCTGGAGCTGGTGGCGGAGGGTGAGGCGATCAGGGAGCCGCTCGGCGATGACGCTGTGTGGCGCCCAGCCGTGGACGATCGCACGGACAGCAGCGACCGAAGCCGGAGTCGCCGTCGCACTACCATCGGGCCATGCTTTTCGTCGGCAGGAATGGAACCCGGTTCGAGCTGACGGTCGTCGGCTACCAATTCCCCGATCCCCCCGAGGAGGGGCTGGACTCGAACTGGCTGGAAATCAGGATCGACGTCGACACCCCCCAGGGCCACTGGAGCCGCACCGATCCCATTCTGCTCACCGACGAGATCGAAAGCCTCACCTGCTGGCTCGAAGCCATCGCCGCGGCCCAGCCGCACGAGCCAGAGATCTCCTTCCTCGAGCCGAACCTCTGCTTCGAGCTGCGCGACGAGTCCGGCGACAACATGACGCTCCGAGTCTGGTTCGAGCTCGAGTCCCGCCCCATCTGGGCCCCCGCCAAAGCCGCCGACGCCCGCGACCTCTGGGTCGACCTCGAAGTCCCTCGCCGCAGCGCCCGCCGCTCCGCCAGCGAACTCCGCCACCACCTGCAGGAGTTCCCGCCGCGTGCAGCGGTGAGAACGGACTGAGTATTCCCCACGTTAGTAGCTGTATCGAATCTGGGATTGGCTTTCAAGACTGGCTTTCGCTGATCCCCTTGAGCATCTTTGTCATGTGCTCCTGGATTGCAGCGGATACCGGCATCTCTGAAATGCGGCCGAGCAGCTCATCGAGCTCGACGAACTCGCGCTTCAGCATCTCCCGGGTGTAATCCCAGTCGCGTTCACGGCCCGCGGCACACTTGGCGAGGACGAGGTCGTGGAGCTCCAGGCAGTAGGCAATCGGCTCCACCTTCTGGGCGGGCCGCGGAGGGACCGCCACCCTGATCAGCCGCTCCTGCCAGCCGGCGGGCGCCTTGACGGCCTCCGGTCCAACTCCGTGCGCATAGAACCCGTAGGTCCCATGAAAGGGGGATCCGTCACCGAGAACCGCGTCGATTTCCTCGGCCTTGTCGGGATCGTTGAGCGGGTAGACATCGAGCTCCATCGATTCGACAAGGGTCTCCGGTGGGTCCTCAACACTGGCCAGGATCGCCTGGCTACCGATGACGACGATCTCGCGCCCTCCAGAGACATCGACCGCCGCGGCGACCACGTGGTCGAAGTCGGGTTTGCGCACCGCTAGCGCACCGCTTCCAGAATCCTGCGCCTCTCGGGCTCACTGAGCTCACCGGCAAATGGAGAACTCTGACGCAAATCCCTACTGAACTGGTTATCGGCGGTAATCACCTTGCGGACCTCGTGCACAGGTTGGGCCAGGAGCTCCAACCACAGATCGGCGTAGTGGGAATTGATCCTGTCCTGTCTCTGCCAGAGGCGAATCTTTCGCGCGGCCTCATCGAGGCTCCGCCGTCGAAGCCGAGGGGCAAGCGCACGATGGTAGGCCAGGCTGCGGAGCTCCGCGCGCCGATGCCCTCCGGTTCCGGAGAACTCCGGGCCCTTTGCCGGCCTCATCAGTTTGGCTCGCCTGCGGTTCTTGCGCATCACCGGCTCAAGTCGGTGGCGGCGAGCGCCATCGTCCCCCTCACCGATCAGCTCGTAGAGATCGAGCAGGGGGCCCACCGGAACCTCCTTGCGGCCACGCTCGGAGATAACCACCGGCACATCACCCGCGGCGATCCAGTTATTGAGAGCGGTGTGGCTCACGCCGAGCAGGCGGGCCGCAAGGTTTCGGGTGACGGTCCCGCCCAGGGCCTCTTCAAGATCGCTTCGGACGGCGGCTACCTCTGGACTCTTCGAAGTGCGCTCGGCCTGCCGCAGGCGAGCGATGTTCCTAATCGTGCGCTCTTTCTCTTTCAGAGACATATCGCTAAGCAGTTTAGCAGCGCTACTTTCAGAAATACGCAAAAAACTGCAAGTTTGCAGGGCCTCCCAAAAATGCAGAAAAAAGCGTTTTTCTGAAACTTCTAGCCATATTTGTTAGGCGTTTCGTAGGCAACATATTAGCCAACGAATTATGGCAATAGACGTGACGTTAGCCGCAAGGGCATGGTGGGGAGAGCCTGGCGGGCCAGACGATTGTCACGAGATGCGCGATGGGCGACTACAAAGCGTCGGTACCCAAACGTGGGACCCACGGCGGCACTTGAGCGCTCCTGCGGTGTGGAGGCGATGCGGCAATCCCCGCGTCAGCTAGCTCTTCCATGACCGCTTCTGAGCGGCACTGACGGCTAGGCTCTGCCTCGGAATGATCAGCGGGCACCCGAACATTTGGAGGTGGCTTCTGCGCTTTGCGCTTGGGCTGTTCCTCGGGTCGCTCGCCCCGCTCCCTGACCTTTTGGACAGCATCATGTTCGGGGTGGGCGCCGTGATCATCCTGGTCTTCCTCTGCGCCCGTTGGTGGGAATACCTGCACGAGCGGCAGGCGGATCAATCCAGCAGCCCCACGATCTCTTCCAGCGACCAGACGTGATCGGGTGACTCCGGGGCCGCCATCGCCGGGGTAAGCGGTAGCGCTGCTTGAGGGCCGAGTGAGGCCGGGCGGCGAGATCAGTGCGGCGTGGAGCGGGCTCAAGCTGACCCACTGCCCGCGGGTGCATGAGGTGTCGAGCGAGGCCCCTACGGTCGTCGCTGCGGCAGTGAACCAGTCGCCCTGAAATTCAAGCGGTGGGCCACGTGTGCCCGCGAAAAGTGGAGTTCATTGGGCACTAGTGCCCAAACGACCCGAGGCCAGGGGGACAAGACAGCCTCTGCGGAGGAGGCGGGAAATGCCGCAGATGCAGGCACAACTCGAAGCGGGAGCGACGGGACTCGAACCCGCGACCTCCGGCGTGACAGGCCGGCGCTCTAACCAACTGAGCTACGCCCCCGAGGCGATTCGGGTGGGCCGTGGGGAGCGGCCCGGAGAGGGGAATCTAGCGGTTTCGCCTAGGCTGCCGGCATGCGGCTGGTCAGCTATGACGCCGGGGACGGCGCCCGGGCGGGGGTACTCGACGGGGACCTCGTCATCGACGCCTGGGCCGCCCTCGGCGAGCCCGGCCGGGGAAGCCTGCGGGAGCTGGTCGCCGAGGCCCGGATCGGGGACCTGGGCGGGACGCTGGGCGACAGCGGCTCGCCCTCCTTTCCGCTCTCCTCGGTCAAGCTGCTGCCGCCGATCGGCGACCCCGACAAGATCATCTGCATCGGGCTCAACTACGGCAAGCACGCGGCCGAGGGCGGGTTCGAGCCGCCCGCGGCGCCAACGATCTTCGCCAAGTACCGCAACGCCCTGGCGCCGGCGGGGGCGACGGTCCGCCTCCCCGCCAACAGCCGCAAGGTCGACTACGAGGCCGAGGTCGCCTTCGTCGTCGGCCGCCGCGCCAAGGACGTCGCCGAGGCCGACGCGCTCGACCACGTCGCCGGCTACACGCTGCTCAACGACCTCTCCGCCCGCGACCTGCAGTTCTCCACCCCGCAGTGGATGTCCGGCAAGGTCTTCGACGGAGCCGCGCCCTGCGGGCCGGCGCTGGTCACCCCCGACGAGGCCGGGCCGCACGACGCGATCGAGATCTCCCTCAGCCTCAACGGCGAGCGGATGCAGGGGGCCTCGACCGCGGAGCTGATCTTCAGTGTCCCGCAACTGCTCTCCCACCTCTCCGGCCTGATGACGCTGGAGCCGGGGGACATCGTCTCCACCGGCACCCCGGAGGGAGTCGGCAGCGCCCGCGACCCGCGGGTCTGGCTCGCCGACGGCGACGAGATCGTGGTCGAGTCGCCGACGCTCGGCCGGCTCGAGACGACGATCGCGGTCTAGCGCCCCGGCCCTGGATCGATCTCGTAGGCCCGCGCCGGCAACGAGGCGGACAGCGGCTTGCTCGGTCCCGCGACCCGGCCCGACGCCCGCGCCGCCCGCGCCCACGGCATCCGGTACGGCGTCAGCTCCATCAGCGCGGCCCAGGTCTCGGTGCCGATCTGACCGTCGGCGAGCATCCCCCGCCCTTCCTGGAAGGCCTTCACGGCGGCGCGCGTTTCCTTGCCGAAGATCCCCGTCACCGGCAGGTCGTAACCGGCGGCAACCAGGTGCTCCTGCGCCCAGACCACCATGTCGCCCTTGCTGCCGCGCTTGAGCAGCGGGTGTTCCACGGTCAGCTGGTACCCCGGCACCGGCCGCTTGCCGGCGTCGGACCCGAGCGCGCCCCACTCCGGCCCGGCCGTCTCCTGCCAGTCCCACCAGCTCGGCGCCAGCCCGCCGTAGCTGGCGGCGAAGCGGCGAAAGAGCCGCAGCGAAGTGCTGCCGGGCGCTTCGTAGGTCTGGCCGATCGGGTAGATCGGGTGGCCCCAGATCCGGTTGTAGAGGTAGCTGTGCTCGTAGACCGCCCGCACCGAGGTCCCGATCGTCTTCCAGTACATCTGCGGCTGGTTGTAAGTGGCGCCGCCGGGCCCGAGGAAGACCGAGTAGGGGAACGAGGGGTGGTAGTCGACATAAGGAAAGCCGGCGAGGGAGATCGGGAAGGCCTCGCCGGCGGCCGCGCGCAGCATCCGCACGTAGAGGTCGGCGGAGGCGTACTTGCCCTCGTAGTCGCCCTCGGCGTCGATCACGAAGCAGTCCGCCCCGCGCCTGATGGTCGCCGCCGCGGCGCGGGCCTCGGCCGCCGGCGCGTCGCCGTAGACGAACTGCCAGGCGCAGACGTCGAGGCCGCCGCGGTGCAGCCGCGAGACAAGCGTCCGGTTGAACTGGCTCCAGAGCCCGCCGCCATCGGCCGCCTTTACATAGACGGTGCCGATGCCGTAGCGCTTGGCGCGCCTGATCATCGCCGGGATGCTGCCTCCCTCCGAGCGCGAGACGTACCAGACCCACATCCCCTGGCGGTCGAACGGGGTGTTGGAGACGACCGGAGCCGGTTCGACCCCCGGCACGCCGTCGGCGCCGCCCGTCTCGGCCGCGGACGCGGCGGCCGGGCCCAGCGCAGCCGCGGTCCCCAGCACGGCGAGCGCGCCGAGAATCGCCGGCAACCCACGCAAGCGTCGCCTATCGGTGCCGCTGGGACTCACTCTTGCTCCGAACACGGTCTGGGACGGGGCGCTGCGCGCGGCCGGCGCCCTTAACAAGAGACAGCCTCGCGCACCGGGCATCCTGCACCACACTCAAGGGACCCGATGCAACCGATCGCCCTTGGCGCACGTATCCACTCCCCGATGAGAATCGCAATCGTCGGCACTGGGATCTCCGGCCTGCTCGCCGCCCACAAGCTCCATCCCCAGCACGAGATCGTCGTCTACGAGGCGGCCGCGCGCCTAGGCGGCCACACGAACACGGTCGCGGTCGAGGCCGAGGACGGTACGCACCAGGTCGACACCGGCTTCATCGTCTTCAACGACCGCAACTACCCCGAGTTCGAAGCCCTGCTGGAGGAGATCGGTGTCGCCAGCCAGCCCTCGCACATGAGCTTCTCCGTCGCCGACGGGCGCGGCGGCTTCGAGTACTCCGGCACCCCGCGCGGCCTCTTCGCCCGCCCCGCCCACCTGCTCAGCCCGACCTTCCTCGGGATGCTGCGCGAGTGGCGCCGATTCAACCGCGAGGCGCGCTCGCTGATCGGGATGAACGGGACCGCGCCCTCGCTCGGCCACTGGCTCGAGCAGCAGGGGTTCTCCCAGCACTTCATCGATCGCTTGATCGTGCCCCAGGCCTCCGCCGTCTGGTCGGCTGACCCAGAGCAGATGTGGAGCTTCCCGGCCAGCTTCATGGCCGAGTTCTTCGAGAACCACGGCATGTACAGCCTGCGCGACCGACCCCGCTGGCGCACGGTGCGCGGCGGCTCCAACGCCTACGTCGAGGCGATCTCCGCCCCATGGAGCGAGCGGGTGCGGCTGCGGGCGCCGGTGCGGCGGATCGAGCGGCTGCCCGGCCGCGTGCGGATCGAGGCCGACGGCTGCGAGAGCGAGCAGTTCGACCGCGTCGTCATCGCCGCCCACTCCGACCAGGCGCTGGCGATGCTCGCCGACCCCAGCCCGGCCGAGCGCGAGGTGCTCGGCGCCATCCCCTACCAGCCGAACGAAGCCGTGCTCCATACCGACGCCTCGCTGATGCCGCGCCGCCGCGCCGCCTGGTCGAGCTGGAACTTCCACCTGGCGGAGGGGCCGCCGCGCGGGAGTACCGTCACGTACTGGATGAACAACCTGCAGCGGCTGGCGACCGAGACCGACTACTTCGTCAGCCTCAATCGCGGCGAGGAGATCGACCCGGCGAAGACGATCCGCCGCATCTCCTACGAGCACCCGATCTACACCCGCGAGGGCGTCGCCGCCCAGGCCCGCCACGCCGAGATCAGCGGCGTGCGCGGCACCCACTACTGCGGCGCCTACTGGGGCTGGGGCTTCCACGAGGACGGGGTCATCAGCGCGCTGCGGGCCTGCGGGGAGATCCCGGCGGGCGCAGGCGCGCCAGCGCTCCCCGCGCCGCCGCGGCCCGCCGCGGCCGTGCCGGAGGAGGCGTTGGCCGCATGACCGCCAGAGCGCGTTCGCAGTTGTCGCCGCATGCGGTAGATAACTGCGAACGCACGGCCTCGGCCGTCTACGAGGGCTGGGTCCGCCACCGCCGCTTCGAGCCGGTCGAGCACTCGTTCCGCTACCGGCTCTTCCTCATGTACCTGGACCTGGCCGAGCTGCCGCGGCTCTTCGATCCCTACCCCGGCTGGTCCGCCCGCCGGCCCGCCCCGGCCCGCTTCCGCCGCGCCGACTTCATGGGCGACCCGCGGCGCCCGCTCGACGAGTGCGCCCGCGACGCGGTCGAGGCCGAGACCGGGGCCCGTCCCGCCGGCCCGGTCCGCCTCCTGGCCGGCCTCCGCTACCTCGGCCACTCCTTCAACCCGGTCAGCTTCTACTACTGCTTTGACAACTCCGGCGAGCGGGTGCAAGCTGTCGTCGCCGATGTCGAGAACATCCCCTGGGGAGAACGGCACGCCTACGTCCTGGCCCGCGGCGAGCGCGAGGGCGCGGTGCTGAGCGACGAGCTCGACAAGGCCCTGCACGTGTCCCCCCTGATGGGGATGGACCAGACCTACGGCTTCCGCGCCAGCGAGCCCGGCGAGCGGCTCGCGGTCCACATCGAGTCGCGAGCGCACCCGGCCGATACGGACGCTCCGCGCCCCGCCCACGGCCCCAAGTCCTTCGACGCCACCCTCTCGCTGCACCGCCACGAGCTCGGCCGCGCCCGGCTCACCGGCATGCTGCTGCGCTACCCGGCGATGTCGCTGCAGACGGTGGCGAAGATCTACGCGCAATCGCTGCGGCTGAAGCTGAAGGGCGCGCGCTACTTCCCCCACCCCGAGGGGAGCCGGCCGAAGGGGTTCGTCTCCCCATGAGGGACGCGCTCTCCCGCGCCGCCGTAAGCACGGTCCTCGGCCGCCTGCGCAGCGGCCAGGTCGAGGTGATCGAGCCGGACCGCCGCCGCACCTTCGGCCCCGACGGCGCCGACCTTCGCGCCACCGTCACCATCAACGACCCCGCCGCCTGGCGCGGGCCGATGCGCGGCAGCGTCGGCCTCGGCGAGGCCTACGTCGACGGCCTCTGGGAGACCGACGACCTGGTCACCCTGATCCGCATCGCCGCCCGCGAGCTGCGCCAGCTCGACGGCCTGCGCGGCGCCGTCGCCCGCCCCCGCGGCCTGCTCCACCGCCTCCGCCACCTCGTCCCCGAGAACACCCGCAGCGGTGCCCGCGAGCACATCTCCGCCCACTACGACCTCGGCAACGACCTCTTCGCCGCCTTCCTCGACGAGCGGATGATGTACAGCTGCGCCTACTTCCCGCGCGACGGCGCCAGCCTCGAGGAGGCGCAGCTGGCCAAGCTCGACCGCATCTGCGACCACCTGCACCTCGGCCCCGGCCACCACCTGCTGGAGATCGGCACCGGCTGGGGCGGGATGGCGATCCACGCCGCCCGCAAGACCGGCTGCCGGGTGACGACGACGACGATCTCCCGCGCCCAGCGCGAGCTGGCCGAGCGCCGGGTCGCCGAAGCCGGCCTCGGTGACCAGGTGACGGTGCTGCTGGAGGACTACCGCGACCTCCGCGGCCGCTACGACCGGCTGGTCTCGGTGGAGATGATCGAGGCGGTCGGGTGGCAGTACTTCGACGAGTATTTCCGCCGCTGCGACCAGCTGCTGGCCGACGACGGCGCGATGCTGCTGCAGGCGATCACCATCGACGACAGCATCTACGAGATCGAGAAGGGGGCGAAGAGCTTCGCCAACACGCACGTCTTCCCCGGCGGCTGCCTCCCCTCGAAGGGGATGATCGCCAGTTGCCTGGAGCGGGCGACCAGCATGCGGCAGGTCTGGATCGACGACATCACCGCCCACTACCCACCGACCCTCGCCGCCTGGCGCGAGCGCTTCTTCGGCGCCTGGGACAAGCTTCGCTCGCACGGCTACGACGAGCGCTTCCGCCGCCTCTGGGACTTCTACCTGAGCTCCTCCGAGGCGGGCTTCCGCGAGCGCCGGATCGGCGACGTGCAGGCGCTGTTCGCGAAGCCGGGGTGGCGTTGAGCGCGCCAGGGGGCGCGCCGGCCGAGACCCGCGAACCCCTCCTCCTGATCCACGGCCTCGGCGGCTCGGCCGGCGTCTGGGACCCGTTGCTGCCGCTGCTGGAGCCCGAGCGCGAGGTCGTCGTCCTCGAGATGCCCGGCTTCGGCCAGGCGCCGCCGCTCCCGCCCGGGGTCGAGCCGACCGCCTGGAACCTCGCCGTCGCCCTGCGCGAGACCTGCCTGGAGCGCGGGATCGAGCGCCCCCACGTCGCCGGCAACTCGCTCGGCGCCTGGGTCGGGCTGGAAATGGGACGCGGGGGCTGGGCCGCCTCGGTCACCGCGCTCTCCCCCGCCGGCCTCTGGCGCGCCCCGCTCGGCCCGCGCAAAGGCGACACCCGCCGCTGGGCGCGGCGGCTGCGGCCGGCGATCTCGGTGGCGGTGCGCTTCCGCCCCACCCGCGAACGGATGCTCGCCACCTTCGCCGCCCACCCCGGCCGGATCCCCGCCGGCGCCGGCCGCGAGCTGGTCCTCGGCTGGATCGACGCCAGCGGCTACGAGGGCGCCAACCGGGCGATGCGGACCCACGTCTTCGACCCGGCTGGATACCCGCAGGAGGTCCCGGTGACGATCGCCTGGGGTGAGCTCGATCACCTCGTCGCCCCGCCCAAGCCCGAGCGCCGCCCCGCCGGCGCCCGCTTCCTCACCCTGCCCGGCGTCGGCCACACGCCGATGTGGGACGACCCGGAGCTGATCGCGCGCACTCTGCTCGACGGAAGCTCGGTCCGAGTAACGTCCGAGACGCCCTGACCGCCGGAACGAGGAGGAGCGCTTGATCGTCGAGAGGACCGAGAACCCGCAGTGGCTGTCCAACGCCTACCTGGTCGCCGACCCCGAGCGCAAGACCGGCGTCCTGATCGACGGCAACGACGACCTCGGGCCGCTGATCGAGCGGGCCGAGCGCGACGGGATCGAGATCACCCACATCCTCGTCACCCACCCCCATCCCGACCACGTCGCCGGCATCTCCGAGGCGCGGGCGAAGCTCGGCAACCCGCCGCTGGCCGCCCACGCGGAGACCGCGGCCGAGCTCGACGACGAGGTCGCGATCGTGCTCGGCGACGGCGACAAGCTCGACGCCGGCGGGATCGAGGTCGAGGCGCTGCTCACCCCCGGCCACTCCGCCGGCCACCTCGCGTTCCTCATCGACGGCACCGACCTCTTCACCGCCGACGTCCTCTTCAAGGGCACGGTCGGAGGCACGATGGCGCCCGGCGCCAGCGGCTTCGCGGACCTCCAGGCCTCGGTGATGCGGCTGATGGAGCTGCCACCGGAGACCCGCGTCCACCCCGGCCACCGCGAGCCGACGACGATCGGCGAGGAGTGGGAGCAGAACCCGTTCGTGCGAATCTGGCGCGGCCTCGACGCGGCCGGCGAGGAGCAGGTGACGGTCTGGGGACGCCCGGCGACGATGAAGCTCTGGGCGCCCGACTACGACGGCGGCAACAAGGCCTGGATCCTCTTCGGCGACTCCGGCGAAGAGGCGATCGTCGGCGGCTCCCAGGTCGAGCGGACCTAGCCCGGTTGCCGTTTGTCGCCCTCTGGGCGACAAACGGCAACCGGGCCGCTGAAAGAGCACGAGGCCCCGCCGGAGCGGGGCCTCGTGCTGGGTGCGGGAGAGATGGAGCGGGGTTAGCGGATGACGGCTTCCATCAGGATCCAGCAGCCGTCGGAATCGGTGTTGCCCTGGAAGGGGCCGCCGTTCCGCAGGGGCGGGGAGAAGAGCAGGGTGTTGGGGCCGCCGGAGGAGCAGCGGACCATCGAGCTGATGTTCCCGCGCAGCGCCAGCTGCTGACCCTTCTTCACCGGGATGTCGACGCTGAACGACTCGACCTTGTAGGCGCCGCTTTCCTCGTTGGCTTCGGTCTGGCCCGTGTAGGAGAGCTTCGGGCCGGTGTAGGTGACCTTGGCCTTGGTCGCACCCGGCGTGTTGGTCGCCGAGGGACGGACCGTGGCGACCTGGGGCCGGAAGCTGCCGGGGTCGGCGGCGATCACCCGGATCCTCTTGATCGTGCCGGTCTTCGGCGCCAGGTGACCGCCGTCGGGGCGCCCGTAGGCTTCGTTCTGGACCATCGTGCAGGCGCCCGGCATCGGGCAGGCGAGGCCCGGCGACCCGTTGCTCGGCTGCACGGTCGGGTTCAGCTTGGAACCGAACTTGACCGGCGCGGCGGCCATCCCGGAAGCCGGGACGATCATCATCGCGACGCTGGCGAGGGCCGCGACGATGCCGGCGCGACGGGCGAACTTGGGGGCGGTGAGCTGCTTCATCTGGGGTTCCTCCTGAGAGTTGGTGGGCATTGACTTCCGTGCACCAACTTTCGCCCGGCCGAGCCCGCACGCCCAGGCACCCAAGGGGTGAATCCCGCCACCTCTAGCCGGGCCGGCTAGAGCTCGCGCTGCTTTACGACCCCGCTCTGCAGCGCCCGCTCGGCCAGCGCCACCCGCTTCTGGTTCTGCGGCAGGTCGCCGACCCCGAGCTTCTCGAACAGGGCCCGCATGTGGGTCTTCACCGCGTCGACGCTGAGGTGCAGCTCGGCGCCGATCTCCTGGTTGGTCGCCGGGGTCGCGAAGGAGGAGCCGTCCTTATAAGGACGGCAGAGCGCCAGCAGCACTTTGCGCTGGGCCGGGGAGACGCTCGCCGCGGCGGGAGTCTCGGTCGCGACCACCGTCGCTTCCGGCGCCGTCCCCTCCCCCGGCCGCCGGTAGAGGACCGCGGTGCGGCCGAAGCGGAGCGCGTCGCCGTCGAGCAGGCGGCGGCGCCCGTGCACCCGCTCCTCGTTGACGAAGGAGCCGTTGCGGGAGAGGCCGTCGTCGACCAGCGTGCACTCGTTCCGCACCACCTCGATCTGGGCGTGCAGCCCGGAGACCTCCTCGTCCCACTCCAGCCGCACGTCGGCGGAGCCGCCGCGACCGACCCAGAGCTCGCCGGCGCCGGGCTCGATCGCGACGATCCGCTGCGCGTCGGCGCCGTCGCGGAAGACCAGGAAGGGGCGCCCCTCTCGTTCGGCCTCGATCTGCGCCTTCAGCTCGGGAGCGCTCGCTGGGCGGGGACCATTCACGCCCTGGATCCTAGGAGCCCACCCAAATCCGCGGCGAAAAAGCGCTGCTCAGGACCGAAAAGTCAACCCTTTCTTTAGCGTCAAAGCCCAATCCGGACGTATGTTGGACTGGCAGATGTAGATCAACTACCGCAAACTATGTAGATGGTCGCCACTATCCAGAGCTTCGCGTTCGACTGGTATCCCGTCTTCGGGGTCGTCTTCATGGCGGCGCTGCTGCTGGTCTTCTTCAAATTGATGCGGACCACGATGGGCTCGACCAAGCCGGAGACGGTGAAGGCGAGCCGCACGGCGCCGGTGCTGTGGGAGGAGGTGCAGGGAGTCGACGCGGCCAAGGACGAGCTGATGGACGTGGCCGAGTGGCTGCGCGAACCCGACCGCTTCGCCGCCCTCGGCGCCCGCCACCCACGCGGCGTCCTGCTCTTCGGCCCTCCAGGCACCGGCAAGACGATGCTGGCGCGGGCGGTTGCGGCCCAGGCCGGGGTCGACTTCTTCGCCGCCTCGGGGTCCAGCTTCGTCGAGATGTTCGTCGGCCGCGGCGCCGCCCGCATCCGCCGCCTCTTCAAGGAGGCGCGCAAGTCCGGCCGCGCGGTGATCTTCATCGACGAGCTCGACGCGATCGGCGGCGCCCGCTCCGGCGGCGGTGGCGACGGCGGCACCAGCGAGCGCGAGCAGGCGCTGAACCAGCTGCTGGTCGAGCTCGACGGCTTCGAGAAAGACCCGGGGACGGTGATCGTGATCGCCGCCTCCAACCACGTCGCCAAGCTCGACAAAGCGCTGCTGCGCCCGGGCCGCTTCGACCGCCAGGTCCTGGTCGCCCCGCCCGACCGCGCCGGGCGCGAGGCGATCCTCCGCTCCCACGCCAAGGGCAAACCGCTGGCCGGCGACCTCGACCTCGGCGACGTTGCCCGCAAGACGACCGGGATGACCGGCGCCCAGCTGGCCAACGCGCTGAACGAGGCGGCGATCATCGCCGGCCGCGCAGGTCGCACCGCGGTCGCCGTCGAGGATCTCGACGAGTCCCTGCTGCGACAGTCGGTCGGCTCCCAGCAGGCGCGGCGGCTGAACCCGAAAGAGCGGCGGATCGTCGCCTACCACGAGGCCGGGCACGCGCTGACCCGGCGCCTCCTCGGCCTCGACCCGCCGGAGATCCTCAGCATCGTCCCGCGCGGGCCGGCGCTCGGATTCGTCGGCCACTCGCCGCAGGAGGACACCTACCTCAAGTCCCGCGACGAGCTGCTCGACGAGCTGGTGGCGCTGCTGGGCGGGCGCGCCGCCGAGGAGGAGGTGATGGGCGAGTCCTTCTCCGGCGCGGTCGACGACCTCAACCGCGTCCACCTGGTCGCCAAGCAGATGGTCTCCGAATTCGGGATGGGGATCGAGGCCGACCGCGACGGGCCGGCGCCGATCGCGCTGCCGACCGACGACTACGCGATCTCCGACGCGACCCGCCGCGACGTCGACCTGGCCGCGATGACGCTGGCGCGCGATGCCCACCGGCGAGCGCGGGCGCTGCTCGCCGCCAACCGCGCCTGCCTCGACGCCCTCGCCGCGGCCGCCCTCGAGCGCGAGACGCTGAGCCGCGAGGAACTCGACGCGATCTTCGCCGCGCACGAGCTGCGCGGGCTGGCCGAGCCGCGCGGCACCGGCGCCGCCCTGGTGGCGATGGCGCGCGAGCGGCGCGAAGAACGCGACTCCTAGCCCCCCCACGGGCCGTCCCTCGCGGGCTGGAAGCAACGGGGACTGGCGACCAAGCCCTTGCCGTGTGAGGATGGGTGGGTGACCGCGACGATCGCCGTCCCGAGCCGTTTCAACGGTCCGCTGGAGTTCGGCAACGGCGGCTACAGCGCCGGCCTCCTGGCCGCTCACCTCCAGGGACACGCAGCCGAGGTCAGCCTGCGCAGCCCGGTGCCGCTCGACCAGCCGCTCGAGGTCGTCGCCGCGGAGGGCGAGCCGCTGCGGGCGATGAACGGGGAGACGCTGGTCGCCGAGGCGCGGGCGCTGCCGGGGCTGGAGCTGGAGGTACCGGCGCCGGTCGGCCTCGAGCAGGCGCGGCGGGCGGCCGAGAACTACCGGGCGCCGGAGGACGGCGTCTTCAGCCAGTGCTTCGTCTGCGGCCGCGCCCGCGAGGACTGCTTCGAGGTCTTCGCGGGCCGGGTCGAGGACCGCGAACTGGTCGCCACCCCCTGGACCCCGCCCGAGTGGACCGCCGGCGCCGGGGGCGCCGTGCGACCGGAGTTCGTCTGGGCGACGCTCGACTGCCCGACCTACTTCGCCGCCCACCTCGAGGGCGAGCTGACGATGAGCATGCTGGTCCGCCAGCGGACCGAGCTGCTGGGGCCGGTCATGGCCGGCGCCGAGCACGTCGTCGTCGCCTGGCCGATCGAAGCCGACGGTCGCAAGCGCCTCGCCGCCTCCGCCGTCCTCTCCCCCAGCGGCGAGACCCTGGCGATCGCCGAGGTGCTCCTGGTGGAGGCCCGAAGTGGGCGGTGACGGGCTCGAACCGCCGACCCCCTGCTTGTAAGGCAGGTGCTCTCCCAACTGAGCTAACCGCCCCCGGGAGCCCATTATTGCGCGGTCCGACTGCGATGATGCGGGCTCGCGGATGGTCTCCCTCTCCCAGAAGCACTTCATCGCGATCCTGCTCGGCGTCTGCGTGCTCAGCGCGGGGATCGGCTCCGGCCTGGCGCTGTTGGCCCAGGAGGGCCCGGCGGGACCAGCCGGAAAGCGCGGTCCGGCGGGGCCGGAAGGGCCCGAAGGCGCCGAAGGCCCCTCCGGCGCGGCGGAAATCGGCGACCTCGAAGCCGAGGTCGAAGGTCTGCGCGGCGAAGTCGGGGAAGCCGGGGACCTCGAAGGGCGAGTGGACGAGCTGGAAGCCGACGTCTCCGAAATCGAAGGCGTCACCGTCGAACTCTGCGAAGAGCTCGACTTCTTCTGCTGAACCATTCAAAGCACCGGCCCGTATCCCGGGCCATGACTACGGCTAATGATCCCTCCCGCGCCCGGCGGACCTTCCTGATCGCTCTCGCAGTGGTCGGGCTGGCCTTCGCGGCGCTCTGGAGCGTAAATGCATCCGGCGAGACGGCAACCGCGAGCGCGACCAAATCGGTCAGGATCGCTGGCTTCGTCTTCAAGCCCGGAAAGACGACTGTGACTGCCGGTACCAAGGTCGCCTTCACCAACTCGGACTCGGCGCCCCACACCGCCACCGGTAAGGGCTTCGACACCGGCACGATCACGAAGGGCAAGACCAAGTCGGTCACCTTCAGCAAGAGGGGCACCTTCGCGTATCACTGCTCGATCCACCGGACGATGAAGGGCACGATCGTCGTTAAGTAGCCCGCTGTTCGGGGCGGCCGTGGTCCAGGTCGCCTTCGACAGCTGCTTGTGTGCCTGCGGCGACGGGCCAGCCCGCGCGGGACTATCGTCCCGCCACCCATGGCCGCCCGCACTGAGAAGCTCGATACGGCGATCCTCTGGCGCGCCGCCCTGCTGCAGCTGGTCGCCGTCGCCGTCCTCTCCCTCGCCCTCGGCCTCGCCCTCCCGCACGAGTTCTTCGTCGACTGGGGCTGGCTCGCCGGCCCCGGCTCCTGGATGCTCTGCGCCGCCTTCACCGCCCGCGTCCTCGGCCTGCCGCTGGTACCCGCCCTGACCGGAGCCGTGCTCGCCGGCCTCCCCAGCCTCCTCTTCGTCCTCCTCGCCCTGCACTGGGCCGGCGCCGTAGTCGCGGTCGCCCTCTTCGCCGTCTGGTGCGCGCGCCTGCCGCGACTAAACCCCTGAGTTTCGTCGGCTGAATCCGAATTCGCCAGTACCATTCCTGGCCAGCTGGCCAAATGAGCGATCACTACTTCCCACCTGGCAAGTCGATGGCCCGCCGCGTGCACGGCGAGCGGTCGGTCGGGCTGCTGTATGGGCAGCGGGCGCTGTTGATCGGGGCCCTGGAGCCGCTCACCTACACCGGCACGATGCTGAGCACCACCTCTGGTGAGTGGCCGTTCACCCGCCTCGCCCGCACGGCGAAGATTCAGGAGACCGTCTTCCTCGGCACCAAGGAGGAAGCGGACAAGGCGCTCGCCGCGGTGCACCGCCTGCACGAGCGGATCAAGGGGACGCTGAGCGAGGACGCCGGCGCCCACCCCGCCGGCAGCCCGTACTCGGCCTTCGACCCGGAGCTGATGCTGTGGACGCTGGCGGTGATCGCCGACTCCGGCCGGGCGATGTACGAGACGATGGTGCGGCCGCTGAGCGAGGATGAGCGCGAGTCGCTCTGGCAGGACTACGTCCTCTTCGGCGAGCTCTTCCGCCTGCCGGCGAGCGAGGTGCCGGGCAGCTACCGCGAGTTCCGCGCCTGGTTCGACGGCCGGCTCTCCTCCCCCGACCTGCACGCGACCCCGCACGCGCTGGAGATGGCGCCGCTGGTCGCCTTCCGCCAGCCGGTGCCGCTGCCGGCGCGCGGCAACCTCGCCGCCCAGAACCTGATCATCAAGGGGACGCTGCCGCCGCGGGTGCGGGAGATCTTCGGGATCAGGTGGACGCAGGGACACGAGAGCGCCTTCCGCGCCCTCGCCGCCGGCCACCGCCGCGCCCGCGTGGCGATGCCGCGGCGGGTGCGCCGCGGCCGCAACGACACCTTCTTCGACGTCGTCACCCAGGGCGAGCGCAAGCGTGGCGGCACCGTGACGCCGCGGCTGCCCGCCCAAGTTCGACCCTAATTTTCGTTTGACATAAGTCCACTCCCCCTTGACGATGATGGGGAATGGCCCCCTCGTCCGCAGTGCCGCGACCCCTGGCCCTCGCCTGCGCGCTTGCCCTCGTGGCGCTCGCCGCGGCCTGGGCTCCCGCCGCGCAGGCCCAGCCGCTGCAGACCGGCTTCACCGAGTCGGTCGTCTTCAACGGCTTGACCGAGCCGACCGACGTCGCCTTCGCCCCGGACGGGCGCGTCTTCGTCGCCGAGAAGAGCGGCCTGATCAAAGTCTTCGCCAACCTCAGCTCGACGACGCCCACGATCGCCGCCGACCTGCGCACCCAGGTCTACAACTTCTGGGACCGCGGTCTGCTCAGCATCGCCCTCGACCCGCAGTTCCCCACCCGCCCGTACCTCTACGCGATCTACAGCTACGACGCCGAAGTCGGCGGCTCGGCGCCGCGCTGGGGAAAACCGAACGTCACCGACGATCCCTGCCCGACCCCGCCCGGGCCCACCGACGAAGGCTGCATGATCACCTCCCGGCTGATGAAACTGACGCTCAGCGGCAGCGTCGCCAGCGGCGAACAGCCGCTGATCACCGACTGGTGCCAGCAGTTCCCGAGCCACTCCGCCGGCGGCCTCGTCTTCGGGCCCGACGGCATGCTCTACGCCTCCGGCGGCGACGGCGCCAGCTTCAACTTCACCGACTACGGGCAGGAAGGCAACCCGTGCGGGGACCCGCCGGGCCCAATCGGCTCCAATCTCTCCCCCCCGAGCGCCGAGGGCGGAGCGCTGCGCTCCCAGGACGTCCTCACCCTCACCGACCCGACCGGGCTCGACGGGTCCCTGATCCGGGTCGATCCCGACACCGGGGTCGCGGCGCCAGGCAACCCGCTGGGCGCCAGCCCCGATGCGAACGCGAAGCGCATCGTCGCCAACGGGATGCGCAACCCGTTCCGCTTCACCTTCCGTCCCGGCACCTCCGAAATCTACGTCGGCGACGTCGGCTGGGGGGCCTGGGAGGAGATCAACCGCCTTCCCAACCCCACCGACGCGACCATCGACAACTTCGGCTGGCCTTGCTACGAGGGCGTCGCCCGCTCGCCCGCCTACGAGGGTGCCGGCCTCAACCTCTGCAAACAGCTCTACACGGCCGGGACCGCCACCTCCCCGCTCTTCACCTACAACCACGGCGCCGACGTGATCTCCGGTGAGGACTGCACCGCCGCCGGCTCCTCGATCTCCGGCCTCGCCTTCTACCAGGGCGGCAACTACCCGGCGAAATACGCGGACGCGCTCTTCTTCGCCGACTACTCGCGGCGCTGCACCTGGGTGATGTTCAAAAACGCGACGACCGGCCTGCCCGACCCCTCGACGCGGATCGGCTTCACCAACGAGAACGACCCGGTGAACCTCAAGATCGGACCCGGCGGCGACCTCTTCATCGTCGACTTCACCGGGCAGCTGCGGCGGATCAGCTTCCCGGGCGGGAACCGGGCGCCGACCGCAGTCGCCTCGGCCCAGCCGCAGTTCGGGCCGCTGCCGTTGGCGGTCGACTTCGACGGCTCCACCTCCAGCGACCCCGACGCCGGCGACTCCATCACCTACGCCTGGGACCTCGACGGCGACGGTCAGTTCGACGACTCGACGGCGGCGAAACCGAAATGGACCTACACCAAAGCCGAAACGGTGACGGTGAAACTGAAAGTGACCGACAAAGGCGGGCTGTCGGCGACGACCACGCTGACGATCGGAGCCGGCAACGAACCCCCCGACGCCCAGATCGAAGCTCCGACCGAAGCGCTGCATTGGGCCGTGGACGACAAAATCACGTTCAAAGGCAAAGGCGTCGACCCTCAGGAGGGGACGCTCGCCGCGGCGAAAATGTCGTGGACGCTGATCATGCGCCACTGCGTGACGCTCGACGACTGCCACTCCCACACGATCAAATCGTACCCCGGGGTCTCCGAAGAAAGTTTCACCGCCCCGGACCATGAGTTCCCCTCACACCTCGAGCTGAAACTGACCGTCACCGACAGCGGCGGGCTCAGCGACACCCAGACGCTGCGGCTCGACCCGAAAACGGTCGACCTCACCTTCACCACCAGCCCGCCGGGCCTGAACCTGACCGTGGGCCAGGACTCGGTCACGACGCCGGCCACCGAGACCGTGATCGTCGGCTCCAAAAACTCTGTGACGGCGCTGACGCCGCAGGCGCTGGGCGGTCAGCGCTACGGCTTCGACTCCTGGTCGGACGGCGGCGCCAACACCCACCAGATCGTCGCCCCCGCCAGCCCGACCACCTACACCGCGACCTACAAACCCGAACCCTCGCCGCCGGGGCTGGTGCTCGGCTACGGATTCGAGGAGACCTCCGGGATCACCGCGACCGACACCTCGACGTCGAAAAACAACGGCACGCTGAACGGGGCGACGAGCACCGCGAGTGGGAAATTCGGGCGGGCGCTGAGCTTCGACGGCGTCAACGACAGAGTCGACGTCCCCGACGCCGCCTCACTCGACCTCAGCACCGGCATGACCATGGAAGCCTGGGTCAAACCGACGACCAACGCCGGCTGGCGCACGGCGCTGATGAAGGAGCGGGGAGCGAACCTGCTCTACGCCCTCTACGCCTCGAACGGGGTGGCGCCGAACGCCGAGAACTTCACGACGGCCGAGAACGCCGTCAATGCCCCGGCGGCGAAAGCGCTGGCGCTGAACGCTTGGACGCACCTTGCCTCGACCTACGACGGGACGACGCTGAGGCTCTTCGTGAACGGGGAACAGGTGGCGACCAAAGCCGCGACCGGGGCGATGCCGAATACGACGGGGGCGCTGCGGATCGGCGGCAACGCTCCCTGGGGCGAGTACTTCTCCGGCCTGATCGACGAGGTCCGCGTCTACAACCGCGCTCTCAGCGTGAGTGAGATCGAAACGGAGATGAAAATCCCGGTCGGGTCGCCCACGCCGCTCGACTCCGAACCCCCGAGCGCACCCGGCAACCTCAAAGCCACCGGCTCGCTCGGCAAAGTCACGCTCGGCTGGGACGCCTCGACCGACAACGTGGGGGTGACGGGCTACGAGGTCTACCGCTCGACCACCCCCGGTTTCACCCCGGCGCTGGCGAACCGGATCGCCACCCCGGCCGGGACCGGCTACGTCGACACGGTCGCGGCGGGAACGTACTTCTACCGGGTCAAGGCAGCTGACGCGATCGGCAACCTCAGCCCCGCCTCGGGGGAGGCGAGCGGGACCGCTACCGCCGACGTCAACGCGCCGACCGGGGTCGCGGTGACCGCGCCGGCGCCGGGATCCGTGTCCGGCACGGTGACTCTGAAAGCGAGCGCGAGCGACGACGTCGGTGTCGCCGGCGTGCAGTTCCTCATCGACGGCGGCAGCTTCGGCGCCGAGGACACCAGCGCCCCCTATGAAATCCAGTGGCCCAGCACCGCAGTCGCCAACGGCACTCACAAAATCAGCGCTCGCGCTCGCGACGCCGCCAACAACACCACCACTTCCAGCGAGGTCTCGGTCACGGTCGACAACGCCCCCGCGACCGGGCTGGTGCTCGCGCTCGGCTTCGACGAGACCTCGGGGACTACCGCGGCCGACGCCTCCCCGTCGAAAAACAACGGCACGTTGAACGGGGCGACGAGCACCGCGAGTGGGAAATTCGGGCGGGCGCTCAGCTTCGACGGCGTCAACGACAGAGTCGACGTTCTGGACGCGAACTCGCTCGACCTGACCACGGGGATGACGCTCGAGGCGTGGGTCAAACCGACGACCAACAGCGGCTGGCGCACGGCGCTGATGAAGGAGCGGGGAGCGAACCTGCTCTACGCCCTCTACGCCTCGAACGGGGTGGCGCCGAACGCCGAGAACTTCACGACGGCCGAGAACGCCGTCAATGCGCCGGCCGCCAACGCGCTGCTGCTCAATGCCTGGACCCACATCGCCTCTACCTACGACGGCACGAGCTTGAAACTGTTCATCAACGGCACGCAGGTAGGGACCAAAGCTGCGACCGGGGCGATGCCGAACACGACGGGAGCGCTGCGGATCGGCGGCAACGCCGCCTGGGGCGAGTACTTCTCCGGTCTGATCGACGAGGTCCGGGTCTACAACCGCGCTCTCTCGGCGACTGAAATCGGGATCGACATGCTGACGGCGATCGGCCCGCCGCCGCCGCAGGACTCCGAACCCCCGAGCGCCCCCGGCAACCTCAAAGCCACCGGCTCGCTCGGCAAAGTCACGCTCGGCTGGGACGCCTCGACCGACAACGTGGGCGTCACCGGATACGAGGTCTACCGTTCCACCACTCCCGGCTTCACTCCGGCGCTCGCCAACCGGATCGCCACCCCGGCCGGGACCGGCTACGTCGACACGGTTGGGGCGGGAACGTACTTCTACCGGGTCAAGGCAGCTGACGCCATCGGCAACCTCAGCGCCGCCTCGGGTGAGGCGAGCGGCACCGCTACGGCCGACGTCAACGCGCCGACCGGGGTCGCGGTGACCGCGCCGGCGGCCGGCACGGTCTCTGGAACGGTGACGCTGAAAGCAAGTGCGAGCGACGACGTCGGTGTCGCCGGTGTGCAGTTCCTCGTCGACGGCGCCAGCTTCGGCGCCGAGGACACCAGCGCGCCGTACGAAATCCCGTGGCCCAGCACCGGCGTCGCCAACGGGACTCACAAAATCAGCGCCCGCGCTCGCGACGCCGCGAACAACACCACCACTTCCAGCGAGGTCTCGGTCACGGTCGACAACGCCCCCGCGACCGGGCTGGTGCTCGCGCTTGGATTCAACGAGACCTCCGGTGTCACCGCCAACGACGCCTCCCCGGCGAAAAACAACGGCACCGTCAGCGGCGCGACCAGCACCGCCAGCGGCAAATTCGGCCGCGCGCTCAGCTTCGACGGCGTCAACGACCGCGTAGACGTACCCGACGCGAACTCGCTCGACCTGAGCACCGGCATGACCATGGAGGCCTGGGTCAAACCGACGACCAACGCCGGCTACCGCACCGCGCTGATGAAGGAGCGGGGCGCGAACCTGGTCTACGCCCTCTACGCCTCGAACGGGGTCTCTCCCAAGCTCGAGAACTTCACCGCGACCGAGAACGCGGCCACCGCCCCTGCCGCCAGCGCCCTGCCGCTGAACGCCTGGTCCCACCTCGCCGCGACCTACGACGGCACCACCATGCGCCTCTTCGTCAACGGCACCCAGGTCGCGACCAAAGCCATCACCGGGGCGATGCCCAACACCGCCAACCCCCTCCGGGTCGGCGGCAACGCCGCCTGGGGCGAGTACTTCTCCGGCCTGATCGACGAGGTCCGTGTCTACAACCGCGCCCTGAGCGCCGGCGAGATCGCGACCGACCTGGCCACCGCGATCACTCCGTAGCTACGGCTCCTCCTCGCCCGGCAGCTGCTTGGCGAAGTGGATGCGCTCGAACTCCCCAACCGGGGTCCGGTGCGTCTCCTCGTATCCGAGCCGGGGATAGAAGGCCTGGTTCTCGGTCATCGTCAGGTGGGTGTAGAGCCGCACGGTCGAGAGACCGGCGTCCCGGGCCACCGTCTCCGCGAACGCGAGCAGCGAGCGCCCGATCCCCTCGCCCTGCCGGCCCGGGTCGACCGCGACGTTCTCGATCAGCAGGTGGTCCGGCTCCATCGCGAGCACGATCAGTCCCACGACCTCGCCGTCGTCCTCAGCCACAGATGTCCCGCCCCCCGCGACCTTGGCGGCGTAGTCCACTTTCATCGGCTCCGCCGGTCCCCCGATGCGCGGGACGTAGTGGGCGTAGGCCAGCTGCACGAGCTCATGGATCGCCCGCGTGTCGGCGGTAGACGCTGGCCGGATGCGCATCGACCTATGCTATCGTTCACCAAATGGTTAACGATCCGTTCAGGGCCCTCGCCCACCCGATCCGCCGCGGCATCGTCGAACGCCTCGCGGCGGGGCCAGGCGCCGTCGGCGAAGTCACTCGCGATTTCGGCGTCTCCAAGCCGGCGATCTCCAAGCATTTGAAGATCCTGGAGGAGACGGGCGTCGTCAACCGGGTAGTGGAGGGCCGGACGCACCGGCTCTCGCTCGATCCCGGAGCGCTCGACGAGGCGGCCGAGTGGATGGATCGCCAGCGCGCCATCTGGGGGCGCCTATTCGACGTAGTCGACGAGTACCTGAAGGAGGAGTCGAAATGAAGATGCCACCGATCGTCTCGCCACGGGAGTGGGACGCAGCCCGCGAGGAGCTGCTGGTCAAGGAGAAAGAGGTGACCCGCGCCCGCGACGCACTCGCCGCCGAACGCCGGCGGATGCCGCGGATGGCCGTGGAGAAGGAGTACCGCTTCGAGGGCCCGAACGGGCCGGCGAGCCTGCTCGACCTGTTCGATGGACGCCGCCAGCTGATCCTCTACCGCCACTTCTTCGAGCCCGGCGTGGCGGGCTGGCCCGAGAGCGGCTGCCCCGGCTGCTCGTTCATGGCCGACCAGGTCGCCCACCTCGCCCACCTGAACGCGCGCGACACCACTTTCGCCAACGTCTCCCGCGCTCCCCAGGCTGACATCGAGCGCTGGAAAGCGCGGATGGGCTGGGACATCCCCTGGTACACGATCACCGACGAGTTCGATGCCGACTTCGGCGTCGCCGAATGGCACGGAACCAACGCCTTCTACCGCGACGACGAGGACCGGATCTTCCGCACCTACTTCGTCGACGCGCGCGGCGACGAGCACCTCGGCAGCGCCTGGGCCTACCTCGACATCACCGCCCTCGGCCGCCAGGAGAAGTGGGAGGACTCGCCCGAGGGCTACCCGCAAACGGATCCTTACGGATGGTGGAACCTCCACGACCAGTACGGCAAATCGTGATCCCGCTCGCCCACGTCGGCGGGATGCCGCTGGAGGAGCTGCTGCCGGCGATCGCCGGCAGCAGCGCGGGCCTGCTGATGGTGCGCGCCTGGATCGCCACCCACCCCCACCGCCGGCGGGAGCGGCGCCGATGAGCGGCGAGACCCTGCTGATCGAGCGCACCTTCCAGGCCCCCGCCCAGGCCGTCTTCGACGCCTGGACCAGCGAGGAGGTGATGCGCCGCTGGTTCCACGGCCAGCACCACTGGGAGACCCCCGAGGCCCAGGTCGACCTCCGCCTCGGCGGCGCAGTCCGCGTCGTCATGCGCGACCCCGGGGACGGGGCCGAATACGGCGGCGGCGGCCACTACACCGAGATCGACCCCCCGACCCGCCTCGCCTTCACCTGGACCTGGGACAACGAAGCCGACCTGGAGACCCTGATCGAGATCGACTTCGAGGAAGCCGAGGGCGCCACCACCGTCCGCTTCACCCACAGCAGGCTCCGTGACCAGGAATCGGTGATCTCCCACGAAGGCGGCTGGAACGCAGCCTTCGACAACCTCGAGGGCGCTTTGCAGGGCTAGTACTGAGGGTGTCCGTACCACTAACAACCAATAGGAGACATTGCCGAGGCAATCGTCTGCGATCACTACAAAGGCTGACCCCGGTCATCGACTAGGTCGGCGGCTTAGCCGTTGCTCGGCAGCAGCGCTACCGAATTGCCGGCCTCAACGCTCCCGATGTGACGCACGACATCTTGCGAGTGGGTCGGAGCAGATGTTTATCATCTCGTATCGAGATGATAAACATCGCAAGCAAAGACGCAGCCGACCGGCTCTTCGTCGCTCTCGGTGAACAGCTCGCCGCTGCACGCTCACACGATCCCTCAGAGGGCCACGCCCAGATGCTTCGCGGTGTCCTCACTCACTTGGGAGTCGAAAATGTCGATCTCGGAAGCTAGGCAAGACCTACAGGGTCACCTTGCCTCCTTCCTCTGGAGTCAGTGGGCGCAGATTGGCGTTCTCGCAACTACCGACCGCAACGACCGCTGGGCGGCGGATCCCGAGGCGCTCCTCCTGCTGACCTTCGAGGTTGGACGCGAAGAGCCCCGTCTCTTCGATGAGGTGCTGGATTGGCTGGCGGTGAACGAGCGACTGATCAGCATCCAACGCCTGCGCAACCTAGCCCGCGACGAGGGTGATCACGCCCTGATCGAGGCCGTGGTGGGCTGGCTGGGCGGACGGCGAAGGCGAGCGCGTCTGGAGGCACGGGCAAAAGCAGGTGGATCGACTGGCCCGGAGCCCTTCTTCCGCAACTCGCGACTGCCGATCGCTGACCCCGACCCAGCATTCCTCGCACAGGGATTCGTGAAGGCAAAGTCCGAGCCATCCAGCAAGTCCCAGACTCCCCAGGTCTTGCTCCCGATCAACTTCGCCTTCCGCCTTCGCCTGCTGTTGGGAATCGGCGCCCGCGCCGAGGCCATGCGCGTACTCCTGACCATCGACGCACCTCGAGCCAACACCCAGGCGATCGCCGCGTCCACCTCCTACACGAAGCGCAACGTCCAAGAGGCCGTCACCTCCCTCAGCGCCGCCGGCGCTCTGGATGCCTTTGAAGTCGGCAACGGACAACGCTTCTCCGCGCCGCGCGATCGCTGGTCACACTTCCTCACGCTCGACGACCTTCCCCGCCACGAGGACTGGCCCCAGGTCTTCGCCGTCTGCCGCAAGGTTCTTCGCTGGCTAGCCGATCCGGCCCACGAGGATCTGAGCGACTACATGCTCTCCAGCGAAGCGCGAACCCTGGCCGAAGAAGTAAACCCCGACCTCCAGTTCGCGGGAATCGCGATCGATGGTCAACCCGACGACTCGACCTACCTGGAGAACTTCATCAAGCAGCTCCGCGAACGCGCACCGATCTAGCCGGCGGCCAGGACTGTCGGCCCTGCCGCCGATAGGCCCTATCGTCCGGGCATGGAGCTGAGCAAGCAGCAGGCTGGCGCAGTGGAAGCCAACGCTGGCCTGACGCCAGAGCCGGTCCTCGCGCCAGAGCCGCCGACGGCCGAGGAGCTGGACAGGGAGCGCAAGCGGTCGCGACTCAAGAAGCTCGGAGGGCTCCTGATCCCGGTCGTCCTCCTTGCCAGCAAGGCCAAGTTCCTCTTTTTGGCCCTGATCAAGATCAAGGCCGTGACGACGCTGGGGACGATGTTCATCTCGATCGTCGCCTACGCCCTGGCTTTCGGCTGGCCTTTTGCAGTCGGCTTCGTACTGCTGCTCTTCGTCCACGAGATGGGGCACGTCATCCAGCTGCGCCGCGAGGGAGTCGAGGCCTCTGCCCCAATCTTCATTCCCTTTCTCGGCGCGGTAATCGCGGCCAAGTCTCTGGGCGAGAACGCCGCAGCAGAGGCCCGCGTCGGGCTGGCTGGCCCGATCCTCGGCACTGCCGGCACCCTGGTCCCGCTCGCCGTCTGGCTGGCCACCGGCAGCGACCTCTGGCGCGCCCTGGCCTACGTCGGCTTCTTCATCAACCTGATCAACCTGCTGCCGGTACTGCCGCTTGACGGTGGACGGGCGATGGCTGTCCTCGGCCCCAAGGTCTGGCTTGCCGGGATCCTTGTAGCCGTTGCCGCCACCGTCGTGTTCCTCGGCCCGATCATGCTTCTGTTCGTCCTCTTGCTCGGCGGGCCCGAGCTCTACCACCGCTTCAAGAACCGGCACTCAGAGGAGAGCCGCGCTTTTCACTCGGTGCCGACGAGGACCAAAGTCGCCGTTGCCGCCGTCTATCTGAGCCTCACCGCCCTGCTCATCGTCGGCATCGCTGAGACCTACGTTCCTCGCACTCTCTAGCCGTAGTCCGCGGAGGCGGAATGCGCCGGCGGGAGTCGGACCCGCGACCTTCGGCTTGAAAGGACGGATGCCGTCCGCAGGGTGGAGCGGTATCGCGGCCACGATGCGACCGAGATGCGACCCGCAGCAGCTGGCTGTCGATCCAGCCGCATCGGTGGTCACCTTCCGGTGAGTGGACCCGAGTGCTTGCCCACTTCGATATCCAGCGCTGCCCATCGGATTGGCCTCTCGCCGTCAAGCGACTTCGGGTTGCCCAAACCCACAGCGGATCGCCGCCGCGCAGGGCGTGGACGATCCGCCTCGGCGAGCTCGGCAGGTAGCTCGAAGCCAGCGTCCTCACATAGCGTTGCTGCTTCCAGCAGCCACTTCTCGAGGCCTCCGGCGGCGCAGGTACGGTTCCGCGCGTGACCAAGTACAGGTTGATCGACCTCTTCGCCGGCTGTGGGGCGATGACCCGCGGCTTCGTTGACAGCGGGCACTTTGAACCCATTTTCGCCGTTGAGTCCGAGCCTCGCGCAGCCGCGAACTACGGTGCGAACTTTCCGCAGGCGGAGCTGATCTCAAAGCCTATCCAGCAGGTAGAGGAGTTCCCCAATGCTGATGTCGTAATAGGCGGTCCGCCTTGCCAGGGCTTCTCGACCCTGAATCGTCAAGGCGGGAACCTCGGTAGCCGCCGTCTCTGGCAGGAGTACCTGCGGGGCCTATTAGCGAGTGGTCCCACCTTCTTCGTCATGGAGAACGTGCCTCAGATGCTTGAGAGCGCGGAGTATGCCGAATTCAAAAAGTCGATCGAGAGGACGGGGGACTACCAAATCGACGCCCGCGTACTGAATGTCGCCGACTATGGCGTTCCGCAGCGTCGCTCTCGTGCCTTCGTAATTGGAAGCAGCCTCCCGACCATCCCATGGCCAGAAAAGACCCACGCCGACCCCGAGCTCGGGGACGCTCGCTACCAGGCTTGGACGACCTTCAACGAAGCAGTCAAATGGATGCGTCGAAAGCCGAGTGGTAGGAATTGGCACCGCGACCGAAACCCTGAGGCCAAGAGTATTGAGCGTTACCGAGCCGTGCCGCCCGGCGGAAATCGCTTCGACATGGAGCGAGAACTCGACGCCAGGGGTCGCGGTCACCTCGTCCCTCCTTGTTGGCGCCGCCATCGAACGGGCTCGTACGACGTGTTCGGACGGCTCTGGGGAGACAAACCGGCAACGACGATTCGCACCGAGTTTCACAAGCCGGAGAAGGGCCGCTATCTCCATCCAACTGAGGACCGTCCGATCACTGTCAGAGAGGCGGCGCGCCTGATGAGCTTTCCGGACAATTTTGTGCTGCTCGAAGATCAGCCGATGACTTCGGTGGCGCGCCAAATCGGAAACGCCGTCCCACCGCTCATCGCTCAACGCCTTGCTGAGGAGATCGCCGCATCGCTTGATTTGGCGAAGCGGTCTACAGTGACCAACGCCAAATTGGCCGCATAACGTAGGGCTGACTACTCGAAGAGACCGAATGTGATGGCATGATCGCCTCTGCTCATGCGCTCTCCGGCCCCGACTAGTGCTCACGCCACGGCGACGATGCGGGCAAACCGCAGACGCGATACCGGACCGGAGCTCGCGCTGCGCTCCGCATTGCACCGCCGCGGTCTTCGCTTTCGTAAGGATCTCCGCCTTGACCTCGGCACGGGTCGTCGGGTACGTCCCGACATCGTCTTTCCCCGTATCAGACTGGCGATCTTCGTAGACGGCTGCTTTTGGCACGGCTGCAAGAGGCACCGCTCTCTGCCCGCCTCCAACACAGCGTTCTGGCGAGACAAGATCGAAGGGACTGAACAGCGGGACAAGCAGCAGTTACGTTGGCTTCAAGAGTCGGGCTGGACCGCTCTCCGAGTCTGGGAGCACGAGCCGCCATCGCGGGCAGCCAGCCGGATCGTTGAGCTGGCGGCCACTCTCCAGGCGCGGGAGTTAATGCATGGCTGACGCGTCGGCCGATGCGGTTCCGACGACTGGCTTTATTCAACTCGCTCCCGACCCTCGGGCGCTCGACGCCCTTGGCCGAAACCACACGCTGCAGGCCGCGGTCGCGGAGCTGATCGATAACTCCATTGATGCCGGCGCGCGGCATGTGCTCGTTCGCTTCGTTCGAGCCCGCGAGCACATCGTCCGGCTTCTGATCGTGGACGATGGAGCCGGAATGGACAGCGACCGAATCGATGTCGCGATGACCGTCGGCGGATCGCGGCAGTACGGCAACGGGCAGATCGGGCGCTTCGGGCTCGGGCTGAAGGCAGCGTCCTTCAGTCAGACGCGTAGCGTCACCGTGATGTCGGCTGACGGTGATCATGGGACCGTTGGTCGGCGGTGGCACTTCGATAAGGCCAAGCGCGATTACACGTGTGAGATCGTGGATGGCGCCTTTGCGGCCAACCAATTTGCCTCGGACTGGGGGTTCCCGGTATCCGAAACCGGGACGCTCGTCCGTTGGGACGAACTCTCAGGCTTTCCGACCGCTATGAGCGAGCCTGTGCTCGATCGGTTCATTCAGGATGCGTTCGCCAAGATCCGGGCCTATGTCGGCCTGGTCTTCCACCGGATTCTGACCCGTACTGGCTTACGGATCCTTCTAGATGTTGAGGAGGACAACGAAGTCGTGCTCCGCACGGATGTCCCGCCGCTCGATCCCTTTGGATACACCAGAACTGGGGCGGCAGGTTGGCCCAAAAAAATCCACGCCCGCAGCGGTGACAGAGAGCTGACGCTTGATTGCCATATCTGGCCCGGACGATCGAGCCTTGATGGGTTCCGGCTCGATGGCAACCTCATCGAGCGTCAGGGCATCTACGTCTATCTCCACGATCGACTGATACAGCGCGGGGGCTGGAATGGCCTCTGCAATCCCGACAAGCAGCTCAACCTTGCGCGTGTTGCCCTCGACATCCAGGGCGATATTCCTCAGATGCTGATCCTTAAGCCAGAAAAGAGCGGCATGGAGGTCGGGGCCGACTTCGCGGCGGCCGTTCTCGGTGGGGTCTCACGAGATGGGACCACGTTTGAGGATTTCATCGAGGGCGCCCGCGGAACGTTCAAGGACGCCAATCGCCGGCAGAGGGTCCGCCCGGCGATACTGCCGCCGGGTTCAGGCTTTGCGCCAAGACTCAAACGGGCGTTTTTACGAGAGTTTCCCCTTAAGGATGAAGATCCGGTCGACATCCGGTGGGTGGAGTTTCAGTCGGACCATTTCTTCGAGATCGATCGCGAGGAACGTGTTCTCTGGCTCAATAGACGCTACCGCAAGGCACTATCAGGTGGACGACCCGGCGCGCTCAATGATGTCCCGGTTCTTAAGGCTTTGCTGTTCCTGCTCGCCGAGAACATCTTCTCCGGTCAGAACTTGGGGCCTCGCGACAAGGACAACATCGACGTCTGGCAGGAGATCCTCACGGCGGCCGCACGCGAGGAACTACGTTGACGGCTCGGCAGCCAGAGCAGCGTCTAACGCCAGCGGGTCTTATGCAGCATTGGGAAAGCGGAGTACCCGTCGTAGTTCCAGTCGCTGGAACGCCGACGGTATGGATTCGCATCGACAAATCGAGCGAACGGCTCACGCTGCGCGCTCCCGTTAAGCCCGGGATAGAGGCCCCCTTAGACGCCCTCGCATATATCCGTACGGAAACCTTGATCGACAATGGCCTCACGTACCTCGACATCTCCACCACTGATCCCCGCCTCCTAATCGACGGCTACGCCATGCTCATGGCCGTCGCCGACCGCATCCAGCATGAGGCAGCCGAGCCGGTTGTAGCTCTAGAAGAAACCCTTGAGGTCTGGCAAGCGATTCTTCGAAGTCGTACGCGCCTCAGCCCTGAAGCGGAGGTCGGATTGTTCGGAGAACTTCTGCTACTCCGCGCCCTCATTTCGACCAGTGCATCCGGCGCCAGCGCTTGGCGAGGAGGCTTCGGAGAGGAGCATGACTTCGGATTCAAGGATGCAGATGTGGAGGTGAAGACCACGAGTGGTGAGAGGCGCCGCCATTGGATACACGGCTTGACGCAGCTGGTCCCAACCGGCGAGACGCCGCTTTGGATGGTCTCGGTACAAATCACGCGAGGGGGAGATGGTCAGGGCGAAACGTTGCCCGAACTTATCGATGAAGTGTTGGCAATCGCCGATAGCTCGGAACGCGCGACCATCGATGCCAATCTCTCCCGGATCGGTTGGGACGATGCGCAACGCGACCTCTTCGGCGATAGCTGGCGGATGCGCACCGTCCCGCTCGCACTCAGGGTCCACGACAACTTTCCGCGTCTCACGCCCGAACTGCTGGCGGGGATCGCCGCTGATTTGGCGTCCATCCGACAGGTCAGATACGAAGTCGATTTGACCGGACGGGACTCGTCAAGCAACGTCCCACCTCCGGTCGCCGCTGCTGTCGAGGTTTTCCGCGAGTCGGTGCCAGATGCTTGAGAGCAACGAGGCAACCTCGCTATACGAGATCTACGCGGCGAGTCTCGACGCTATGAAGTCCGGTGGGCCGTCGCGTTTGGCGCGTCACGTCGCCTTCGAGGCCGAAGGGCGATCCCGACCCGAGCTCGGCGACCCTGCGGTGCTGTTAAGTCATATCGAGGCGGCGCCCGTCGGAGATCGATTGCTGACCAAGCTCCGACTAACGGTGGCCTCGTGGGACGCGGCGACTCTCGGCAGCTGGACAGCTGAGACCGCTCCCCGCACGGCCGATCGGCGAGCGCTCATCTACAGGCTCCTCGAAATCGACGAGCGGTTGATCAGTTGCTTCAACGCCGCCATGCCGGTTGCTACCGACGAGGCGGTGGTCGTCAGTCGGGAGTTCAAGGCCTGGTACGGCCGGGTCATGGCGGAGCGTGAGCCCTTCTACTGGCAGCACTATGCCGACTACTTGGCGGAGAACCGCTGGGACGAGGACGCGATTGCCGCGCTCGATCTAAACACGACGAGGATCGTCGAGCGCCTGGCCGATCCCGAACGGGAGGAGGTCTACCAGGCCAAGGGGTTGGTCGTCGGCTATGTCCAGAGCGGCAAGACCGCCAACTTCACCGGCGTCGTCGCCAAGGCGGTCGACGCTGGATATCGGCTGATCATCGTCTTGACCGGCACGACCGGCCTCCTCCGAGGCCAAACGCAGCGCCGCCTCGACAAGGAGTTGGTGGGGTTCGAGAACCTGATGCGCGGTATCGATCCGAAGGATGAGGAGGCCCTTCTAAGTGTCGACTATCACGACGACCCAGATTGGGATGACTTCGTCCGCCATGGCGCTCTGCCGTCCACCCTTGGTGTGTCCGACATCTATCGCTTGACTACCCGTGCTGGCGATTACAGGAGTCTCCAGCAAGGCATCTCCTCGCTCGATTTCGACCGGCTCAACCCAGTGAAACCGTTGTATGCGGCAGAGAATCTACATCGGATACCCACGCGCATCGCGATCGTCAAGAAGAACAAGACCGTTCTGAAAAGGCTGGTTGCCGACCTCAAACGGATTACTGCCAAACTGGCGGACATACCGGCCCTGATCATCGACGACGAGTCCGATCAGGCCTCGATCAATACCTCAAACCCGCAGAAATGGGAAAAGGGCCGAACTGAGCGAACGGCGATTAACGCTCTGATCTCACAGCTCTTGGAGCTGTTGAATCGCGGCCAGTACATCGGCTATACCGCGACGCCGTTTGCAAACGTATTCGTCGACCCCACGGACGCCGTAGATATCTTCCCGCGCGATTTCATTCTCTCGCTCGACAGACCTCCTGGGTATATGGGGGCCCGCGACTTTCATGACCTCGAGCCCTTGCCCGAGGACGAGGTCCAGACGGTCTCGAACTCGAATGAGAAGGCCTATGTGCGCTCGGTGTCCGAGGATGATGCCGACGAAATTATGCGCGAAGCCCTCGACGCCTTTGTTCTGTCGGGAGCGATAAAGCTATTTCGCGAGCAGGCAGACAACAAGCCGGGCCGCTTCGAGCACCACACGATGCTGGTGCACGAGTCAGTCAAACAGGCTGATCACCGAGAACTCGCTGATCTCATTCGCGAGCTCTGGCGAACCGCCGGCTATTACGGCGCTGGCGGCTTGAAACGACTGCAAACGCTTTTCGAGCGTGATGCGCTACCTGTCGTAGATGCTCGCGCTGAGGGCGAGCAGGCGCCCGCGTCCTTTGCTGACGTAAAACCGTTTGTAGGTGAGGTTGTGACGCGAATTGAGGGATCTGCCAACGACCCGGTCCTGATCGTCAACAGCGACAAGGATGCCGCGACCGAAGAACTCGACTTCGATCGTCGGCCTCAGTGGCGGATCCTAGTCGGCGGAGCGAAGCTATCTCGCGGGTTCACCATTGAGGGGTTGACGGTGAGCTACTACCGACGGGTGACCAAACAGGCGGATACGCTGATGCAGATGGGCCGCTGGTTCGGCTTCCGGAGCGGATACAAGGATTTGGTTCGCCTCTACATCGACCGCGGAACCGACGGATCCACCGTCGACCTTTACAAGGGCTTCGAGGCCGTCTGTCGATCTGAGGAACTCTTCCGGGAAGAGCTGGCGCGCTATGCGCGGATGGAAGATGGCGTTCCTGCGATTACTCCCGCGCAGATTCCACCTCTTGTCACTCAGCACCTTGGCTGGCTGAAACCAGCTGCGTCGAACAAGATGTACAACGCACGGCTCGTGGAACGGCGCTCTCCCGGTGAGCGCCTGGAGCCCGTGGGTTATCCGAAGTCGCCGGAGTCGCTCGGGCACAACACGCGAGTTCTCCTTCCCCTCGTAAGACAGGCGAGTTCAAGTGGGAATTTTGCTTATCCGACCGCTGGTGGTCAACGCACCTATCCCGGCTTTTACGGCACGATTCCTCACGGAGAGTTTGTGGATCTCCTGAAGAAACTCCACTGGCAGCCGAACGATCACTTTGAAGCCGATCTGACCTGGCTAGATGGCCTCGATTCGTCGCAGATCGAGGACTGGGGGGTCATCCTCCCGCAGCATGCGGGCAAAGGGGCGCGATCGACAGTCGCAGAGGAGCGGTCGCTCAGTGTCTTCAAGCGGCGGAGGCGGCGGGACCCGCTATTCGGAGCGATAAGCGATCCAAAGCATCGGTTTGCGGCCGACCGAATTGCGGGCGTCGGAGAGTTCGCCGACTCGCTTGCGGACAACCTACATCAGGCAAAGCGCGGCGCCGTACTCGTCTACCCGGTGGTTGAGTTTGAGGATGACGCCGAAGTGCCAAGCGAACTCGATGCTGACGAAGTCGTTATGGCTATGGCATTCGTCGCGCCCGAGGGCACTGGCTCGCCGGATGGAACGTTGGTGCGGTTCGTGGTGAGGGATTCTGGTCAAGCGGATGAGCCGATAGTCGATGCGTAGCGAGGCCAGCTATCGAAAGCAGGGATCGGCCAGCCGTGATCCGTGGGTCGTCGTAGGGACCGGTGGTAACGCCCGGCAGGCCGAGGAGTGATCGGGAGCAACGCTCCTAGGTGTCTGGTCTGAGTCTTCGCCCTAGTCGTCTCGACGACTAGGGCTGAGCACACGGCCAGCGCATGCAGCGCGCCGTCAACCAATGGCCGTCCTGATTGCACCAAGGCTTTCCCCGACCGGATGCGTGTACCGCGCCAGCATGGTCTCGATTCGATGGCCCGAAATCTCGGCCAGATCCGCGTCATCAATGCCATGAGCTCTCAACTGACTGACGTAGCTGTGACGGCACTCGTGGGGGCGGATGTCTAGACCGGCGGCGGCTTGGGTCGGCCTCCAGACATCGCGGTAGAAGGTGCGCTCGCGCCAGAGGCGGCCGCGGGGGGTTGGGAAGAGGAGCTTGCAGTCGGGGCCGTTGAGGTTGATCTGGGCTTCGAGGAGCCAGGCGAGGGTGGCGGGGACGGGGACTACGCGGCCGGCGTCCTCCTCGCCATGGTCGGTCTTGGTGCCCTCGAGGATGCGGCCCTCGTGAGCGGTGCGGCGGACTTGGAGGGTTTCGCCGTCGAAGTCTTCGGGGCGGAGGGGCAGGACCTCGCCGAGGCGCATGCCGGTGTCGGTGAAGGTGCGAACCAGGGCCTCGTAGCGGCCAGCGGCCTTGGCGAAGCGGTGCATTTCCTCGAAGCTGAAGACGCGGATGGGGCGGCGCTTTTTCTTGGCGCGGGGGTCGTTGGCGCGGATGCGGATGCCCTTGAACGGGTTCAGGTCGCAGACTTCATCCGTGATCGCGTCCTCGGCCATCGCTGAGAGGGCGCGGAGGATGCCGACCGCGCCGGTGGTGGCTCGACCTTCGTTCGTGAGCATGTGGTCGACCAGGGCAAGGGTGTGGCGCCGGCGCAGCTCGCGGAGGGGCCAGGCGCGCAGAGGGATGCCCTCAACCTCGACGCCTGCGACGCGGCTGATCCGGTGGTTGTAGGTGTCGTTGGTGCGCTCCGCCCTGGGGTGCCGTTCGGTCCAGGTCCCGAAGTAGTCGCCGAGGGTGCCGGGCCTGTCGCTGAGTCCGTACGCCTCGTCAATGGCACGCTGGGCGTCGGCCTTGCGGGTGAAGGTTCCCTTGCCCCGGTTCCAGGTCGGCTTCGCGATGTGGTGCTTACCATCGCGACCCGTGTACCGAGCAACCCAGACGATTTAGCCCGAGGGGTTGCGGCGCTTGATCGGCGACTCGCGCCTCATGCCGCCTCGTCCCGGTGGCGGGTGAGAAAGTCCTCGACGTCGGCGGGGTCGATCCGCCTTGCGGCGCCGAGCTTGTAGCTGGCAAGCTCGCCACGGCGAATCCAGTTGCGGACGGTGCGATCTGAGACCGCGAGGAATTCGGCAAGCGTCCGCTCGATGTAGAAGCTCGGCTCGGTGGCTTTCCTCTCCATGCCGCCTATGTCCAAGGCGGCGACTCTGTGCATCGGCCGAAACCCGCCCTGGAGAACGAAGGTCAGGCCCCTCCCGCCCCTCCCTACAGGCGGCCTCCGCACGGCGGCCGTGCCAAAAATCGGCCGCCCGGAGGGGCGGTTGAGTCCACGCCGCTGCACTGTCGCGGCCCACTCGAAATCGGGCGGCTCAGGCACAAATCCGGAGGGTCGCCCCTATGTTAAGGACACGTCTGAGTAAGGACAGTGTTCTGGGTCTCGATCAAGGGGAAATTTGAAAGGAAGCACAGCCGGAGCGACGGCGCGTAATCTCGGACCGATGGGCAGTGAGTTCGATCCTGAGGTCGGCGCACTTCTCGACCTCCTCCCGCGCTGGGCCAAGCAACGACGAGACGTTCGCGCGGTCGCGCTCGTCGGATCGTGGGCATATCGGGCGCCGCGGCCAGGCTCGGACGTCGACGTGCTCTTGCTGACCGAGAAGCCGAGCCTGTATACCGAGCGGGAGGACTGGATCGGGCAGCTCGGAGGGGACGCACTCGTCGCGACGCGGGCGTGGGGCACCATCACCGAGCGTAGATTTCGCCTACCCAGCGGCCGTGAGGTGGAGCTCGGTGTCGGGCGACCGTCGTGGGCGTCGGTCACGCCCGTCGATGAAGGGACTCGGCGGGTCGCGACTGATGGCCTACTGGCGCTCTACGACCCGGACGGGCTGCTGGAAGAGCTCGTGGAGCATTGTCCCCGGGGTCGCGTTTAGTTTGCAGATGCCGAGCCAAGAGACCCGGGGCCATTGGCCGCACCTTGGCCGTAAGCCCCCTAGTTCAGACAGTTCGATGTGACCTCGATGTGACCTCGACGCGCCGGAACGCCGCGGAATCGCCCCGCACGCAACGGAACGTGTTTCCAGCCAGAGACCGAAGACTTGGCTCTGCACCGGGCAATACCCGGCAGGCCAGGGAACACCAGGGAATGCGCCCGACGGGAGTCGAACCCGCGACCTTCGGCTTGAAAGACCGACGCTCTTTGGGCCCCCGAAAGGACCCGTTGACCACTGAGCTACGGGCGCTCAGGTTGGAACTGTACCCGCGCAACGAGTTTTGAGCGTTCCTGGTCGGGCTAGGGTGGCGGGATGGATCTGGGACTTGAGGGTCGCGTTGCGCTTGTGATGGGCGCCAGCAAGGGGCTGGGGCGGGCTATTGGTGTCGCGTTGGCGCGGGAAGGGGCGCGGGTTGCGCTCGCCAGCCGGTCCGCTGAGCGGATCGAGGCGGCCGCCGCGGAGATCGGCCCGAGCGCCATGGCCTTCGTCGCCGATGCCGGCGACATCGAGCGGATGGGCGCACTCCCGGGCGAGGTCGCGGACGCGCTCGGGCCCATTGACATCCTCGTCGCCAACACCGGCGGGCCGCCGATGGGCGGGGCGCTCGATCACGGGCTGCCCGAGTGGGAGGACGCCTACCGCACGCTCGTGCTCGGACCGCGTGTGCTCGCGGAGGCCGTCCTGCCCGGCATGCGGGAGCGCGGCTGGGGGCGGATCGTCAACGTCGGCTCCACCTCCACCCAGGAGCCGATCCCCCATCTCAGCCTCTCCAACAGCCACCGGATGGCCGCGGTCGGGTTCTTCAAGACGCTCTCGCGCGAGGTGGCGGCCGACGGAATCACCGTCAACACCGTCGCCACCGGGCGTTTCGCCACCGACCGGCTTGCCGAGAACGCCGGCTCGATCGAGAACGCTGAAGAGGGCGCGCGAGCCGAAGTCCCGGCCCGGCGGCTCGGCCAGCCGGAGGAGTACGGCGACCTGGTCGCCTTCCTCTGCTCCGAGCGCGCCGCCTACGTCACGGGAACCGTGATCCCGATCGACGGCGGCCTTTTGCGTTCCTACTGAAGGTTAGGACCAAGCGACGGTGCGGCCTCGCGCCGGTCCTACGCCTTCAGCTCGCGCATCGCCGGGTAGATAATCACGTCCCGCAGCGTTTTCTGTTCGGTCATGATCATCAGCAGGCGGTCGATCCCCAGCCCGCAGCCGCTGGCCGGCGGCATCCCGTACTCGAGCGCGCGCACGAACTCTTCGTCGTGCGGGTGCGGGTCGTCCTCCGCCCCAGATTCCTGGCGTTCGCGCTGTTTGATGAAGCGCACGCGCTGCTCGACTGGGTCGTTGAGGTCCGTTCCGCCGCCGACGATCTCCATGCCCGCCACGATGCCGTCGAAGGCCTCGCAGACCTTGGGATCCTCCTCGCCGACCTTGACCAGCGGCCAGATGTCGATCGGCAGCTCGGTGATGTAGGTGGGCTGGATCAGCTTCGGCTCGACCAGTTTGCCCTGCAGCGTGTCCACGAGCCCGGCCCAGTCGTCGTTGGGGTCGGCGTCCTCCCCGGCCAGCTCGGCCAGTTCGTCGCGACTCGCCTCGTAGATGTCGACGCCGGTCTCCTCCTTGAGCGCGTCGCGCAGCACCAGCCGCGGCCAGGGCGCGGCGAAGTCGATCACCTGGCCGTCGCGCTCCACCTTGGTCGTCCCCAGCACCTTCTCGACCACGTTCGCCACCAGCACCTCGATGAACTCCATGACGCCGTTGTAATCGGCGCCGCCGACGAACATCTCCAGCATCGTGAACTCAGGGTTGTGCTGGGGCGACATGCCCTCGTTGCGGAAGAACTTGCCGAACTCGTAGACGTCCTCGAAGCCGCCGACGATCGCCCGCTTCAGGTAGAGCTCGGTCGCCGTGCGCAGGAACAACTGGCGGTCGAGCGCGTTGTGGTGGGTGACGAACGGCCGCGCCGCGGCGCCGCCGGTCAGCCGCTGCAGGACCGGCGTTTCCAGCTCGACCCAGCCACGCTCGTTCATGTGGTTGCGGATCTCCCAGAGCAGCTTCGCCCGGGTCTTGAAGACTTCGCGGGACTCCTCGTTCGCCATCAGGTCGAGCTCGCGCTGGCGGTAGCGCGTCTCCGGGTCGGAGATGCCGTGGAAGAGGTCCGGCGGGTCGCGCAGCGCCTTCGCCAGCAGCACACACTCGCGCACGGCGATCGCCAGCTGCCCGCGTTTGGTCACGTGCAGCGGCCCCTCGACCCCGACCAGGTCGCCGACGTCGAGGTCCTCGATCCGCTCGAAGGCCTCCTCCCCCAGCTCGTCGCGCCGGGCGTAGACCTGGATCGTGCCGGTGATGTCGCGGACGTCGAGGAAAGCGGTCTTGCCGTGGCCGCGCTTGCCGGTGACCCGGCCCATGATCCGGTAGGAGAAATCGCCGTGCTCGCCCTCGCCCAGCTGCGCCGGGTCGTGGCGCGCCTCGACGTCCGCCACGTGGTCGCGGTTCGGGAACGCGTGCGGATACGGATCGACGCCCTCCTCGCGGAGGCGCTCGATCTTCGCTCGACGCTGCTCCTCAGTGGAGCCGGTCTGGACTTGGGTCATGGAGCGAAGCCGACAGTCACCCGGTCATCCCCTTCATAGTCCTGAAGGGTAGTCGCGTCGCGCAGAAGCTCGCGCATCGCCGCACCGTGGTGGGTGTCGTGCTCCATCGCCATCCGCCAGCCGGACGGCGTTTCCTCGATCAGCCCGCGGATCACGCCGAGGCCGTCCTCGCCGCAGGACCCGGTGACCGCGATCCGCGGCTCCTTCTGGATCTCGGGCGAGCGCTCGAAGATGGTCGCGTCGGTGACGTACGGCAGGTTGGCGATCACCAAGTCGACGCCCTCGAGCGAGTCGGGCAGGCCGGTGGCGACGCTGACGTCGAAATCGATCCCCAGCCGCTCGGCGTTCTCGCGGGCGGCTTCGACCGCCTCCGGCGAGAGGTCCGAGGCGCTGACGCGCAGGTCGGGGCGCTCGGAGAGCAGGGCCAGGGCGATCGCCCCGGAGCCGGTCCCGACCTCGTGCACGCGGGCCGCCTCGGGCAGCTCGACGCCGACCTCGACCAGCAGCTCGGTCTCGCGGCGCGGCCAGAGCACGCGCTCGTCGACGGCGATTTCAAGCTGGCGAAACGGGGCGCGGCCGAGGATGTAGGCCATCGGCTCGCGGTCGACCCGGCGCTGGACGCGTCCCTCGATCACCGCGGCGGCGTCCTCGGGGATCTCGCCGGCGCTGTCGGTGGAGAGCTCGTTCGGCTTCACCCCGAGCGCGTCGGCAACCAGCACTTCCGCGTCGGCGCGGGCGTCCTCGACGCCGGCCGCCGCGATCCTCTCGGCCGCCTCGTCGAGCACCGCGCCAACGGTGCGCGCGGACGGCCCTTCCTGATTCTGAACGTCTATAGCCGCCATTGCCCGTCGATCCTCCCGTAGTTCGACCGCTCCAAAGTTCTTGCGCAAGATAGCATCGTTGTCACCACTCGTTGTAAGGCTCCCGCTCAGGCCGAGGACCGCACCGCACCGTTCGCCATTTCGCGCCCGATGCCTCCGTGCCGGCGCACCACGATACCGATCCAGATCGCTCCGGCGAGCATCATCCCGACGCTCTCCAGCTGCGCGGTGGTCAATCCCAGAGCCGAATCCTCGTTTCTTCGCACGAACTCGACCAAGAAACGCTCGGCCCCCGCGTAGAGCAGGTAGATGGCGAAGAGAACTCCGGCCCGGACCCTGTCGCGCAGCTGCCAGAGCAGCCAGGCGCAGAAGCCCATCGCCAGGGTCTCGTAGATCGGCGTCGGGTGCACGCTTTCCTCGGTCGGCACCGTCCCGTCCGGGTAGGACATCGCCCAGGGACCGTCCCAGGCCTTGCCGTAGTCGCCGTCGCCGGAGAGCTGGCAGCCGGCGCGGCCGACCGCGTAGCCGAGCGCCAGCGCCGGCGCCGCCAGGTCCAGCAGGGCGAGGCCGATGAAGCCGCGGTACCAGGCCCAGGCGAGCACCGCCAGGGCGCCGCCGAGGGCGCCGCCGTACCAGACCAGCCCGGCCCCGGAGAAGAGGTTGCCGAGCAGGTCGTCCTTGACGTCGCTGTAGTGCTGGACGAGGTAGTAGACCCGCGAGCCGACGACGCCGCCGATCAGCGCCGAGAAGCCCATCTCATAGGCCCAGTCGGGCGGCTCGCCGATCTCCCCCAGCCGCTTCCAGATCAGCGCCCCGGCGGCGAGGAAGCCGAGCGCGAACATCAGGCCGAAGGTCTGCAGCGTCACCGGGCCGATCTCTATCTCTGGATACACGGGGCGGGTCCTTATCTAGGGAGCGAGCAGGGTCTCCAGCAGCGCCTTCTGCGCGTGCAGGCGGTTCTCGGCCTGGTCCCAGACGGCGGAGGCGTCTCCATAAAGGACGTCGGCCTCGATCTCCTCCCCCGGGTGAGCCGGCAGGCAGTGGAGGACGATCGCGTCGTCGCGGGCGGCCGCCAGCAGGTCGGCGTCGAGCCGAAACGGCGCCAGGTCGGCGCGGCGGCGATCGGCCTCGGCCTCGTCGCCCATGCTGACCCAGACGTCCGCGTAGAGGGCGTGGGACCCGTCGGCGGCGGCGCGCGGGTCGCCGGTCAGCTTCACCTCGTGCCCCTCCTCCAGCTGGTAGCCGGGAGGAGCCGCGACGACGACCTCGACCCCGCAGAGCTCGCCGACCACCGCCAGCGAGCGGGCGACGTTGTTGCCGTCCCCCACATAGGCGAGGCGCAGCCCCTCGAGCTCGCCGAAGCGCTCGCGCAGGGTCAGCATGTCGGCCAGCGCCTGGCAGGGGTGGTGCAGCGGGGTGAGCGCGTTGACGACCGGGACCTCGGCGCTCGCCGCCAGCTCGGCCACCGCCTCGTGCGAGCCGGAGCGGATCACGATCGCGTCGACGTAGCGGGAGAGGACGCGGGCGGTGTCGCCGATCGACTCGCCGCGCGAGAGCTGCATCTCATCCCCGCGCAGGACGATCGGGGTCGCCCCCAGCTCGGCGACGCCGACCTCGAAGGAGATCCGCGTCCGCGTCGAGGGCTTTTCGAAGACCAGGGCGATGCTGCGCCCGGCCAGCGCCTCGGCCCCGACCCGCTCGCCGCGGCCGGCTTTCAGCTCCGCCGCCCGCTCGAGCAGCTGCCCCAGCTCGAAGGCGCCGAGCTCTTCGCCGGTTATGAAGTCGCGCATCAAGCGGCGGATACTACGGGCCATGCAGCTGACCGCAATCGCCTGGAACCTCTTCCACGGGCGGGACTTTCCCCCCGACCCGAGCCTGCGCACCTGGCGCTCGCGGCTGCTGCGCTTCGACGAGCGCAACGAGACCCACGTCCAGGTCAACCGCGACCTGACCACCGAGTTCGCCGCCCTGCTGGCGTCGGCGAAGTGGGACGTGGCGCTGCTGCAGGAGTGCCCGCCGCGCTTCGCCGAGCCGCTGGCGCGGGCCTGCGGGGCGGAGTGGCACCGGGCGCTGACCTCGCGCAACGCGCTGGGGGCACTGCGCGGCCTGCTCGCCCGCCAGAACCCGGACCTGATGGCCTCCGGCGAGGGCGGCTCGAACCTGACCCTGGTCCGCGTCCCCGGCCGCCTCGGCGGCATCGCCGAGCGGCGCGAGCTGGAGATCCACGCCGGCCCGCCCGAGCGCCGCTCGATGGCCTTCACCCGCACCGCCTCCGGCCTTTGCCTCGCCAACCTGCACGCGACCAACGACCAGCCCGAGCTCGCGGTCGAGGACGTGCTCAGCGCCGCCCGCGCCGCGACCGAGTGGGCCGGCGGCGCGCCGCTGATCTTCGGCGGCGACCTCAACCTCAGCCCCGCCGAGCAGCCGGCCGTGTTCGAGCGCCTGCAGGAGGACTTCGGGCTCGCCGCCCCGACCGGCCCGGGGGCGATCGACCACCTGCTGGTCCGCGGCCTGCAGGTGCTGGAACCACCGGCCGCGTGGCCCCCCAAGCGCCGCGAGCTCCCCCTCGACGGACGCGCCCTGCGGCTCTCCGACCACGCCCCGGTCGAGGCAAGATTCGGTGCGGCGGAGCCGCTGCTGTCGCGGAATTGACATATTCGTAGCCGCAGCTCGCGGGCAAACCCGAACTTGGAGGCTCCCCCTGATGGCCGAGAAAAAAGCAGCCGGCAAATCCAGCAAAAAAGCCAAAGGCTCGAAAGCGAAAGTCAAAGGCAAGACGAAAGCCAAAGCTAAAAAAGCTCCGGTTTCGAAAGCGAAGAAGCCGGCGGCCAAAAAAGCGAGCCGCAAAGCAGCGCCGAAAAAAGCCGCAGCGAAAAAATCCTCGGCGAAAAGCAGCAAAGCGACGACCGGTCTCGACAAGAGCGTCGCCCAGTTCCGCGAGAGCCTCGAGCAGAGCGTCACCCTCAGCCGCGACCGCATCCAGGAGGTCGTCGACGACGCCGTCAAGCGCGGCCGCATGACCCGCGGCGACGCCGAGAAGATGCTCACCGACCTGATCAAACGCGGCCGCAAACAGACCGACGGCCTGGTCAAGGAGCTGGAGCGGCTGGTCAAACAGGCCCGCAAAGAGGTCCGCGCCACGGCCGAGCCGGTCCGCAAACAGGCCACCCAGGCAGCGCGGCGCGCGCGCAAGAAGCTCGGTTAGCGTGGAGCAGGCCTCCGGCACCAAGCCGGCGGCCCGCGGCCCCCGCCGCGGAGAGATGCTCGAGGTCGAGGTCGAGTCGCTGGCCTTCGGCGGTCGCGGCGTCGCCCGCACCGACGGCCTCGTCGTCTTCGTCGCCGGGGCGCTGCCGGGCGACCGCGTCCGCGCCGAAGTCACCAAAGGCAAGAAGCGCTTCGCCGAGGCGCGGACCGTCGAGCTGCTGAAGCCCGGCGCCGACCGCATCGCCGACCTCTGCGTGCACGGCGGCGAGCCCTGCCCCGGCGCCCCCTGGCAGGGGCTCGCCTACGAGCGCCAGCTCGCGGCCAAGAGCGGACAGGTCGAGGAGGCGCTGACCCGGATCGGCGGCCTCGAGGGCTTCGAGATGGAGGAGATCGTGCCGGCGGTGGAACAGTGGCGCTACCGCAACAAGCTCGAATACTCCTTCGGCGAGGTCGACGGCGAGACCGCGCTCGGGTTCCACGCCCGCGGCCGCTGGGACCTGATCGTCGACGTCGACGACTGCCGGCTCGCCTCCGAGGCCGGCAACGCCGCCCGCAACGCGGTCCGCGAGTGGGCCCGGGTCGAGTCGGTCCCCGCCTACGACGCCCGCGCCCGCAAGGGCACGCTGCGCAACCTCGCCGTCCGCGAGGGCCGGCGCAGCGGCCAGATCCAGACCCGGCTCGTCACCACCGCCGCCCCCTTCCCGAAACCGCCGGTCGACCTCCACACCGTGGTCGAGGGCGACTCCGGCAGCAGCGACGGCCCCACCGGCGCGCTCGGCGAGGAGCGGCTGCGCGAGGAGCTCTGCGGGCTGGAGCTGGAGATGTCCCACGGCGCCTTCTTCCAGACCAACACCGAGATGGCCGAGCGCCTCTACGCGGTCGCCGCCGAGTACGCCGGCCTCACCGGGGCGGAGCGCCTCTTCGACCTCTACTGCGGGATCGGCACGATCGGGCTGACGATGGCCGGACAGGCCGGCGAGGTCTGGGGACTGGAGATCGTCCCCGAGGCGATCACCGACGCCGAGCGCAACGCCCGCAACAACAAGATCGAGAACGCCCGCTTCGTCGCCGCCAACGCCCGCACCGGCACCCGCGACCTGGTCGAGAAGGCCGGCAAGCCCGACGTCGTCGTCATCGACCCGCCGCGGGCGGGGCTCTCGCAGAAGATCGTCCGCCGCGTCCTCGAGTGCGAGGCGAAGCGGATCGTCTACGTGTCCTGCAACCCGACCACGCTGGCCCCGAACGCGGCCCAGCTCACGGAGGCCGGTTATAGGCTGCGCCGCGTGAGGCCGGTCGACATGTTCCCCCAGACCCCGCACATCGAGTGCGTGGCGCTGTTCGAGAAGGGCTGATGGGACGCGCCTTCGGAGTCGCGGCGGGGCTCGACCCCGAGGTGGCGCGGCCGCTGGCGGGGCGCTGCGAAGAGCTCGGCTACGACTCGATGTGGTCGAACGACCACCCTGGCGCCAAGGGCCTGGAGACGCTGGCCGAATTCGCCGCGGCGGCGCCAAGGGTCGAGCTCGGCGTCGGCGTGATCGCGATCGACCGCACCCCGCCGGAGCAGATCGCCGCCGACCTCGACCGCGTCGGGGTCGACCCGGCGAAGCTCTGGCTCGGCGTCGGCGCCGGCTTCTCGAAGAAGCCGCTGACGGCGATGCGCCAGGCGCTGCCCGCGCTGCGCCAGGCGCTGCCCGGCGTCCGCCTCGTCCTCGCCGCGATGGGTCCGAAGATGTGCGCCCTCGCCGGCTCCGACTACGACGGCGCCTTCTTCAACTGGATGACCCCGGACTTCGCCGCCGGCGCCCGCGAGAAGGTCGAAGCCGGCGCCGCCGAGGCCGGCCGCGAGACCCCAGCCGTCTTCGGCTACGTCCGCACCGCCGTCGGCCCCGACGCCGCCGAGCGCCTGGCCAAGGAGGAGTCCTTCTACCGCGACCTCCACCCCGGCTACCGCAACCACTTCGACCGCCTCGGCGAACCCGAGGGCACCGTCGGCGTCGCCGCCCCCAACGCAGCCGCCGCCCAGCAGGCCCTAGCCGCATACACCGCCCTAGACACCCCCGTAGTCCGCGGCCTCGCCAGCGCCAACACCGAGGCGATGACCACGCTCGCCGCCTCGGCGGCTCCCTGATCGCCAAACTCAGCCGAGTTGACCACACCATGGTGTGGTCAACTCCCCAAGCTTTGATCAGCAGCCATCCGCTGACCAGCCTTCGGTTCCCATAGTGCGCGGGTAGCTAGGATGCGCGGCCCATCGCTGCGGACAACCCCCCGATAGACCGCCCGCTCGCCCGCTACACGTCGGCGACGATCTTTCTCAGCCGCTGGCTGCAGGCGCCGCTGTACCTCGGGTTGATCGCCGCCCAGGGCGTGTACGTCTGGCGCTTTATGGAGGAGCTCTGGCACCTCGTCGCCGACGCCGGTCACCTGACCGAGAACGAGGTGATGCTGCTGGTCCTCGGCCTGGTCGACGTGGTGATGATCGCCAACCTGCTGATCATGGTGATCATCGGCGGCTACGAGACCTTCGTCTCCCGGATCAACCTCCGCAACCACCCCGACCAGCCGGAGTGGCTCTCCCACGTCAACGCCAACGTGCTGAAGGTGAAGCTGGCGATGGCGATCGTCGGCATCTCCTCGATCCACCTCCTGCAGACCTTCATCAACGCCAGCGAGACCTCCTCCGACACGATGCTCTGGCAGACGGTCATCCACCTCACCTTCGTCGTCTCCGCGATCGCGCTCGCCCTGATCGACCGCTTCCTCTCCCCCAAGAGCCCTCAGCACGACAGGGCCCTCACGGGCAACGGCCGCGACCCCGACGGCAAGCCCGAGATCCCCGCCAGCACCCACTGACCGGCCTAGGAGGGATTGGCGAAACCCGCGTGTGCGGCTGGCGAGTGCCGGACCAAGCGGGGCAAGGACGCAGGGAGGCCGAATAGCACCGCTATTTGGCCGACTGAGGACGCCGCACCGCGCAGTGT
>Ga0157292_10000010_pt1 | contig 95049 bp, 101 predicted proteins | sample NitcycUS179409R1_FD_108401 | JGI IMG/M metagenome (GOLD analysis project Ga0157292, IMG submission 108401) | Soil microbial communities from Arlington Agricultural Research Station in Wisconsin, USA - Nitrogen cycling UWRJ-S179-409R-1 | ecosystem: Environmental > Terrestrial > Soil >... | reverse complement strand
GCATCTAAGCGGGAAGCCGTCCTCGAGATGAGCTCTCCCATCCCCTTGAGGGAGTAAGACCCCTGGTAGACCACCAGGTTGATAGGCCGGCGGTGTAAGTGCAGTAATGCACTCAGCCGACCGGTACTAATGGGTCGAGGGCTTGACGGATATTTATTACTTACTCTGAGGCCTTGTGCGGTTTTCAAGCTCCACCGAGGCGGTTGTCTCGCAAAATTCCGGTGGTGCATAGCGAGAGGGAGACACCTCTTCCCATTCCGAACAGAGCAGTTAAGCCTCTCAGCGCCGATGGTACTTGGAGGGCAACCTCCTGGGAGAGTAGGTCGCCGCCGGTTCTTTTTGAAGTCCGGGCCGCGCTAAGTCGCGGCCCGATTTCGTTCGGGGAGCGGCGCGCTACGCCACCGTCGAGTGACTTGCGTAGCGCTGCTACGCGGCGTCACTCGCCGTCGGCGGATCGCTTGCTCTCCGAACGCCTCGGACTCGCGCCTTAGCGCAGCCCGGACTTCGACAGCGTCTTTTTGCCGGTTCTCGTTGGCCGTGCCGTCTTACGACGAGGCCCGTGCAGGATGTCGGCATAGGGACTGTCCGGGGAGACGGTCGAGAAGAGCGGGACGGCGCCGTGGCGGCGGGACTGACGGCTGGCCGGAGGGCTGTCGGCTTCGCACGCTCGGCTCGTTCTCCCAACGGGCTCCAGCCCGTACTCGCCGAGCGTGGCGAAGTCGATCAGCAGGTCGGCGCTGTCGGTCAGTCTCGCGGTGATTGATTTCTTCGTATCGAACATGGGTTCGTAAGGTACGCCGGCCTCCGGACGGCATCCCGATCCTGCAACGGGACTTGCACGCCGCTCAGAAAATGCCTGGAAATCCCGGATTTCCGGTTGACGAAGCCGGCACGCCGCAGCGCTACTCCTTGCCGAAGCTGAGGACCAGAGCGGCGGTGCGGGCCGGCTTCTCGACGTTCGGCGAGTGCCCGGAGCCCTTGATCAGGACGGTTTCGGTCCCGGGGTAGGTCTGGCGGTATTCGGCCAGCGCCGCGGCGGGCCCGTCGATGATCTGCTCCTCGGCGCCCATGATCACCAGCAGCGGCAGCCCGGTGTCGCGCATGCGTTCGTCCAGCGGCTTCTCGTCGGCGAAGTCCTCGGAGTTGCTGGGGGATTCGTCGTATGAGGTGTAGGTCATCCGGTTGACGTCTTCGACGTAGGCGTCGGGGACGTCGAAGCCGGGAGCGAAGGCGACCCCGAGGCCCTCGCGGACCGAGAAATCGGGCTTGATCGTCCACAGTGCCTCGCCGATCACCGGCTGGAAGGCGAGGCCGGGGATGAATCCGAGACTGCTGCGCGAGTGGTCCGGCGCGGTGTCGATGATCACCACCCGGTCGACCAGCTCCGGCGAGTGCTCGGCCAGGGCGACGGCGACCGCGCCGCCGAGTGAGTGCCCGACCACCTCGGCGCCGCTGACACCGAGCTCTTCCATCGCCTCGGCGACCAGCTTCGCCTGGTTCTCCGGCGTGTAGCCGGATCCGGGCTTCTCCGAGCCCCCGTGGCCGAGCAGGTCGACCGCGACGACGCGGCGGTTGGCTTCGAGCAGCGGCCGCATCTGATCCCACCAGTCGATCGCGCAGCTGAAGCAGTGGATGAGAACGATCGGCTCGCCGTCGCGCGGCCCGCCTTCGACCGCTTGGATTTCGCCGTCCGGTAGGTCGAGGATGCGACCGCCGGGCACGGTCACGCCGGCCCGCTCGGTCGCGCCGGCGACCACGAAGGCGTTGATGGCGATCAGTGCGACAAGCACGACCGCCACCCCGATCCCGATCTTGAAACCTCTGCCCATGCCGGTCGTTACCCTAGCCGCGTGAGCGAAAAATTTGTCATACAAGGTGGTGCGCCACTCTCCGGCGAGCTGACAGTCGCCGGCAACAAGAACGCGGCCCTGCCGATCCTCGCCGCCTGCCTGTTGACCGAGGAGGAGCTGCTGCTGCACCGGGTGCCGCGGATCCGCGACACCGAGGCCCAGATCGCGCTGCTGGAGCGGCTCGGGGTCGAGGTCGCCTGGGTCGCCGACAACAGCGTCCGGCTCTGCGCCCGCGGCGTCACCGAGCCCGCGGTCGACGAGGACCTCTCGCGCCAGATCCGCGCCTCCTTCCTGCTCGGCGGTCCGCTCCTGGCCCGCTTCGGCGAGGCCCACATGCCGCCGCCCGGCGGCGACTTCATCGGCCGCCGCCGCCTCGACGCCCACCTCGACGCCTTCCGTGACCTCGGCGCCCGGGTCGACGGCGATCGCTGGATCGAGCTGACCGCCCCCGGCGGCCTGCGCGCCTGCGAAATCTTCATGGACGAGCCCTCGGTGATGGGGACCGAGAACGCGCTGATGGCGGCGGCGCTGACGCAGGGTCCGACGACGATCTCCAACGCCGCCTCCGAGCCGCACGTCCAGGACCTTGCCCGCCTGCTGACCAAGATGGGCGCCCGCGTCGACGGGATCGGCTCCAACGTGATGACGGTCAACGGCCGCGACAGCCTCGGCGGCGCCGAGCACTCGATCTCGCCCGACCACATCGAGGTCGGCAGCTTCATGGCGCTTGCGGCGGCGACCGGGGGGGACGTGCGGATCCGTGACGTCGAGCCCGCCGACCTGCTGATGGTGCGACGCCAGTTCCGTCGGCTCGGCCTGCGCTCGGAGATCGAGGGCAACGACGTGATCGTCCCGCCCGGGCAGAAGCTCGAGGTCGAATCCGACCTCGGCGACGCGATCCCGAAGATCGAGGACGGTCCCTGGCCCGCCTTCCCGGCCGATCTCACCTCGATCGCGCTGGCCCTGGCGACGCAGGCGCGGGGGGAGATCCTGATCTTCGAGAAGATGTTCGAGAACCGCCTCTTCTTCGTCGACAAGCTGGTCGCGATGGGCGCTCGGATCACGCTGTGCGATCCCCACAGGGCGATCGTCAGCGGTCCGAGCCGGCTTCACGGCGAGCGCGTCGAGAGCCCAGACATCCGCGCCGGGATGGCGATCCTCATCGCCGCCCTGGCCGCCGAGGGCAGCTCGGAGATCGGCAACATCCGCCAGATCGACCGTGGCTACGAGCAGATCGACGAGCGCCTGCGCGCGCTCGGCGTCCAGATCGAACGGGTCTCCGCAGAGGTCCCCGCGTAACAGGGTTTTCCTCGCTTCTCTCGTAAGGTCCGTCCGATGATCCACCCGATCCCACCCGGAACCCGGGACGTGCTCCCGGACGAGATGCGCGAGCTGCGCCGGCTCGAGCGCGCCCTGATGGAGGTTTTCGAGGCGCGCGGGTACGGCGAGGTGGCGACTCCGGCGATCGAGTACGACGAGGTACTGGCGCGCGGGGACGGCCGGGTCGCGGCCGGCGCCTACCGCTTCTTCGACGAGAGCGGCGACCTGCTGGCGCTGCGCTCGGACATGACCGTGCCGATCGCCCGCCTGGTCGCGAGCCGCTTCGCCGAGGCCGAGAAGCCGCTGCGGCTCTCCTACCTGGCCAGCGCCTACCGCGCCGTCCGTCCCCAGCGCGGGCAGATGCGCGAGTTCGTCCAGGCCGGGGTGGAGCTGATCGGGGCGCCGGCGCCGGAGGGCACCGTCGAGGTGGTCGAGGTGCTGGAGGCGGCACTGCGCGCGGCCGGTCTCGACCGCGCCGTGATCGGGCTCGGCGACGCCGACCTCTACCGCCAGCTGCTGACCGAGTTCGGCCTCTCCGACGAGGCTCGCGAGCCGATCCTCGCACGCCTCGCCACGCACGACCTGGTCGGCCTCGAGGCCGAGCTGTCGCAGGCCGGGATCGGGAGTGCGCAGGTCGAGACCTGCGTCGCCCTGACCCAGCTGCGCGGGGGCAGCGAGGTGCTGGAGAAGGCGCGCTCGCTGGGCGGCTCCACGGTCGAGCGCGCCACCGCGCGCCTGCAGGAGACCTACGACGAGCTCGAGCGCCGCGATGCCGCCGAGCGGGTCCAGATCGACCTCGGGCTGCTGCGCGACCTCGGCTACTACAGCGGCGCCATCCTCGAGGTCTACGACCCGGCTCTCGGCCACGTGCTCGGCGGCGGCGGTCGCTACGACGGCCTGCTCAAGCGCTTCGGGCTCGACCTGCCCGCGGCCGGCTTCGCCCTCTACCTGGAGCGCGCGCACGTCGCCCAGATGGAGGAGGAGTCGCGACGGAGGGCCGACCCGTGACCTTCCAGGTTGCCGGCAGCCGCGCCAAGGCCGACGGGCCGCTGAAGCTGGCGGTGCCCCGCGGCGCCCTCTTCGGCGAGACCCTCGACATCCTCGACGCCGCCGGGGTCGACACCTCGCCGCTGCGCGGCGACTCGCGTTCGCTGATCTTCGAGGGCAAGGAGATGACGCTGGTGACGATGCGCCCCTCCGACGTCCCCACCTATGTCGAGGCCGGCGCCGCCGACGTCGGCATCACCGGCAAGGACGTGCTGCTGGAGCAGGCCGACCGGGTCGTCTACGAGCTGCTCGACCTCGGCTTCGGGCGCTGCCGGATGGTCCTCGCCGGTCGCCGCGGCGACGCCCGCCTGGGCGAGGCGCAGCGCCGGCTGGGGATGATGAGGATCGCGACCAAGTACCCGCGGATCGCCGAGCGCCACTTCGAATCGACCGGGCGCCAGGTCGAGGTGATCGAGGTCAAGGGCTCGGTCGAGCTGGCGCCGCTGATCGGGCTCGGCGACGGCATCGTCGACCTCGTCGCCACCGGCCGCACCCTGGAAGAGAACGACCTCGAGGTGCGCGAGGAGATCCTCGAGTGCACCGCTCGCTTCGTCGCCAACCGCGTTGCCCACAAGCTGCGCGCCGCCGAGGTCGACGATCTGACCGCGAGGCTGCGGGAGGCGAGCGCGCGATGAGGGTCGAGCGCTTTCAGTGGGAAGGGGCGGCGGAGACCGCGGCGACGATGCGCGCCTGGTCCTCGACCCTGACCGAGCCGGTCGACGTGACCGAGATCTTCCACCGCGTGGTCGGCAGCGGCGCCGCCGGCTGGGCCAGCGAGGAGGCGGTGCTGGAGCTGACCAACCGCTTCGACGCCAGCGCCCGGCCGCGCGAGGAGCTGCGGGTCGACCCCGGCCTGGCCGCCGCGTCGCTCGACGCGCTCGAGCCGACCCTGCGCGAGGCGCTCGACCTCGCCTCCGAGAACGTCCACGCCGTCGCCGCCGCGCAACTGGCCCAGCCGAGCCGGGTCGAGCTGCCGCAGGGGCAGAAGGTGACAGTGCGCGAGGTCCCGGTCGGGGCGGCCGGCGTCTACGCCCCCGGCGGCCGCGCCGCCTACCCCTCCAGCGTGCTGATGTGCGCGATCCCGGCCCGGGTTGCGGGTGTCGAGCGGGTCGCGCTGGCCTCGCCGCCGGGCCCCGACGGCGAACTCAACCCATTGACCCTCGCTGCGGCGGCGCTCTGCGGGGTCGAGGAGATCTACGCGATGGGCGGCGCCCAGGCGATCTTCGCGCTCGCCCACGGGACCGAGAACATCGCCCCGGTCGACATGATCGCCGGCCCCGGCAACGCCTGGGTGCGGGAGGCCAAGCGCGCCGTCTACGGCCGGGTCGGGATCGACTCCCTCGCCGGGCCCTCCGAGCTGATGGTCGTCGCCGGCCACGACACCGACCCCGAGTGGGTCGCCCTCGACCTCTGCGCCCAGGCCGAGCACGGGGCCGAGAGCCCGCTGTTGGCGGTCGCGGTCGAGGAGCAGGTGCTGGACTCCGTCGCCGCCGCGACCGAGGCCGCCGCTGCCGCCCGGCCCGGAATCGGCGATGCGCCTCTGGCCCTCGTCCTCGTACCCGACCTCAGCGACGCGATCGACCTCGCCAACGCCTACGCGCCCGAGCACCTGGAGCTGTTCGAGGAGGACGCGGCGCTGCTCGCCGACCGCGTCACCACCGCCGGGTGCGTCTTCGCCGGCCGCTACGGCGCCACCGCCTTCGGCGACTACGTCGCCGGGTCCAACCACGTGCTGCCGACCGGCGGCGCCGGCCGCTTCTCCGGCCCGCTCGGCCCCGCTGCTTTCCGCCGCCGCATCTCCACCGTGGAGATCGACGCCGCGGCCGCGGCCGCGTTGGCGCCGCACGTTGACGCCCTTGCCAGGGCGGAGGGCTTCCCCGTTCACGGCGAGTCGGCGATGATTAGGCGATGAGCAGAAGCGCAAACAAGGAGCGGCAAACCGCGGAGACGCAGATCCGCCTCGGGCTCGACCTCGACGGCGGCGAGTCCAGCGCCGCCACCGGCGTCGGCTTCCTCGACCACATGCTCGACCTGCTGGCCCGCCACGGACGGCTCGGGCTCGAGGTCGAGGCGACGGGTGACTTGGAGACCGGCGCCCACCACACGGTGGAGGACGTCGGCATCGTCCTCGGCCAGGCGCTCGACGAGGCGCTCGGCGACCGCGCCGGGATCCGCCGCTACGGCTCCGCCCTGGTGCCGATGGACGAGTCGCTGGCCGAGTGCGCGATCGATATCTCCGGCCGCCCGCTCTGCATCTTCGACGCCGACCTGCCGACGACCTCGATCGCCGGCTTCGACACCGAGCTGGCGGAGGAGTTCTTCCGCGCCGTCGCCAACAGCTCGAAGATGACCCTGCACGTCTCGGTCCGGTATGGCACCAACGCCCACCACATGATCGAGGCCTGCTTCAAGGCCTTCGCCCGTGCCCTGCGCGTCGCCGTCTCGATCGACCCGGAGGAGAGCGGCGTGCCCTCGACCAAGGGGACGCTGAGCGAATGACGGCCCGGATCGCGATCCTCGATTACGGCATGGGCAACCTGCGCTCGGTCGAGAAGGCGCTGGAGCACGTCGGCGCCACGGCCACGATCAGCAACGACCCGGCGACCGTCCGCGCCGCCGACGGGGTCATCCTGCCCGGCGTCGGCGCCTTCCCGCGGGCGATGGAGCGGATCGGCGAGCTCGGCCTCGACGAGCTGATCGCCGAGCGCCGCGAGGCCGGCGTCCCGATCCTCGGGATCTGCCTCGGCCTGCAGCTGCTGTTCGACTCGACCACCGAGCTCGGCGGCGCCGCCGGCCTCGGCCTGCTGCCCGGGCCGGTCGAAGGCATCGAGGCGGACGGGCTCAAGGTTCCGCACATCGGCTGGTCGCCGGTGCGCTGGGAGACCGAGTCGCGCCTGGTCGAGGGGATCCCGACCGAGACGCCCTTCTACTTCGTCCACTCCTTCACCCCGCGGCCGGACTCCGGGGTGCTGCTCGGCAGCGCCGTCTACGGCGCCCGCTTCGCCTGCGCGGCGCAGAGCGGCGACGTCTTCGGGGTCCAGTTCCACCCCGAGAAGTCGAGCGCCGCCGGGCTGCGGCTGCTCTCCAACTTCGCCGGGATCTGCGCCGCGGTGCCGGCCTAGGCAGCCGGTGCTCCTCTATCCGGCGATCGACATCCGCGGCGGCAAGGCCGTGCGCCTGCTCGAAGGCGACTACGAGCGCGAGACGACCTACGACGCCGACCCGGTCGACGCGGCGAAGCGCTGGGCCGGGGAAGGCGCCGGGTTCCTCCACGTCGTCGACCTCGACGGGGCCAAGGCCGGGGAGCCGCGGAACCTGGAGGCGGTGCGCCGGATCGCCGCCGCGGTCGAGTGCCCGATCCAGGTCGGCGGCGGGCTGCGCGACCCCGCTTCGGTGGCGATGCTGCTCGAGGCCGGCGCGGCGCGGGTCGTGATCGGCACCGCGGCGCTGCGCGACCCCGATTTCCTCGCCGACGCCCTGGCCGAGCACGGCGAGCGCGTCGTCGTCTCGGTCGACGCCCGCGAGGGCAGGGTCTCGCTCTCGGGCTGGACCGAGACCAGCGACGTCGACGTCGTCTCCGCGGTCGAGAGCCTGAGCGAGCGCGGCGTCGCCCGCTTCCTCTGCACCGCGATCGAGGTCGACGGGACGATGGAGGGCCCGGCGATCGAGCAGTTGCACGAGATCGCCACCGCGACCACTTCCCAGGTAATCGCCTCCGGCGGCGTCGGCACCCTCGGCCACCTGGAGCAGCTCGCGGCGACCGCTCCCCCGAACCTCGAAGGCGCCATCGTCGGCAAGGCCCTCTACGAGCGCAAGTTCACCGTCGCCGAGGGCATTGGCGCCTTACTCGGCAAATAGCCGAGAAACGCGCCAATCTAATCTTCGACCATGGTTCTGAAACGGGTTATTCCCTGCCTCGACGTAGACGCCGGCCGCGTCGTCAAGGGCACCAACTTCGTCGGGCTGCGCGACGCCGGCGACCCGGTCGAGCTGGCCGAGCGCTACGACGCCGAGGGCGCCGACGAGCTGATCTTCCTCGACATCACCGCCTCGCACGAACGGCGCGAGACGATCGTCGAGCTGGCCCGCCGCACCGCCGACAACGTCTTCATCCCGTTCACGATCGGCGGCGGCATCCGCTCGGTCGCCGACGCCCAGGCGGTGCTCGACGCCGGCGCCGACAAGGTCGCGGTCAACTCGGCGGCGCTGGACCGGCCCGAGCTGCTGAATGAGCTGGCCGCCCAGTTCGGCGCCCAGTGCGTGGTGATCGCGATCGACGCCAAACGCGAGCAGGACGGCTGGGGCGTCTACGTCCACGGCGGCCGCACCCGGGCCGAGGGGCGCGACGCGGTCGGCTGGGCCCGGGAGGCGGTCGAGCGCGGGGCGGGGGAGATCATGCTCACCAGCATGGATCGCGACGGCACCAGCGACGGCTACGACCTGGCCCTGACCCGGGCGGTCGCCGACGCGGTAGGGGTCCCGGTGATCGCCTCCGGCGGCGCCGGCGAGCTCTCCCACCTCAGCGAGGCGATCGCCGCGGGCGGCGCCGACGCGGTGCTCTGCGCCTCGATCTTCCACTACGGCCAGTTCCGGGTGCGCGAGGCCAAGGAACGCCTCGCCGCCGACGGCATCCCGGTCCGGCTCTAGATTCCGGGGCGAGATGCCCGTTCCGGAGCTGCCCATCGAGGAGGTCGTCGCCGGGCTGCGCCGCGAGCACCCGGAGCTGGAGGCGATCGCGGCCGTGGCCGCGGACCCCCTCTTCGTGGTCGGCGGCGCCGTGCGCGACCAGCTGCTGGGTCGCGGGCGGGCCGACCTCGACCTGGTCGTCGTCGGCGACGCCGGGGCGCTGGCCCGCTCGCTCGGCGCCGACCCGGTCGAGCACGAGCGCTTCGCCACCGCCAAGGTCGAGCTCGACGGGCACGAGGTGGATCTGGCGACGGCGCGGACCGAGACCTATCCCCAGCCCGGGGCGCTGCCGGCGGTGGCGCCGGCGGCGGCGATCGAGGAGGACCTCGGCCGGCGCGACTTCACGGTCAACGCGATGGCGGTGCCGGTGGGGGGCGAGCCGCGCCTAGTCGACCCGCACGGAGGGCGCGAGGATCTGGGGCGCGGTTTGTTGCGGGTCCTGCACGAGCGTTCCTTTGAGGACGACCCGACGCGGGCGATCCGGGCGGCGCGGTACGCGGCCAGGCTCGGGTTCGGGCTGGAGGCTGAGACTGAGGCGTTGATTCGAGAGGCCGATCTGGGGACGGTGTCGGAAGACCGACGATGGGCCGAGTTGCGGAGGCTGGCCGCTGAAGAGAACGCGCCGCGAGGGTTCGAACTGCTGGCTGGGTGGGGGTTGGTTCGGTTGCGGGACGGGGGCGCGGAGCTGGCGGCCGATGTCGCGGCGCTGCTCGCGTTGCCTCCGTGGCGGGGTGAGGTGGAGCGGGCCGATGCGGTGCTCGCAGCCGCGCTGGGTCCGGTTGAGGGTGAGGTGGCTTTGGCGGAGGCGAGTCCTGCCCGGCCGTCCGAGGGAGTGGATCTGGCGGGGCGGTGCGATCCGGCCAGGCTGGTTCTGGCGCGGGCACTGGGGGCTGAGTGGCTCGACGACTACATGTCCGAGTGGCGCGCCGTCGCCCTGGAGATCGACGGTGCCGACCTGATCGCCGCCGGCATCCCGCAGGGCCCGGCGCTCGGCCGTGGATTGGCGGCGGCGTTGCGAGCCAAGCTCGACGGCGAGATCGCCGGCCGCGAGTCGGAGCTGGCGGCGGCCCTGGCCGCCGCGCGCGACGACCAGGCCTCCCCGTAACCGGCCTGCACTTTGTAACCCAGAGGGTGACGAAGTGCGGGGTCTGCCAGCTTCATAGGGTGTGGGCATGGATTGGCGTGAAGCTGACGGCGTGCGCTGGCTGGAGGCCGATCTTGGTGGCGCGACGGCCGCGTTCTCGACTCGGCGGGGTGGGGTGAGCGAGGCGCCCTTCGACAGCCTCAACCTCGGTCTTCTCACCGACGACGACTCCGCCGCGGTGGCCAAGAACCGCGCACGGCTGGTGGGGGCGCTGGAGTTCGGAAGCGACCGCGTCGCCTGTGCCCGGCAGGTACACGGCAAGACGCTGCTGGAGGCCGGAGGGGAAAATCGGGGTGACTTTTCCGCGCTCAGGGCGGATAACTCACCCCGATCCCTGGATCTGCCGGAGGCGGACGGGCAGATTGTCCGCGAGCCGGGCGTTGCCGGCCTGGTTTTCGTCGCCGACTGCCTGCCGGTGGCGCTGTATGGGCCCGAGGGCGTGGCGATGCTCCATTGCGGCTGGCGCCCGCTCGCTGCCGGCATCGTCGCCGACGGAGCCGCGGCGGTGGGCGCCACCGCAGCGGCGATCGGGCCCGGGATCGGGCCGTGTTGCTACGAGGTGGGGGAGGAGGTGCTCGCCGCCTTCCCCGATCTGGGCGAGGGGATCGCGGACGGCCGGATGCTCGACCTGCCCGAGGTGGCGCGGCGGCTGCTGGCCGCGGCCGGCGTCGCCGAGGTCGAGTCGGCCGGGCTCTGCACTTCCTGCGAGCCGGGGCTCTTCTTCTCCCACCGCCGCGACGCCGGCCGCGCCGGCCGCCAGGCCGGACTTGCCTGGCTCGACCCGGGGGAGGGCCGATGGCAGGACTGATCCACGGCATCGAGGCGGCCAAGGTCGCCGCCAACCTGGAGCGGGTGCGCGAGGTGACCGGGGACGGGGTGGAGCTGCTGGTCGCGACCAAGTACGTGCCGCTGGAGGACATGGGGACGCTGGCCGAGGCCGGGGTCCGCCTGGTCGGCGAGAACCGCCAGCAGGATCTCGCCGCCAAGCACGAGCGTTGGGGCGGGGAATTCGAGTGGGACTTCATCGGCAACCTGCAGAGCCGCAAGGTGAAGCAGGTGGTGCCGCTCTGCCGGCTGATCCACTCGGTTGCCACCGACTCGGTCCTGGCCCAGCTGGAGCGCCATGGCGACGCCGGCACCGAGGTCCTGGTCGAGGTCAACGTCAGCGGCGAGGAGGAGAAGGGCGGGGTTGACCCGGCGGGGCTCGGAGAGTTCATCGCCCGCTGCCCGGTCCGCGTCTCCGGGCTGATGACGATGCCGCCCTTCAGCCAGGATCCGGAGGATTCGCGGCCCTATTTCGCCCGCCTGGCGGAGCTGGCGGGGGAGCACCGGCTGGAGCGGCTCTCGATGGGGACTTCGCAGGACTGGCGGATCGCGGTCGAGGAGGGAGCGACGATCGTCCGCCTCGGTACCGCCCTCCTTGTGTGAAACGGCGCTAATCTCCCTGCTATTGCGTAGAGGACTCGGCCCCTTTAGGCCGAATGACGCCTGCATATGGCCCTGAGAGACACTTGGCATAGAGCACTCGTCTACTTCGGACTTGCCGAGGACCACGACTACGGTCCCGAGTACGAAGACGACTTCGATCCCGAGACCGGCACCGAGGAGGTCTTCGAGGCCCGCCGCGAGCGTGGCGAGCAGGGATCGGTCCGGCGCCTGCCGACTTCGCGCCGTGCCCGCCGCGACGAGATCGACGACATCTTCGCCGACGACGAGCCGATCGCCGCCAGCCGCACCCGCACGCTGCGCCCGGTCGACAACGGCGGCGACATCCAGGTCCACCTGGTGATCCCGCGCAACTTCAACGACGCCCAGCAGGTCGCCGACCAGTTCAAACGCGCGGTCCCGGTGATCCTCAACCTGCAGACCGCCGACCACGAGCTCTCGAAGCGGATGATCGACTTCTGCTCCGGCCTCACCTACGCCCTGGACGGCGGCATGCAGCGGATCGCCGAGAAGATGTTCCTGCTGACGCCCCGCAACGTCGAGGTCTCCGCCGAGGAAAAGGCGAGGCTGATCGACAAGGGCTTCTTCAACCAGTCCTAGCCGCCGCGCCCCTCGCTTCGCAGAGCCCGGTACGGGGATAGTCTCCCGGGCCATGGTCGTCGGTTTCATCGGTTCCGGGAACATGGCCGCCGCGATCGCGCGCGGCTGGGCCGGCGAGTTCGACTCGATGCTGTTCGCCGACAGCGGCTCCGGGCGGGCCGCGCGGCTGGCAGCGGAGCTCGGCGGTGAGGCCGCCGCGAACGGCGAGATAGCCGAGCGCGCCGACCTGCTGGTGCTGGCGGTGAAGCCGGCGCATCTGGAGGCTGTGGCGCCGGGGCTTGCGGCCGCGCGCGAGGTCGTCTCGATCCTCGCGGCGACGCCGTTGCAGCGGCTGCGGGACGCGTTTCCGGGCGCTTCTGTGCTGCGGACGATGCCGAACGTCGGAGTCGAGGTGCGCCAGGGCGTGGTCTGCGTCGCCGGCGAGGCTTCGGCGGCGACCCGCGAGAAGCTCGCGGTGCTCGGCCACGTGGTCGAGCTGCCCGACGGGGACTTCGACGAGGCGACGGCGATCATGGGCTGCGCACCGGCCTACGTGGCGCTGGCGGTGGAGGCGCTGGCCGACGCCGGCGCTGCCGCTGGGCTCGACCCTGACCTGGCCCGCGAGCTGGTGGTGGAGACGACCGCCGGCACCGCCGAGCTGCTGCGCGCCCGCCACCCAGCCGACGTCCGCAAGGCGGTCATTTCGCCCGGCGGCAGCACCGAAGCCGGGCTGGAAGCGCTCGAGCGCGAAGGGGCCCGGCGCGCCTTCGAGGCGGCGGTCGAGGCCTCGCTGGAGAGGATGCGGGGATGACGGCGCTGCCGCTGGCCCTGAGCCGCTCCGACCTGGCCGATTACGTCGGCGCCCTGTTCATCGTCTACATCGCGCTGATCTTCTGCAACATCCTCATCTCCTACGTGCCGCGGATGCCCTACCGGCCCTGGCTGCGCTCGGTGCTCGACTTCATCACCGACACCACCAACCCGTACCTGAACATCTTCCGCCGCTTCCTGCCGCCGGTCGGGGGCGGCGGCTTCGCGCTCGACCTCAGCCCGATGATCGGGATCATCGTCCTCTTCGTCTTGCAGGCGGTTGTCGTCGGCCTGATCCAAGGGTGACCGCGCCGGCCGCTCGCGCCTGGTGGATGGCGGCCGCGCTCTGCCTGCTGGTCGTGATCGCCGACCAGGTCGCGAAGGCCCTGGTCGAGGCGCAGCTGACGGTCGGCGAGCAGGTCGACGTGCTCGGCCCGCTCGGGCTCACCCTCTCGCACAACCGCGGCGTCGCCTTCGGGATCGCCGGCGGCGCCGGGGCGCCGCTGATCGTCGTCACCCTGGCCGCGCTTGGCGTCGTCGCCTACGTCTTCTCGCGCGACCCGGCCCGGCCCGGGATGTGGGTCGCGGCGGGCCTCCTCGCCGGGGGGGCGATCGGCAACCTGATCGACCGCGTCCGCCTCGACGAGGTCACCGACTTCGTCGACCTCTCGCCCTGGCCGCCCTTCAACATCGCCGACGTCGCGATCACCTGCGGGGTCGTGCTGCTGGTCTGGATCTACCTGCGCGAAGCCGAGCGCGGCGGGCCCGAACGCGCCGATGGCTGAGCCGCGGATCGTCCACCTCGACGAGTTCCTGGCGGTGGTCGACAAGCCGGCCGGCCTGGTCGTCCACCCGGCGCCCTCGCACCGCGGCCCGACCCTGGTCGACGAGCTGGGGGAGATCCTCGGCGGCGGCGACCCGGAGCGCCCGGGGATCGTCCACCGGCTCGACAAAGGCACCAGCGGCCTGCTGGTCGTCGCCCGCGACGACGAGACCCACGCGGCGCTGCAGGCGCTGGTCCAGGCCCGCGCGGTCGAACGCGTGTACCTGGCGTTGGCCGGGGGGCGGATCGGCTCCCGCACCGGGACGATCGACGCCCCGATCGGCCGCGCCTCGCGCCAGCGCCACCGGATGGCGGTCTCCGGCGCCGCCTCGCGCCAGGCCCGCACCCACTTCGCGGTGCGCGAGCTGCTGGCGCGGGAGACCTACCTGGAGGCGAAGCTGGAGACCGGGCGCACGCACCAGATCCGCGCCCACTTCGCCGCGATCGGCCACCCGCTGACGGGGGACGCCACCTACGGCGGGGCCGAGCGCTACGGCCTCGAGCGCCAGTTCCTCCACGCCCACCGGCTCGGCTTCGAGCACCCGCGCAGCGGCGAGCGGATCAGCTTCGAGTCGCCGCTGCCGGCGGATCTGGCGGCGGCGCTCGACGCGGCCCGTGCCGGCTAGGCCCCCTCGGCCGCACCCCTCTACAATCCTCAAACCAATTCCCTAACCCCGTTCGAATGCGAACCGGATCCTGCCTGGCGCCCGCGCCAGGTCCCGGCAAGCGCGACGGGAGAGCCGTACACGACAACTGATCAAGGAGAACGCAATGCCAGAGGCAGGCTTGAAAGAGCTGCTCGAGGCCGGAGTCCACTTCGGCCACCAGACGCGCCGCTGGAACCCGAACATGCGCCGCTTCATCTTCGGCGAACTGGACGGGATCCACATCATCGACCTTCTGCAGACCGAGGCGCTGCTGGAGAACGCACGCCGCTTCTCCGGCGAGCTCGCCAGCGGCGGCGGCACGGTGCTGTTCGTCGGCACCAAGAAGCAGGCGCGCGACGTGGTCCAGGAATGGGCCGAACGCTGCCACATGCCCTACGTCAACAAACGCTGGCTGGGCGGGCTGCTGACCAACTTCAACACGATGTCGCAGCGGATCGCCCGCCTGCACGAGCTCAACGGCTGGAAAGAGGAGGGCAAACTCGACCTGCTCCCGACCAAGGAGCGGATGGGCATGGAGGCCGAACTCGCCAAGCTCGAGTTCAACCTCGGCGGCGTCCGCGACATGGACCGCCTGCCCGACGCGGTCTTCGTCACCGACCTGAAAACCGAGGAGATCGCGGTCCACGAGGCGGCCCGCCTGCGGATCCCGATCATCGGCCTGGTCGACACCAACTGCGACCCGACGCCGGTCGATTTCGTGATCCCCGGCAACGACGACGCGATCCGCTCCTGCGAGCTGGTCATCGGCACCATCGGCGGCGCCGTCGAGGAGGGCTCGAGCGCCTGGCGGGTGCAGGAGGAGAAGCGCATCGCCGAGGAAATGGCGCGGCGCAAAAAGGAGGACGAAGAGCGGAAGAAACGCGAGGAAGAAGAGAAAGTCCGCGTCGAAGCCGAGGAAGCCAAAAAAGCCGCCGAAGAGGCCGAGAAAGCCGCGAAAGCGACCGCGGCTGCGCAGGCACAGGCGGTCCAGGCCAAAGTGCCGCAGACGCCCGACGCGCCGCCGCCTCCGAAAGCGCCTGACGCCCCGGCAAAGTCCTCAGAGGCGCCGGTGGCCAAAGCACCCGAGGCGCCAGCGGCTCCGAAGGCGCCCGAGCCAGCAGAGGCCGCTGCGGCCAAGGAGGCCGCCGAGCCGGCCCCTGAGGCGAAGGAGGAGGCCGCGGCGAAAGCAGAGGAGCCGAAGGCCGAGGAGGCTGCGGCGAGCGCCGAGGAGCCCGCCGCGGATGAGAAGACTGAGAGTGAGAAAGGCGAGAAATGAGCATCAGCGCTGCTGACGTGAAGGCGCTCCGGGATCGGACCGGGGCGGCGATGATGGACTGCAAAGCCGCGCTGAGCGAGGCCGAGGGCGACGTCGAGCGCGCCGTCGAGCTGCTGCGGGTGAAGGGCCAGGCCTCCGCCGCCAAGCGCGAAGGCCGCGGTACCGACGAGGGCGTCATCGCCTCCTACATCCACGCCAACGACAAGGTCGGGGCGATGGTCGAAGTCCAGTGCGAGACCGACTTCGTCGCCCGCACCGAGGACTTCCGCGCCTTCGCCTACCAGGTGGCCCTGCACGCCGCCGCGACCGCCCCCAGCTACGTCTCCACGGAGGAGATCCCGCAGGAGGAGCGCGACGCCGAAAAGCGGGTGTTCGAAGAGAAGGCGCGCGAAGAAGGCAAGCCGGACAACGTGGTCGAGAAAATCGTCGAGGGCCAGCTCGGCAAGTGGGCGAGCGAAGTGGCGCTGCTCGACCAGACCCACGTCAACACCGAGAAACACGACTCGAAGACGATCGAGGAGCTGCGCCAGGAGATGGCGGCGAAAACCGGCGAGAACGTCCAGATCGCCCGCTTCGCCTACTTCCGCGTCGGCGAATAGAGTCGTCGGTACGTGAACGACTCTCCCGAGCCGCGCTTCGGGCGCATCCTGCTGAAGCTCTCCGGTGAGGCCCTGATGGGGGGTCTCGATTTCGGCACCGACGGCGCCGAGGTCGACCGGATCGCCCGCCAGGTGGCGGCGATCCACGAGCGCGGGGTGGAGGTGGCGATCGTGGTCGGCGCCGGCAACATCTACCGCGGCCTCGACGGCGCCGCCAGCGGCATGGACCGGGCGACCGGCGACTACATGGGGATGCTGGCGACGGTGCTGAACGCGCTCACCCTGCAGGACGCGCTGGAGCGGCTCGGCCAGCACACGCGGGTGATGTCGGCGATCGACGTCAAGGAGGTCGCCGAGCCCTACATCCGCCGCCGCGCCATGCGCCACCTGGAGAAGCGGCGGGTGGTGATCTTCGCCGCCGGGACCGGCAACCCGTTCTTCACCACCGACACCGCGGCGGCGCTGCGAGCGCTGGAGATCCACGCCGAGGCGATCCTGATGGCCAAGAACGGCGTCGAGGGCGTCTACGACGCCGACCCGGCGACCAACCCCGAGGCCAAGTTCATCCCCACGATCAGCCACCGCGAAGCGATCGAGCGCGGGCTCAAGGTGATGGACTCGACCGCGCTCTCGCTCTGCATGGACAACGAGCTGCCGATCTACGTCTTCAACATGGGCGACGAGCTCAACATAGATAGGATCGTCTCCGGCGAGAAGGTGGGAACGCTGGTCTCCAACGGACCGGCCGCATAGCGAGGACTGGTGCCGTGGAGCTGATCGACGAACTGCTTGAGGACGCCAAGGGGCGGATGACGAAGTCGGTGGAGTCGAGCCGTGGCGAGCTCGCCACGGTCCGCACCGGCCGTGCCTCTCCGCACCTGCTGGACCGCATCGTCGTCGACTACTACGGCAACCCGACGCCGCTGAAGCAGCTGGCCAACGTCGCCACCTCCGACGCCCGCCTGCTCACCGTCACCCCCTTCGACAAGGGCGCCCTGGGCGGGATCGAGAAAGCGATCCAGGAGTCCGACGTCGGCCTGACGCCGAGCAACGACGGCAACGTGATCCGGCTGGCGATCCCGGAGCTGACCGAGGAGCGGCGCAAGGAGATGGTCAAGGTCGTGCACGGGGTCGCCGAGGAGGGCCGGGTGGCCATCCGCAACGTGCGCCGCGACATCATGCACGACCTGCGCGAGCTGAAAAAGGAAGGCGAAGCGGGCGAGGACGACGAGCGCCGCGCCGAGGCCGCGCTGCAGAAGCAGACCGACGATGCGATCGCCGAGATCGACTCGCTGCTCAATGGCAAGGAAGAGGAAATCCTCGAGGTTTGAGGCGGTCGCCGGCGTGACCGCGCCCAAGCACATAGCGATCATCACCGACGGCAACGGCCGTTGGGCGCAGGCGCGCGGGCTGCCGGTTCTCGAGGGACACCGGGCCGGTGCCGACGTGGTCAAGGAACGGCTGCGCGACGCGGCCGAGCTGGGGGTGGAGCAGCTGACCGTCTTCTCCTTCTCGACCGAGAACTGGAGCCGCTCCGAGCAGGAGGTCGCCGGATTGATGCGGATGTTCGGGGAGCGGATCGAGTCGGAGACGCCGGAGCTGAACGACGAAGGCGTGCGGATGCGCTTCATCGGCCGCCGCGAAGGCGTCGACGCGGACCTGGTCGAGCGCATGCGCTGGGCCGAAGAGACCACCGCCGCCAATCGGCGGATCGCCTTCTTCGTCGCCTTCAACTACGGCGGCAGGGCGGAGATCGTCGACGCGGCGCGAAACTTCCAGGGGGGCTCCGAGGAGGAGTTCCGAAGCCACCTATACGCGCCCGAGATGAACGATCCCGACCTCCTGATCCGGACCAGCGGCGAGCACCGCGTCTCCAACTACCTGCTCTGGCAGTGCGCCTACTCGGAGCTGGTCTTCCGCGACGAGCTCTGGCCCGAATTCGACCGCGCCGCCTTCGAGGCGGCGCTGGGGGAGTACTCGGGCCGGCAGCGGCGCTTCGGAGCGCGCACGTGACCGTCGAAATCTTCAACGACGAGGACTTCGAGCCGGAGGCCCAGCCGGCGCCGAAACCGCCGCGGGAGCCGCGGCCGAAGAAACGGCGGGGCCCCCGCGGGCCCCGCGGGGAGACCGTCAAACGGATCGCCGTGGCGCTGCCCTGGATCGCCTTCGCGATCGCGATCGTGGTCGCCGGCGGGATCGTCTTCGCGGCGGCGATGCTGGCGATCGGCGCCCTCTGCCTGCGCGAGTACCTGACGATGACCGAGGACGCGCGGCCGATCCCGATCCCCGCCTACGCCGCCGTCGCCGGGCTGATCGTCGCCGCCCACTTCGGCACCTCCTTCAACGTGCTGATGGTCCTCGCGGCCGCCTTCCCACTGCTCTTCTTCTTCGGCACCGGCGAGCGCTACCGCGCCGGGGTCACGGCCTCGATCTCGGTGACGCTGCTGGGGATAGCCTGGATCGGCGTGCCGCTGGTCCACGCGGTCCTGCTGCGCGACCTGCCCGACCACGGCGGCGCCCTGCTGATCGACGTCCTCGTCGGCACTTTCGTCGCCGACACCGCCGCCTACGCGACCGGGCGCATGTTCGGCAGCCACCACGTCTTCCCCAAGATCTCGCCGAACAAGACCCTGGAGGGCCTGATCGGCGGCTTCCTGATCGGCACCATGGGCTTCTGGTTCGCCGGCCTCTACCAGGACTGGCTGTCGGGGACCGACGCCCTGATCATCGGCGCCGCCGTCGCCGCCGTCGCCCCGGTCGGCGACCTCTTCGAGTCGCTGCTCAAGCGCGACCTCGGGACCAAGGACACCGGCACCCTGTTCGGCCCCCACGGCGGCATCCTCGACCGCCTCGACGCCGTCCTCTTCACCGTCGTCGCCGGCTACTACCTCTCGATCGCGCTGGTCTACTAGCGAGGTTCCCTTTGCGCCTGGTGCGCGAAGAAGGAACCGCGGAGCGGGACGACCGGTGGCGCTCCGTATCCTTCTGAGCCGATGAGGAAGGTCTTGATACTCGGCTCGACGGGGTCGATCGGGACGCAGGCGCTGGAGGTGATCGCCGCCTCGGAGGAGCTGCAGGCGGTTGGCCTCGCGGCCGGCTCCGGCTGGGAGCTGACGGTCGAGCAGGCGCGCGAGCACGGCGTGCCGACGATCGCCCTCGCCGACCCCGCGGCGGCCGCATCGGCGCGCGGCGCCTGGAGTGGCAGGGTGCTGGAGGGGGAGGAGGGGGTGCGCGAGCTGATCTCCGGCAGCGGCGCCGACCTCGTCCTCAACGGCATCGTCGGCGCCGCCGGCCTCGGCTCGACCGTGGTCGCGCTGAGCGAGGGGATCGACGTCGCCCTCGCCAACAAGGAGAGCCTGGTGATCGGCGGCGAGCTGGTGATGGCGCTGGCCGAGGCGACCGGGGCGCGCCTCGTGCCGGTCGACTCCGAGCACTCGGCGCTGCACCAGCTGATCGCCGGCGAGGCGCCGGGCACGGTCGAGAAGCTCGTCCTCACCGCCTCCGGCGGACCCTTCCGCGGCCGCACCGACCTCGACGGGGTTGGGGTGGACGACGCGCTCGCGCACCCGACCTGGGCGATGGGAGGGCGGATCACGATCGACTCGGCGACGCTGATGAACAAGGGCTTCGAGGCAATCGAGGCGCACCACCTGTTCGGCGTCCCCTACGAGCGGATCGGGGTCGTCGTCCACCCCCAGTCGCTCGTCCACTCGCTGATCCACCTCAACGACGGCTCCTCGCTGGCCCACCTAGGATTCCCCGACATGCGGGTGCCGATCTCCTACGCCCTTCACTACCCCGAGCGGGCCGACGTCGACGTGCCCCAGCTGGACCTCGCCGCCGCCAGCGAGCTGACCTTCGAGGAGCCCGACACCGAGACCTTCGCCTGCCTGCGGCTGGCGCTGGAGGCAGGCGCGGCGGGAGGGACGGCGCCCTGCGTGCTGAACGCCGCCGACGAGGTCGCCGTCGCCGCCTTCCTCGACGGCCGCATCCCCTTCACCGGCATCGCCGCCGTGGTCGAGCGGGTGCTGGCGGAGATGCCCGCGCAGCCGGTCTCCCATTTCGACGACCTCTTCGCCGCTGACGCGGAGGCCCGGCACCGCACCGAAGCCGGGGTCCGGGGGTTGACTCCAGCATGAACTGGCTCTGGATCTTCCTCGGCTTCACGCTGCTGATCTTCCTGCACGAGTGCGGGCACTTCTTCGCCGCCAAGGCGACCGGGATGCGGGTCGAGCGCTTCTTCCTCTTCTTCGGGCCGACCCTGTGGTCGTTCAAACGCGGCGAGACCGAGTATGGGATCAAAGCGATCCCGCTCGGCGGTTTCGTGACGATCAGCGGCATGAACCCCGAGGAGGAGATCCCGGAGGAGTACGCGGACCGCGCCTATTACAACCAGCCGGTCTGGAAGCGGATCGTCGCGATCGGCGCCGGCCCGCTGGTGAACATCGTCCTCGCCTTCGCGATCCTGTTCGGCGTCTACATCACCTCCTTCCAAAAGATCGACCAGTCGGTCGGCGAGCTCCGTCCTGGCAGCCCCGCCGCCAGGGTGCTGCAGCCGGGCGACGAGATCGTCGCCGTCGACGGCGAGCGGTTCGCCGGGCTCGGGATCGAAGACCGCCTTGAAAGGTTCGGCAAGCAGGTCGGCTCGCACGAATGCGCCGGCAAGCAGGTCGACGGCTGCGTCGCCGCCACCCCGGCCGAGCTGCTGATCCGCCGCGACGGCCAGCTGCAGACGATCTCGGTCCGGCCCGAGTACGACAAGGCGGCCCAACGCGCGCTGGTCGGCTTTTCCTACGCCTCGGTCCCAACCCAGCTCAGCGTCGGCGCCGCCGCCTCCGAAGCGCTGGACCGGATGTGGATGGTCACCTCGGGCACGGTCCACGTCCTCTCTCACATCCTCGAGACCGAAGAGCGGAAGGAAATCTCCGGCATCGTCGGCACCAGCGACACGGCCAACCAGGTGATCGACGTCGGCATCGTGCCGGCGCTGCTGCTGCTCGCCCTGGTCAGTCTCTCGCTGGGAGTGATCAACCTGCTGCCGATCCTGCCGCTCGACGGCGGCCACATCTTCTGGGCCCTGGTCGAGAAACTGCGCGGTCAGCCGGTCTCGCTGCGGGTGATGGAACGGGCCAGCGTGATCGGCTTCGCCCTGGTCGCGGTGCTGATGGTGATCGGCCTCTCGAACGACATCGGCCGCCTCGGCGGCGACGGCTTCACCCCTCGCTGAGGCTCGAGACTGCGGCGCCGGCCGGGTTCAGCCGCGCTTGGCGACGACTTTGAAGCGGAAGCTCGCGGGCGAGGCGTCGGTGCGGCCGTTGGCTACGGCGCGGACGCGGAAGGTGTGGGAGCCGAGCGCCAGTGCCTTGGTCGTGTAAGGGGAGCGACAGGAGCGGTAGCGCTTGCCGTCGAGCTTGCACTCGAACTTGGCGCCTTTCGCGTCGGAGGTGAAGCGGAAGGTGGGGGTGCGGTCGCTGGTGCGCTTGGCCGGCTTGCCCCGCAGCGTCGTCTGTGGAGCGCCGCCGTCGCCACCTCCGCCGCCGCTCCCGGGTGAACCGCTGCAGAGCTGCTCGGTCGGAGCGACCGAGTTGGGACGCGGCGCCGGCGTCACGGCGACGAAATCAGCGGCGCTGTTGTCGCTGTCGTCGGCACCGTCGAGCGCGGTGGCGCAGCCGCGGCCGATCGTCCGCTGCAGGGCGAGACCGTCTGGGATCGCCCCGGCGGGCGTGCCGGCTGGGCCGGCGATTTTGGCGGCGCCGGTGAAGTTTCCCCAGGAGACGCAGTCGAGATCGTCGAAGCAGACGGCGCCGCCGGCGGCTTTGATCGCGCCGGCGGGCAGGGCGGCGTCGGCGGCAATCCCCGCGGTCGCGACCAGGATCGTGCTCTGGCTCTCGCCGCGGGCGACGTTGGCGGAGAGGGGAACGGCGACTTCTTTGCCTTCTCCGTCGTAGACCCGGACCGAATGGCCGGCGACGAAGTTCTGGCCGCTGGAGTACATCTGCAGCTCGACGTAGGCGGCATCGGGGTTGGCTGAGGAGCCGGCGAAGACTTCGCGGATCATCATCACGTGGAAGCTCGCCTGCGCGGGTGCCGCGGCCAGCCCGGCAAGGACGGCGACAGCGAGCGCGATCGTGCTCAGACGGCGGGCCATTGGTGGGTTATACCGCCCAATCGGCCCTGAGGTTCAATCGGAGTGGGAGGGCCTCTCGCTACGCTTCGGACATAGCCTCGAAACGACAGATATTCGTCGGCGGCGTGCCGATCGGCGGCGGTGCCCCGGTCGCGGTGCAGACGATGACGAAGACCGAGACCGCCAACCTGGCGGCGACGATGGAGCAGATCCGCAAGGTCGCCGACGCGGGGGCCGACATCGTCCGCTGCGCGGTCCCGCGCGAGAAGGACGCCGAGGCGCTGAAGACGATCGTGGCCGAGTCGCCGATCCCGATCATCGCCGACATCCACTTCAACCACACCCTGGCGCTGAAAGCGATCGACGCCGGCGCCCACTGCATCCGCCTCAACCCCGGCAACATCGGCGGTCGCGAGAAAGTCGCCGAGGTCGCGGTCAAGGCGACCGCCGCGGGCGTGCCGATGCGGATCGGGGTCAACTCCGGCTCGCTGCCCAAGCACCTGCACGAGCTCGAGCGCGAGGCGCCGGTCGAGGCCCTGGTCGCCGCCGCGATCGAGTTCGTCGAGCTGATGGAGAGCCTCGATTTCGAAGACTTCAAGATCTCGATCAAGTCGACCAACGTGCCGAACACGATCGCCGCCAACCGGCTGCTCTCGGAGAAGGTGCCCTACCCGCTCCACCTCGGGGTCACCGAGGCGGGGACGAAATGGGGCGGCTCGCTGAAATCCGCCGTCGGCCTGGGCACGCTGCTGGCCGACGGGATCGGCGACACGATCCGGATCAGCCTCTCGACCTTCCACGCCGAGGAGGAGGTCAAGGTCGCCTGGGAGATCCTCAAGGCGCTGCAGCTGCGCGAGCGCGGCCCGGTGCTGATCGCCTGCCCGACCTGCGGCCGCCTCCAGTTCGACATGGACTCGGTCGTGGCCGAGATCGAGCAGCGGCTGGAGAGCTACGCCGAGCCGGTCGAGGTCGCCGTCCTCGGCTGCGCCGTCAACGGCATCGGCGAGGCCAGCCACGCCGACTTCGGGATCACCGGCGCCAAGGACGAGGGCCTGATCTTCGCCCACGGCAAGCCGTTGCGGAAGGTCCCGCAGGCCGAGCTCGTCGACGCCCTCTTCGAGGAGATCGACAAGTCCCTGGACCGCGGCAAGGTCGAGGTCGACGCCACCAAGTCCGCCGAGGGCGGCGCCTGGCTGGCCAAGATCGAGGAGGAAAACGCCGGCGAACTGACCCCCGAGAGGATCGCCCAGATGGAGAAGGAAGCGGTCGAAAAGGGCGAGTCCGACAAGGTCCTCCTCGACGAGGCGGCCTCGCCGACCGCCGGCCGGCGCTTCACCCGCGCCTAGGCGCCGCGCGGCGCCTAGGGTTTCTTCGGTTTCGGCTTCACCGTCTTCTTCAGCGTCACTTTGACCGTCGTCGTCGCCGCGGTGCCGCCGGTGGGCGTGAAGGTCAGCGCGACTCTGATCTTCAGCTTTCCCTTTTTGTTCAGCACCTTGCGGCCGTGGCCAGTCGGCTTCAGGGGGACGTTGATGATCCCGGGGGCGGTGGCGGTGACCGTGGCTGACTTCACCATCCGTTTCTTCTTGGCGCTGCCGCTGGCGATCGTGACGAAGTTCGCGTCGACGGCGCTCAGCACGCCCGCGCCCGGAACCGTCACGGGCAATTTCGCGGTGCCGTTTTTCTTGTTGAGCACCGCTTTGCCGACGACGATCGTGTTCGATGGTGGCGGTGCCACGCTCTGAATTGCGATCGAATCGGCGCCGCCGCGGAGGAAGAGCTGGTTGTCAACCTCTGCCAACCGCAGGCGGATCGTCTGGCCGGCGAACGGCGTCAGGTTCGCGGTCAGTAACGTCGGACCGAGGTTTTGAGGATCCCCCGTTTTGGTCGCGAAGACCGTGGCGAGGATGTCAGCCGGGTTCACCGATTCGATGTTTGCGGTGGGCCGCATCACGTCGATCCGGTACTGCTGGTTCGCCGTCGATTCGAACGAGAGGGTGTTCGGGGAAGGGGTGATGAGCGCAGCCTGGCTTTCGTAGTACACGAGCATCGAGAGCGTGTGGGTGTAGGACGGCTCCAGGGCAACGTCCTGGTAGAGGATGTGAAGCCCAGGCCCCCCTTGATCGCTGATCGCCGCGAATTGTCCCGCCGGGGGCGGAGGAACTGGTGATCCCCCTATTGGGCTAAACGGAGATGCGGTGCCGAAGTAAGCGAACCAGTTACCGGTGGTCGCCGGCGGCGGCGGGGAGTTGGTGACATTCCAGCCGCTCAAGGTCCCGGTCTCGAAGTTGCCGTTGACGATCGTCGCCGCGCCTGCGCCACCGGGCGCGAGCAATGCGATCGAGGCAATCGAGGCGAGGATCGCCGCGATCAGCGGGTTGCGTTGGCTGCCTGCACGGACATTGCGCGTCATCGGTTCCTCCCGGTTCGTGACGGTTGCAATTCGTCAGACTAAACCCTGCGGCAGACACCGGCAATAGACTCGCCGCCGATGTCTCGCCTCTCCCAGACCTTCCTCCCGACCCTGAAGGACCCGCCCGCCGATGCGGAGGCGCTCTCGCACAAGCTGATGGTCCGAGCTGGGTTGATCCGGCAGCTGGGGGCTGGAATCTGGACCTACCTGCCGGCGGGGTGGCGGGTACTGCACAAGGTCGAAGGGATTTTGCGCGAGGAGATGGCGGCGATCGGGTGTCAGGAGATGCTGATGCCGGTGATGCAGCCAGCGGAGAACTGGCAGAAGACCGGGCGCTACGGGATCGACGAGCTGTTCAAGCTCGAGGACCGAAAGGGGGCGCCGATGGTGCTGGCGATGACCCACGAGGAGGCGGTCACCTACCACGTCGGCCGCGAGGTCCGCTCCTACCGCGACCTGCCGCTGATGGTCTTCCACCTGCAGACGAAGGAGCGCGACGAGCCGCGGCCACGGGCCGGCGTCCTCCGCACCCGCGAGTTCACGATGAAGGACGCCTACTCCTTCGACCGCGACGAGGAGGGGCTGGCCACGTCCTACGAGGCCCAGGCCGGCGCCTACGCGCGCATCCTCGACCGTTGCGGGCTGCGCTGGTACCGGGTCGAGTCCGACGTCGGAATGATGGGCGGTTCCGGCGCCGACGAGTACATGGCACCCTGCGCGGCGGGTGAGAACGAGGTGGCGCTTGCGCCGGGGTACGCGGCCAACGTCGAGGTCGCCTCGGCGACCGCGCAACCGGTCGAGCTGCCGCCGGCGCTGCCCGAGCCCGAGCAGGTCGACACCCCGGGCCTGGCCAAGGTCGAGGACGTCGCGCCGCACCTCGGGCTGCCGGCCGGCGCCTTCATCAAGACGCTGCCGGTGATGGTCGAGGGGAGGGGGATGGTCGTCGTCCTGGTCCGCGGCGACCACCGCCTGAACGAGATCAAGCTGCGCAACGCCCTCGGCGCCGGCTTCCGCCAGGCCTCGGTCGAGGAGATCGAGGCCGAGATCGGCCCGGTCGGCTACATCGGCCCGGTCGGGATCAAGCACCCGATCGTCAAGGACGCGGCGATCGACGGCGACTCCTACGTCAGCGGCGCCAACCGGCCCGACGCCCACCTGAGGGGGATCCAGCCCGGTCGCGACTTCTCCTTCGAAGAGCTCGACGTGCGCACGGTCGAGGCCGGCGACACCGCCCCGGGCGGGGGCACGATCGAGATCGAGCCGGCGATCGAGGTCGGCAACACCTTCAAGCTCGGCAGCCGCTACTCGGAGCCGCTCGGCGCCAGCTACCTCGACGAGAGCGGCAAGGAGCGGCCGATCGTGATGGGCTCCTACGGGATCGGCCCGGCCCGGATCGTCGCCGCCTCGATCGAGCAGCGGGCCGACGAGAGCGGAATCGTCTGGCCGCCAGCCCTGGCGCCGTGGGGCGTCCACCTGGTCTCACTCGCCAAGGCCGGCGAGCCCGAGCGCGAGGCCGCCGACGGCATCTACGAGCAGCTGCGCGCCGCCGGCGCCGAGGTCCTCTACGACGACCGCGCCGCCGGCCCGGGGGAGAAGCTGACCGACGCCGAGCTGCTCGGCTGCCCGCTGCGCATCGTCGCCGGCCGCCGCGGCCTCGCCGAGGGCGTGGTCGAGGCCTCAGAGCGGGCCAGCGGCGCCGAGCACAAGCTCCCGGTCGGCGATGCCGCCGAGCGCGCCGTGGAGCTGCTCTCGGGGCTGGCGACCGGCGACGCCGGCGCCGATGTCTGAGCAGGCCCCATTCGGGCGCGGCCGCGTACGCCGCCTCTTCGGCCTCGACCGCAGCGCCCCGCCGCCGCCCACGACCCGGCGCGGCGAGCCGCTGCACCCGTGGACGCTCCCGAACCTGGTCGGCTACCTGCGCCTGGCCGCGATCCCCGTCTTCCTGGCGATGGCCTACGGCACCGAGGACGGGACCTCGTTCGCGGCCGCGATGGTCTTCTGGGCGATCGCCGCCGGCGACTACGTGGACGGCTTCCTGGCCCGGGTCACCGGTCAGTACAGCCGCCTCGGGGCGCTGTTGGACCCGCTGGTCGACCGCCTCACGGTGCTCGCCGGGGCGGTCGTCTGCTGGAGCTTCGAGCTGCTGCCGCGCTGGCTGCTGGTCGCGCTGGCGCTGCGCGAGCTGGCGATGCTCTTCCTCGCCCAGTACGGGCTGCGCCACGGGGTCGACATCGAGATCAACTGGCCGGGGCGGATCGCCGTCTTCCCGACCATGGGCGGGATCTGGCTGGCCCTCTTCGCTCCCGGCTGGGTGGCGACGGCGCTGGTGCTCTGGGGACTGGCGATGGCGATCCTCGCCACCGTCCTCTACGCGCGCAGCGGCAGGCGCGCGGTGCGAGCGCGCGCTGCAAGCTGACGGCCAATCCGGGCAACCTTCAACCTAGAGTTGAACCTTCAAGGTCGCTCGACCTATAATCGTCCCCCGCGCAAACGGCGGCGCCCGGTGCGCCCCGAGTTAGGAGCACGATGGAGGACACCTTTCCCGATCTCGGCTCGCTCAGCGACAAGGAGCTGAAGGACCTGATCGACAGCCTCACCGAGGAAGAGAACGAGATCTCCTACAAGCGGCGCGTCCTGCACGGGAAGATCGACATCCTCCGCGCCGAGCTGGTCAACCGCCTGCGCGACAAACACGAGCGCGGCGACTCGATGATCTCCGGCGACGACGTCAGCAAGCTGACCGAGATCCTCGCCGGCAAGGCGCAGGCCGCCCCGGAGGACGATCCGGCCGCCTGAGCGCCCGGGAGCGACCATGGCCGTTCACTGTCCAGAGTGCGGGTTCGCCAACCCCGAGGGCGCCAACTACTGCCAGAAGTGCGGCGCCTACCTCGGCGGCCCCAGTGAGGGCGGCGAGGACCCGACGACGATGACCTACCGGGTCGACGAGACCGGCGACATGCAGCCGGTCGACATCGACGAGGTCGTCTCCGAGGCCGGGGCGGCGCTGGTGATCCGCGCCGGCGGCGGCCGCGCGGGGGAGAGCTTCAGCATCGAGGAGGACCGGGTCAGCATCGGCCGCAGCCCCGACGCCGGCGTCTTCCTCGACGACGTCACCGTCTCCCGCAACCACGCGCTGCTGGTGCGGCGCCGCGACGGCCTCTACATCGACGACCTCGGCTCGCTCAACGGCACCTACGTGAACCGGCGCCGGATCGAGTCCCACCGGCTCGCCGACGGCGACGAGATCCAGGTCGGCAAGTACAAGCTGAGCTACCTGGAGCGCTGAGCGATGCCCGTCTCCGAGCAGCCGGCGCGGACGCCGGAATCGGCCAGCCGCCCCCGCAAGGCGCTGACGATCGGCGCCGTCTGCAAGATCCTCCAGAGCGAGTTCGACGACGTCTCGATCTCGAAGATCCGCTACCTCGAGGACCAGAAGCTGCTGAGCCCGCGCCGCACCTCCGGCGGCTACCGCCTCTACAGCCAGTCCGACGTCGAGCGGTTGCGGACGATCCTGCGCCTGCAGCGCGACGAGTTCCTGCCGCTGCGGGTGATCCGCCAGGAGCTCGCGGCCGGCGGCGACCTCGTCCTCGGCGGCGACTCCGACCGCAAGCCGACCGGCGCCGTGCGGCGGGCGATCCTGGTCGACACCTCGCGCGCCTTCCTCACCCTCGAGGAGGTGGTGGAGGAGACCGGCGCCCGCGAGGAGCTGATCTCCGAGCTGGAGAACTTCGGGATCGTGCAGCCGGAGAAGCGCGACGGGAAGACGGTCTACGACGAGACCGACCGCGAGATCGTCCGCGCCGCCAACGAACTCTCCCGGGTCGGCGTCGGCGCCCGCAACCTGCGCGTCTTCCGCTCCTCCGCCGACCGCGAGGCGCAGCTGCTGGAAGCACTGCTCGGCCCCTCGCTGCGCTCGCGCAACCCCGAGCGCCGCAAGGAGGCGCTGCAGAGCCTGGAAAGCCTGGCGGCGACGGTGAGCCACCTCAAGCACCTGCTGCTCGTCCGGGACCTGCGGCGCCTGGCCGGCGACTGACCCGCGGCGCCAGGTGCCGCGGGTGACCAGAAAGCGGACGATCCCGGCCGACCCGGCCGAGATCTGGGCGCTCGTCTCCGATCCCTACAGCCTGCCGCGCTGGTGGCCGCGGACGACGCGGGTGGAGAACGTCGAGCGCAAGGGCAAGGGCAGCGGTCGCCGCAGCCAGTGGACCAAGGTGCTGGAGACGGCCGAGGGGCGGGGCGTGCGGGCCGACTACCGCTGCCTCAGCGCGGCCGAGAACGAGCGCTACGTCTGGGAGCAGGAGCTGGAGGGGACGCCGTTCGCCCGCCACCTGCGCGGCTCGCGGGTGGAGATCGGGCTGAAGGGTGGCGAGGACGGGACCCAGGTCAGCATCGCCTCGGTGCAGACGCTGAAAGGGATGTCCCGGCTCGGCTCGCCGATGATGCGCCGCGGCCAAAGCGCGATCCTCGACGAAGCCCTCGACGGGATCGAGAGGGCGCTGACGTGATTGGCGCGTTACTCGGCATATGGCCGAGAAAGGTGCCATGAACGAGCCGCGGCGCGACTCGAAGTGGTGGGGGTGGGGGGACCCGGCGGTGGCGCCGGCGCTCGACGACGAGGCGCTGGCGGTGCTGCGGGAGCGGATCGGCGAGCTGGAGCCGTGGCCGCTGGCCGCTTCGCTGGAGGACTTCCAGCTGCCCGCGGCGGAGGCGCTGCCGGCCGCCCTGACCGACGCGGCCGGCGCCGCCGGCGTCTTCACCTCGAAGGAGGACCGGCTGCGCCACGCCAGCGGCCGCGGCTACGCCGACCTGGCGCGGATGCGCGGCGGCGCCCTCGACGCCGCCCCCGACGCGGTCGTGATGCCGCCCGACGCCGAGGCCCTGCGCCGCGTCCTGGACATCTGCGCCGCCGAGGGCATCGCCGTCGTCCCCTTCGGCGGCGGCACCAGCGTCGTCGGCGGCGTAGAGCCGCTGCGCGGATCCCACGGCCGCCTGATCAGCCTCGACCTCGCCGCTCTGCGCGAGGTCGAGGTCGACCGCCGCTCGCTCACCGCCCAACTCGGTGCCGGCCTGCGCGGGCCCGAGGCGGAGGCGGCACTCGGCCACGAGGGCCTCACCCTCGGCCACTTCCCGCAGTCCTTCGAGTACGCGACGGTCGGCGGCTTCGCCGCAACCCGGTCGGCCGGCCAGGCCTCCAGCGGCTACGGCCGCTTCGACTCCGTCGTCAGCTCGGTCCGCCTCATAGCCCCAGCCGGCGACCTGCGGACGCTGGAGACGCCGCACACCGCCGCCGGACCGGCGCTGCGCGAGCTCGTGATCGGCTCCGAGGGAGTGCTGGGCGTGATCCCCGGCGTCACCGTGCGGGTGCGGCCGGCGCCGCCGGTGCGCCGCTACGAGGCCTGGATCGCCGAGAGCTTCGAGGCCGGGGCGGAGATCGTCCGCGCGCTCGCCCAGGGCCCGGGCCTGCCGGACGTCATCCGCATCTCCGACGAGGAGGAGACGCAGGGCTCGCTGGCGCTCTCCGGCCCGCGCGGGCTACAGGGACGCGCCTTCGACGGCTACCTCGGCCTGCGGCGCCGGCGCGAGGGCGCGCTGACGATCGTCGGCTTCGAGGGCGACGACGAGTCGGTGGCGCGCCGGCGGGCGCTCGCGGTGCGGGCGCTGCGCGCCGGCGGTGCCGCTTATCTGGGACAGGCGGCCGGGCGCTCCTGGGAGCACGGCCGCTACCACGGCCCCTACCTGCGCGACACGCTGATGGAGATGGGGGCGATGGTCGAGACGCTCGAGACCTCGCACACCTGGAGCCGGCTCGGCGAGCTGCACGCGACCGTCGGCGGCGCGATCCGCGAGTCGCTGGCGGGCCAGGGCACGCCCGGCCTCATCTTCTGCCACCTCTCCCACGCCTACGCCGACGGTGCCTCGCTCTACTTCACCTTCATCGCCCGCTCCCGCCACGGGGCCGAGCTGGAGCAATGGGCCAAGGTCAAGGCCGCCGCCTGCGAGGCGATCGTCGCCTGCGGCGGCACCATCACCCACCACCACGCCGTCGGTCGCGACCACGCCCCCTACATGGAGGCGGAGGTGGGGCGGACCGGGCTCGACGTCCTGCGCGCGGTGAAGAGCCAGCTGGATCCGACGGGGATCATGAACCCCGACAAGCTCCTCCCGTGACGCGGCCAAGCAGGCCAAGGACGCAGGGAGCGAAGCGTGCTCTGCACGTGAGCGACTGAGGACGCCGGCATGCGCCGCGACGCGTCAGCGGGAGGCGGCGCCGACGATCGAGCCGGTGACGGTGCCGCGGAGGACTTCGGTGCCGGTGTACTCGGGCGATTCTTTGGCTCTGGTCGCTTTCGCCAGCGAGGCTTTGAGCGCGTCTTCCTCGACCAGGGTGATCGCGATCTGCTTGAAGGTTTCGTTGGCGAGGTAGCCGAGCACTTCGATCGGCACTTCGAACTGAGCGCCGATCCTGCCCGAGTCGTCGACCGGGGTCGAGGCGAGCGGCAGCATTTTCTCGGGCGACTGGGAGAGCCAGACCGCGTAGGCCTCTCCTTTGGCGGTCGGCTCAAGCCCGCTCGCTTCGACCTGGAGGGCGAGTGATTTTTTCAAGCGGCCGAAGATCGCGACCCCGGCGGCGTCGCTGCCGTCGACCGGAGCGAGCACGGCTTTGGTCAGTTTGCGCGCTTCGCCCGAGGCGGTGTTCTGGGCTTCGCCGGCTTCCTGCGCCGTGTCCGACGCCGCCGTGGTCGAGTCCCCGGAATCGCCGTCGCCGCCGCTGAGGATCAGCACCACGACCAGGGCGACGAGCACCAGGGCGCCGGCGAGGAGCGCGCCGCGCATGCCCGGGTCAGTGGGGAAGGAGATCTTGGGCCCGCCGGACTGCGCGGCGGGGGGAGGCGTAGGCGGGGGGGCCGGTTTCGCGGCGGCTGGCTGCGGCGCGGGCGGCGTCGCCTTCGGCGGCTCAGCGGGGGGCTGCGGCGCGGGCGGCTCGGGCTTTGCGGGCTGCGGCGCGGCGGGCTCCGGCGGCTTCGGGTCGAGCGGCAGCGCCGGCGGCGGCAGGCCTTCGTCTTCGAGCTGGGTGACCGCCTCGCGAACCTGGGCGCGCACGTCGTCGACGCTCACGCCCTTGAGCGCGGCAATGTCCTCGTAGCCCTGCTCGCCGCGCTGCGCGAGCAGACGCAGCATCGCTTTCTGATCCTCGCTGAGCGCCACCGCCGGGAAGCCTACGCGGCCGCCGGCTCGGGTGGCGCGATCCCGCCCAGCGGTCTCGAAAGCTTAATCTCAGCCCTCGCTAGGGTTCGCCGCCGATGAGCGACGACCCAGGCCACCTGCGCTCCGACTTCGACGTCCTGCTCGGGACCGAGTGGCTCGACGACGACCCCGACCACGCCCGGGTGCGAATCGAGATGCGCGACGAGCTGCGCCAGCCGGTCGGCCTCCTGCACGGCGGCGTGATGTCGAGCCTGATCGAGAGCGTCTGCTCGCGGGCGACGGCGCTGGCCGTGTTCGACCAGGGGATGATCGCGATGGGCCAGTCGATCAGCGTCAGCTTCATCCGCCCGATCACGGAGGGCGCCGCCGAGGTCCACGCCAAGGCCCGCCATCGCGGTCGCACCGGCTGGGTCTGGGATGCCGAAGTCCGCAACGAAGAGGGCAAGCTCTGCGCCCTCTCGCAGATGACGGTCGCGGTGCGGCCGGCGCCGAAGAGCTAGCCGCCGAAGCGGTTGGTGATCGGGAGGCGGCGGTCCTTGCCAAAGGCCCGTGGCGTGATCCGGATCCCCGGCGCCGCCTGGCGTCGCTTGTACTCGGAGCGGTCGACCATCCGGATCACCTCGTCGACGACTTCCGCTGGCAGCCCGGCGGCGATCATCTCCTCGCGGCCCTGGTCACGCTCGACGTAGGCCTCGAGCGTGCGGTCGAGCAGGTCGTAAGGGGGAAGGGAGTCGCTGTCGAGCTGGTCGGGGCGGAGCTCGGCCGAGGGGGGGCGCTCGATCACGCTGGCTGGGACCAGCTCGGTCTCGGCGCGCTCGTTGCGGCGTCTGGTCAGCTCGTAGACCAGCGTCTTCGGCACGTCCTTGATCACCGCGAAGCCGCCGGCCATGTCGCCGTAGAGGGTTGCGTACCCGACCGACATCTCGCTCTTGTTGCCGGTGGTCAGGACCAGCCAGCCGTGCCGGTTGGAGAGGGCCATCATCAGGTTGCCGCGGATCCGCGCCTGGATGTTCTCCGCCGCGAGGTCGGGCTCGGAAGGGCCGGCGGGGGCGCCGAGGCCGTCCAGCGCTCGCTCGTAGCCGTCCATCATCGGCTCGATGTCGATGTCGATCAGCTCGCAGCCGAGGTTGCGGGCGATAGTTCTGGCGTCATCCTGGGTTGCAGAGCTGGAATGAGGGGACGGCATGACCACGCAGCTGACCCGCTCCGGCCCCACCGCATCGGCCGCGAGCATCGCCACCAGGGCGGAATCGATCCCGCCAGAGACGGCGATGCCGACGTGGCGGAAGCCGTTCTTGAAGACGTAGTCGCGCAGGCCGAGGACCAGCGCCTCGTAGACCTCGTCGAGGTCGGCAAGCGGCTCGGCCAGCGGTCCCGGCCCGGCGGGGTACTCGCAGACCAGCAGCTCCTCCTCGAACTGCGCGGCGCGGGCGATCAGCTCGCCGCCGGGGGCGACGACCATGCTCTGGCCGTCGAAGACGAGCTCGTCCTGGCCGCCGACGAGGTTGCAGAAGGCGAAGCCGGAGCCGTAGGCGCGGGCGCGTTCGGCGAACATCGCCTCGCGCTCGCGGCCCTTGCCGCGGTGGTAGGGCGAGCCCGAGGGGTTGGCGATCAGCTGCGCCCCCTGCTCGGCCTCGGTCTGCGCCGGCGGGCCCTCGACCCAGCAGTCCTCGCAGACGGTCAGCCCGACCCGGGTGTCGCCGAGCTCGATCGTCATCGGCTCGGTGCCGGGGACGAAGTAGCGCTGCTCGTCGAAGACGGCGTAGTTGGGGAGCAGGTTCTTGCGGTAGACGCCGCGGACCGCGCCGTCGGCGAGCACCGCGACCGAGTTGTGGGCGTGGCGGAAGTCGCCGCCGCCGGCGACCGGCTCGGCGAAACCGACGAGGACGGTCAGCCCCTCGACGCCGGCGGCCAGCTCCTCGACCGCGCGGCGGTTGGCCTCGACGAAGTGGCGCTTCAGATAGAGGTCCTCGGCCGGGTAGCCGGGAACGCAGAGCTCGGGGAAGATCGCCAGCTCGGCCCCCTCGCCGCGGGCGCGCCCGATCCACTCGGCGATCTTGGCCGCGTTGCCGTCGATGTCGCCGACGGTGGGGTCGATCTGGGCCAGGGCTATGCGCATGCGGCCTCGGGGCGGTTCATCCCGGAAGTATCTCGTTCGCGGCCGCCGGGACGGCCCGTCGCCCCCAGTAGGGTGGGCGCGATGCGGGACCGCCGTCTCCACCTGGCCGGCTTCTCGGTGGCGGCGCTGCTGGCGCTTGGCGCCATCCCCGCGCCGGCGCCCGCGAACACGGGCCTGGAGAGCGCGCTGCCGAGCCTCGCCTCCTCATCGCAGAAGCCGTTCATCCTGCCGCAGCCGCGCCCGACCGAACGCGGCCGGCCGACCGACGACCCCGACCCCAACCGCAACGCCTACGCGGTGCCCGAGGCGCCGCGCTCGCCGCTCTGCGGCTCGCACTTCTGCGTCCACTGGGTGGCCGAGGGCCTGGACGCCCCGAGCCTCGAGGACGGCGACGCCGACGGCGCCCCCGACTACGTGGAGCGGGTGCTGGCGGTCGCCGAACGCGTGCACGAGGTCGAGAACGGCCGGCTCGGCTGGCGCGAGCCGAAGGGGGACGGGCGCAAGGGCGGCGGTCGCAACAACACCGACGTCTACCTCTCGCAGATCGGCGGCGAGCTGTTCGGGTACGCCGCCCCCGACCGCGGCCAGGCCTCCAAGCAGCACCGGATCCCGCGCCGCCTGCACGGCTACCTGGTGCTCGACAACGACTACAGCTCCTTCGAGTTCCCCGGCACGACGCCGCTCGAGGACCTCCAGGTCACCGTCGCCCACGAGTACAACCACATCCTCCAGTTCGGCTACGACGCCTTCCAGGACCCCTGGTTCGCCGAGTCCAGCGCGACCTGGATGGAGGACCAGGTCTACAACGGGATCAACGACTACCTGCGCTACGTGCGGCGCTGGGTCAGGCGCCCCGACACGCCGCTGACCGCGAGCTCGATCAAGGAGTACGGCTCCGCCGTCTGGAACCAGTGGCTGGCGCGGCGCTACGGGGGCCCCGCGATCGTGCGCCGGGCCTGGGCCGCGGCGCTGCACAGCCGGCCCGGCGGCTTCTCCGTCAACTCCTACGAGACCGCGATCCGCGGCGCCGGCGGCTCCGACCTCAGTCGCGACTTCGCCCGCTTCGCCACCGCCGTCGCCGAGTGGCGGACCGGCGAGGGCTTCCGCGAGAGCGAGCTCTTCCCCGACGTCCCGCGCGAGGGCCGCCTGCCGCTGGGCGGAGCGCCCCTGAATCGCCTGCTCAACCACACGACCTTCGACCTGCTGCGGGTCCACGCCGGCGGCGGCCGTGCGGTCGTCCTCCACGTCGACGGCCCCCGCGGCGTCGCCACCGGGGTGGCGCTGGTCGGTCGGATCGGCAGCGAGCGCAAGGGCCGGACCGTGACCCGGCTCGTCTACCGGCGCGGCGGCGGCAGGCTGGCCGTGCGCCTGAGCGACCCCGGCCGCTTCAGCCGCGTCACCGCGGTCGTCGTCAACGCCGACGCGCACGCCAACGGGTTCAGCGCCCGTCGCCTCGACTGGCGGTACCTGGGCGACCGGCTGCGGTTCGAGATCAGCGGCGAGCTGCGGCGCTAAGCCTTCTGCTCGGAGGTGACGTGCCCGGTGCCGTTGCTGGAGGCGGCCTTGGCCTTGGCCGCTTTCGTCGCCGCCGGCGCGGACGCGACCGTCTCCCGCGTCGCCGCCTCGAGGTCGAGGGCGAAGCTGTCGAGGTCGGCCATCGCGTCGTAGTCGCCGATCAGGCCGAAGTTGACCTGGCCGTTGTAGGACATGATCCCGACGCAGAGGGCCTGGCGCTGGGCCAGCGGCACCATCGGGAAGATCGACTCCATCTTGCGCCCGAGCACGTAGAGCGGGAACTGGGGCCCGGGCACGTTGGTGACGACGAGGTTGAAGAAGCGCTGCGCCGGCTGCAGCCGGGCCGCCTGCGAGGCGATCGTGGTCGGTGCGAAGTCGGTGACTTTGGTGAGGATTTCCGCCCCGACCGCCTGGCCGGAGGACTTCAGGTCGCCCATCTGCCCGGTGACGATGTGGAGGCGCTCGACCGGGTCCTCGCACCAGACCGGCAGCGGCGCCATCATCGCCGAGATCCGGTTGCCGAGCGCCCCGTGCTCCTCGGCGGCGCGAACGCTGACCGGGACCATCGCCCGCATCTCCAGCTGATCGGTGCTGTGGCCGCGGGCGCGCAGGTACTTGCCCAGCGCGCCGGCGACGATCGAGAGGATGACGTCGTTGACGGTGCCGCCATGGGCGTCCTTGACCCGCTTCAGGTCGGCCAGCGAGGTCTGGGTGATCGCGAAGCGCCGGTGCGGGCCGATCTCGACGTTGAAGGGGGTGCTCGGGGCGGCGATCCCGGCGGCGGCCATTCTCGAGGTCGCGGTCAGCCCGCGCAGAACCTGGCGCGGCCCGCGCAGCGCCGCGCGGATGCCGCGGTAGATCTCCGGCGGGCTGGTCAGCCGCTCGCGCCAGGCGTCGCTCAGCAGCTTCAGGTCGGTCGGTTCGGGACGGGCCAGCCAGGGTGGGGGAGAGGCGTGGCCCCGCGGCTCGGCGTCGAGGTCGAAGAGGACGGTGGTGATGTCGACCCCGGAGACGCCGTCGACCAGCGCGTGGTGGCTCTTGCCGATGATCGCGAAGCGGTCGTCGTGCAGTCCCTCGACCAGCCACAGCTCCCAGAGCGGCTTCGAGCGGTCGAGCTGCTGGGAGAAGATCCGCGCGGCGAGGTTGCGCAGCTGCTCCTCGGAGCCCGGCGCCGGCAGCGCGGTCTGGCGCACGTGGTAATCGAGGTTGAGGTGAGGGTCGTCGACCCAGACCGGCCGGCCCTGGTCGAGCGGCACGTTGCGCAGCTTCTGGCGGAAGCGCGGGACCAGGTGCAGGCGCGAGCCGATGTGGTCGCGGAACTCGGCGTGGGAGGGCGCCTCGCCCTGGAAGACGATCGTCGAGGCGACGTGCATGTGCGCCCCGGAGCGCTCGAGGTGGAGAAAGGACGCGTCGAGCCCGGTCAGCCGGTCAGAGGCCACGATTCATCTTCGCACAGGACGCTCAGCGAGCCTAGAGGTATTCGTGCGGGTCCTTTTGGCCGCCTCAGGACCAAAAGGAACCGCGGGATTACGCAGCGTTGTTGACGCCGAGCTGCAGCTGTCCGGCGGGTGCTCCGGGGGTGGGCTCGGCTGACTCCGCCTCGCCGGCGAAGGAGGCGACGCGGACGCCGAGCAGCCGCACCGGCCGCCGCGGGTCGTAGGCGCGGAAGAGCTCGAGGGCGACCGCGCCGACCCGCTCAGGGTCGTTGGTCGGCGCCTCGATCGTGTGCGAGCGGGTGACGTTGGTCCAGTCGTCGAGCCGCACCTTGATCCCGATCGTCCGCCCCTCCAGCTCGCGCTTGGCGAGGCGCCGGCAGAGCTCCTCGGCCAGCCCCTTGAGCGAGGCCTCGAGCTCGGCCCGGTCGCTGACGTCGGCGTCGTAGGTGGTCTCGGCCGACTGCGACTTGGTCTCGTGCACGGGGGTGATCGGGGTCTCGTCCCAGAGCCGGCCGCGCGCGTGTAGCCAGGCGCCCGAGCGCGGCCCGAAGGCGTCTTCGAGCTCGGCCCGCTCGCGCCGGCGCAGGTCGGCCAGGGTCGCGATCCCCATCGCCTCCAGGCGAGCGACCGTCTTCGGCCCGATCCCCGGCACCAGCCCCGGCGATTCCGCCGCGAAGCGCTCCAACGCTTCCTCGCGGGAGAGGACGACGAGCCCCGCCGGCTTGCCGAGCTCGCTGGTGATCTTCGCCAGCATCCGGCTCTCGGAGATCCCGATCGAGCAGGTCAGCCCGGTCTCGGCCCGGATCTGGGTCGCGATCCGCCGCATCGTCGCTTTGGGAGAGAACAGCCCGGTCAGGTCCAGATAGGCCTCGTCGAGCCCGACGACCTCGACCACCTCGACGTTGTGCCGCAGCACCTCCATCACCTGCGCCGAGGCCTCCCGGTAGGCCGGGAAGTCCGGCGTCAGGTACACGGCGTCGGGCAGACGCCGTCGCGCCACCGCCGCCGGCATCGCCGAGTGGATCCCGGCCAGCTTCCGCGCCTCATAGCTCGCCGTGGTCACCACCGCCCGCGGCCCCGACCCGCAAACGACGACCGGCTTCCCCCGCAGCTCCGGCCGCTTGCGCAGCTCGACCGACGCGTAGAACGCGTCCATGTCGAGATGGGCGATCGTCCGCGTATCGGCCATCTGACGATCGTAGGAAAGCGGCGGGACGGCTAGGCTCTAGGCGATGTCTTCACCCGAGGCGAAGAACCTGGAGGCGATCTCCCAGGCGATCGACCAGCACAACGCCAACTGCCCGTTTCCGGCGGCGGAGGTGCGGATGAACCCGTTCGAGGTCGAACGGCTGGGCTGGGACACGATCCGCGGGCTGCCGGTGGTTCCCGACGGGGAGATCGGCACCGGCCGCTTCCGCATCGTCTGCTCCCGCGACCTCGAAGACGACGGCCTGGAGGTCACCGAGGCGGTCGGCAAAGAGCTCGAGACCGTCGCGCCGAGCCAGAACTGACCACGCGTCTGCAATTACCCCCGTATAGCGGGGGCTAGTGCAGACGCGTGCCGCTCAGACGGAGTTCCAGAAGTCGACACCCAATTCTTCGGCCCAGGACTGGACTTCGATGTTGAGCTGGAAGAGCTCGCCGGTCCAGATCAGGAGGCCCATCCCGATCAGGATCAGGCCGCCGACGGCGACGATCGCCTGGTAGTGGCGCTTGACCACGGCGAAGGCGCTGGTCATGCGGGAGAAGGCGAGGGCGGTGAGGATGAAGGGGATCGCCAGCCCGGCTGAGTAGACCGCCAGCAGCAGCGCCCCGCGGCCGGCCGAGTCCGAGAGCGCGGCGGCGGAGAGGATCGCGCCGAGGGTGGGGCCGATGCACGGGGTCCAGGCGATCGCGAAGGCCGCCCCGGCGACGATCGGGCCGCCTTTGCCGGCGCGCTCGAGCAGGGCGTCGACGTGCCACTCGCGGTTCAGCCGGACGACGAAGAGGGAGGAGACGAAGAGCACGCCCATGGCGACGATCAGCGCCCCGGAGATCTTGGTCAGCAGCTCCTGGTGGTCCTGGAGGGTGGAGCCGAGGCCGGTGGCGGTCAGCCCGAGCATGATGAAGATCGCCGAGAAGCTGGATACGAAGAGCAGGCTCGGCCCCAGCACCCGGCGCCAGTTGGCGTCCTCCAGCTCGGTCGCGGAGACGCCGGTGACGGCCGAGAGGTAGCCCGGCACGAGCGGCAGCACGCAGGGCGAGAGGAAGGAGACGATCCCGGCTGCCAGAGCGGCGAGGATGCCCACCCCGGCGGCCGGATCCGAGCTGAGAGCGGCGGTTACCACGGGACCTCAGGTTACCCTCCGGGCGGTGTCCGCCCAGTCCTCCTCGGGCCTCTTCAACGCCTCTGGGGCCGCCCGCCGGCTGCGGGCCTCGCCACTGCTCGCGATCGGGCCCGCCGAGCCCTGGCCGGCGATCCGCCGCGGCGCCCTGCTCTCGGTCCCGATCGGCGCCGCCCTGATCCTCGAGCTCGGCCTCGGCGACCCGACCGAGGGCGCGATCGCCACCGGCGCCCTGCTCGCCGGTTTCCCCGGCTTGGACGCGCCGGCCGGCCCGCGCGCCGCCTGGCAGCTGGTGGCGGCGCCGCTGATCGGGCTGGCCGCGGCGCTCGGCATCCTCAGCAGCGGGTCCGACCTGGCGATGGTGGCGGCGATGGGACTGCTGGGCGCGGTCGCGGGGTACGGCTTCGCGGTTTCGCTGCGGCTGGCGATCCTCGGCCTCTCGATCGCCCTGGCGCTGATGATCGGGCAGGGGCTTTTCCTCGAGCCCGGGGACGCGGGGCCGGCGCTTCTCTACGGAACCGTCGGCGGCGCCCTGCAGGCGGCCTGGTCGCTCCTCGTCTGGGTCGCGGTGGACCGCGCCCGCCGCGAGGACGGCGGCTGGAACGCGCGCGAGGCGGCGGCGGCCCTGCGCGAGAACCTCACCCTGGGCTCGGCCAGCGCCCGCCACGCGATCCGGTTCGGCGTCGCGCTCGCCGCCGGCGTCGCCCTCTACCTGCTGCTGGACATGCGCGTGCACGGCTTCTGGGTCCCGCTGACGATCCTCTTCGTGATGCGCCCCGAGCGCGACGAGACCTACCGCCGGCTCGCCCTGCGGGCGATCGGCACCGTGCTCGGCCTGGCGATCGCGACCGCGCTGGCCGAGGCCTTCCCGGGCGAGGATCTGCTGGTCGGGATCGTCCTCACCGCTTCCGCCGGGCTCGCCTACGGGCTGCTCACGGTCCAGTACGCGCTCTTCACCGCGGCGATCACGACCTACGTCGTCCTGCTCACCGACACCCTCGGCGAGGGCGCGTTCGAGGCGGCCGGCCAGCGCGCCGAGGGCACCGCGCTGGGGATCGCGATCGCCTTCCTCGCCTTCGTGGTCTGGCCCAACCCGGGGGAGGGGAGGGGGGCGGAAATCGCCCGTTCTTCCCCATCGGAGGCCGCGGCCCGGTAGATTCCTGGCCAGCCAGCCAAACCGCCGCGGGGAGGCCGCGGGCGAGGACAGGAGCAGACGTTGAGCAACCGCACGTTCGTGATCGGGGTCGGGATGACCAAGTTCGAGAAGCCCGGCACCAAGGAGGGCGACTACCCGGACTGGGCCAAAGAGGCGGGGGAGAAGGCGCTCGCCGACGCCGGCGTCCCCTACGAGGACGTCGAGCAGGCCTACGCGGGCTACTGCTACGGCGACTCCACCTACGGCCAGCGGGCGCTCTACCAGCTCGGCCTGACCGGGATCCCGGTCGTCAACGTCAACAACAACTGCTCGACCGGCTCCTCGGCGCTGTTCCTGGCGCGGCAGGCGGTCAAGGGCGGCCTCGTCGATTGCGCCCTGGCGCTGGGCTTCGAGAAGATGGAGCCGGGCAGCCTCGGGGTCAAGTACACCGACCGCACCAACGCCCTCGACAAGCACGCGACGCGGATGTTCCAGCTGCGCGACCCGGAGCAGTCGCCGCCGGCGCCGCAGATGTTCGGCAACGCCGGCCGCGACCACATGGCCAAGTACGGCTCCAATCCCGACCACTACGCCTGGATCGGGTGGAAGAACCACAAGCACTCGGTCAACAACCCCTACGCCCAGTTCCAGGACGAGTACTCGCTGGAGGACATCAAGGCGGCGAAGATGATCCACGACCCGCTGACCAAGCTGCAGTGCTCGCCGACCTCCGACGGCTCCGCCTGCGCGGTGGTCGCCTCCGAGCGCTACGTCGACGAGCACGGCCTCTGGGAGCGGGCGGTCGAGATCGTCGGCCAGGCGATGGTCACCGACCTCAGCTCGACCTTCGACGAGGCCGCCGACTGCATGACGATCGTCGGCTCCGACATGTCGCGGACCGCGGCCCGGCTCGCCTACGAGGAGGCCGAAGTCGCCGCCGCCGAGATCGATGTCTGCGAGCTGCACGACTGCTTCAGCGCCAACGAGCTGATCACCTACGAAGCGCTCGGGTTCGCCGCCGAGGGCGAGGCGCACAAGCTGGTCGAGGAAGAAGCGACCACCTTCGGCGGCCAGGTCGTCGTCAACCCCTCGGGTGGGTTGATCTCCAAGGGCCACCCGCTGGGCGCGACCGGCCTGGCGCAGTGCTCGGAACTGACCTGGCAGCTGCGCGGCGACGCGGAGAAGCGCCAGGTGGAGGGCGCGAAGGTCGCGCTCCAGCACAACATCGGCCTCGGCGGAGCAGCCGTGGTCACCGTCTACAAGCCGGCGAGCTGAGGCTCGCCGCAACCGATTAGGAGGAGACCGATGGCGAAGGAGCGACGCTCACTCAGCGGCAAGGTCGTGGCGATCACCGGCGGTGCCCGCGGGATCGGCAAGGCGACCGCGACGGCGCTGGTCCGCAAGGGCTGCCGCGTCGCCATCGGCGACCTCGACCTGGAGCTGGCCGAACAGACGGCGACCGGGCTCGGCGGCGGCACGATCGCGCTGCCGCTCGACGTCACCGACCGCGCCTCCTTCGAGGCATTCCTGGACGAGACCGAGCGCCAGCTCGGCCCGGTCGACGCCGTCGTCAACAACGCCGGGATCATGCCGGTGACCCCGTTCGTCGATGAGTCCGGCGACTCGGTGCGGCGCCAGGTGGACATCAACCTGCACGGCGTCATCACCGGCACCCAGCTGGCGATCGAGCGGCTGCGCCCCCGCGGCAGCGGCTACATCGTCAACATCGCCTCCCAGGCGGGCAAGGCGGGGATCCCGGGGATCGCCACCTACTCGGCGACCAAGCACGCGGTCGTCGGCCTCAGCGAGGCGGTGCGGGCGGAGCTGCGCGGCTCCGGCGTCGAGGTGCTCTGCGTGATGCCGACGATCGTCAACACCGAACTGACCAGCGGCGTCGGCCAGCGCTGGATCAAACCGATCGAGGCGGAGGACGTCGCCAACGAGATCGTCGGCGCGATGGAAGTGCCTCGCTTCGACGTCTTCGTGCCGCGCGCCAACGGCGGCCTCTACAAGTTCATGAACCTGCTGCCGCGCCGCGCCCGCGAGGGCATGGGCCGGGCGATGGGGGTCGACAAGCTGATGTTCGAGGTCGACCACGGCGCCCGCCGCGCCTACGAGGAGCGCGCCGCCGCCAGCGAGCCGAGCGCCGAGGACGCGTCCGAGCCCGCCCACCAGGACGCCGCCTGAGACTTTTGGCGGATTGACCACACCATGGTGTGGGAAAGTCGACAATCTCTCTGATGGGCCGGATCTACGACGCGACGTGGGGACGCGGGTTCGCGGCGATCTACGACCGCGGCTTCGAGGCGACGGAAGAGGCCGGGCTGCGGGCGATGCGGGCTGAGCTCCTGGCCGGAGCAGGGGGGAGGGTGGTCGAGCTCGGGGCCGGCACCGGCTTCAACCTCGAGCACTACCCCGAGGCGGTGACCGAGCTGGTCCTGACCGAGCCCGACCCGCACATGGCCAAGCGCCTGCGGGCGAAACTCAGCGAGGCGCCGGGAAAGGTCGCCACCGACGTCCGGGTCCTGGAAGCGCCGGCCGAGAGCCTGCCGGTCGAGGACGACAGCTTCGACACCGCCGTCGCCACGCTCGTCTTCTGCACGATCCCCGACCCGGCCGCGGCGCTCGCCGAGCTGGAGCGGGTACTGAAACCGGGCGGCAAGCTGCTCTTCATCGAGCACGTCCGCTCCCGGGACCCGGGGCTGGCCCGCTGGCAGGACCGGCTGGAGGGACCCTGGCGCTTCCTCGGCGACGGCTGCCACTGCAACCGCGACACCGTGGCGACGATCGCCGACTCGCGGCTGCGGCTGGGAGAGGTCGAGCACGACCGGCTGCCGAAGGCGCCGCCGATCGTCCGCCCGCTGGTCCGCGGCAGCGCCGTCCTCGCCGGCTGAAGGGCTACCCGCGGTCGAGCAGGCGGCCGGCGAGCTCGGCCGCGCTGATGCCGATAAACGCCCCGGCGAGCACATCTGCGGGATAGTGGACGCCAGTGTGAACGCGCGAGTAGCCAACCAGCGCCGCCAGCGCCCGCAGTGGGGCCGAGAGCGCCGGCTGGGCGGCGCCGGCGCCGGTGGCGAAGGCGAAAGCCGAGGCGGCGTGGCCGGAGGGGAAGGAGCTGGAGCGCGGCATCGGCACGTGGCGCCGGGTCAGCTCCTCCAACTCCTCGCGCTCGGGCCGGCGCCTGGTGCTCAGCGGCTTCGCGACCAGGTTGGCGAAGCCGGAGGCCAGCGCCAGCGAGGCGACTCCGCGCTTGGCCGCTCGGCGCCCGCCAGCACCCCCGAGCACCGCGCTCGCGGCGGCGATGCCGAACCAGAGGGCGCTGCGATCGGCCGCGCGGGTGAGGCGCCGCATCGCCTCGTCCAGCGTCGGCGTGCGGCTGCCGGCTATCGCCGCATACACGGCGGTATCGACGGCCTTCGCCTCGCTCAACCACTCGGCCATGGGGCGATGATATGAGCCGGCGGCTCGGAGCCACGCTTGCGATCGCCGGCGGCGCCGTCGCGCTCGGCGCCGCGACCTACACCTTCCTCACCGAATTCCCCAGCGGGCTGGTGGTCCTGGCCTGCGTGATCGCCGCGCTCGGCGCCGCCTGGTACGGGCTGCTGCGGGGCGGCTGGCGGCGGATCCTCGGCGTCGCCTGCACGGCGGGGCTGCTGGTGGCCGCGATCGTGCTGATGCTCTCCGGCGCCGGCGCGATCGTCCTGGTCCTGGTCCTGGCGGCCTTCGCCGCCTCGGTCGCCGGTGCCCGGGCCGCCTTCCGCCCCGACCGCAGCTTGCCGCGGGCCGAGCCGCCGCGGCACCCGGTCCTCTTCGTCAACCCGCGCTCGGGCGACGGGCGGGCCGGGCGGGTCGGCCTGGCCGAGGAGGCCGAGCGGCGCGGCCTGGAGACCGTGGTGCTCAAACCAGGGGAGGATCTGGAGGTGCTGGTGCGGGACGCCGTCGGGCGCGGGGCGGACGCGCTGGCGATGGCCGGCGGCGACGGCTCGCAAGCGCTAGTGGCGACGATCGCGGCCGAGCACGACCTCGCCTATGCCTGCATTCCCTCGGGGACCCGCAACCACTTCGCCCTCGACCTCGGGGTCGACCGCGAAGACGTGGTCGGGGCGCTCGAGGCCCTCTTCGACGGGGGTGAGCGTTATGTAGACCTGGGGGAGGTGAACGGGCGGGTCTTCGTCAACAACGTCTCGCTCGGCGTCTACGCCGAGGCGGTCAGCCAGGACCAGTACCGCGAGGCGAAGCTGCGGACCCTGCTGGAGACGCTGACGGAAACGCTGGGGCCGGAGGCGGAACCGACTGAGCTGCGCTGGCGCGATCCCGAGGGCGCCGAGCAAAGCAGCCAGGCGCTGATCCTGGTCTCGAACAACGTCTACGCGCTGGGACCGCAGGTCGGCTCCGGCACCAGGCCGCGTCTGGACGAGGGAGTCCTGGGAATCGTCGACTTCCACCCGCCGGCGGCGGGAGAAGCCGCCTCAGCGGCCCGCTGGCGCCAATTGGCGGCCGCGGAGCTGGAGATCGAGGCTGATTCGCCGATTCCCATCGGAGTCGACGGGGAGTCGCTTCTCCTGGAGCCGCCGCTGCGGTTCCGGATCCGGCCGCGGGCCCTGCGGGTGCGGATCGCCCGCCAGCATCCCGGCGCCTCGCCCTCGGCCGACGTTCCCCGGGGGCCTCTGAGCGCGCTCCAGCTGCTGCTCAGGGTCGCTTTCTCCAGATCCAACGCACGATAATGGTGGTTATGTCAACTCGAAGGAAAAGCCCCATGGGAAGAGGCGCCGCGAGGCGGCGAATCTCCCCTCAGGAGGCTTCCTCGATCGCTTCTTCGAATTCCTCGCTGCTGCCGAGGGTGCCGAGCGGCTGCAAGCCCGTGGTGCTCGGGCCTTTGATCGCGAACGACGGCGTGCCCTGGAAGCCGAGGCGCTGGGCTTCGGCGGTCGTGTTTTCGACCTCCGTGGTCAACCTGGGGCTGTTGCGTTCCTGCTCCCACTTACCGATGTTCTTGACCCCGGCGGCTCTTGCCACCGCAGTGAGGAATTCGTCGTCGATGTAGCCGCCGTTCTCGGCCCCCTGGTTGCGGTAGAAGAGATCGAGGAAATTCCAGCCGCGGCCCTGGGTGCCGGCGGCGATCGCCGCCGCGCCGGCCGGCGTCGATTCCGGGCCGATGATCGTGAAGTTGCGGAAGACGAGCTTCGCTTCGCCGTTGGCGACCTGGTTTTCGATCACCGGCGGCAGGACGTCTTCGGCGTAGCCCTTGCAGACCGGGCACTGCAGGTCGCCGAACTCGACCAGTTCGACCGGCGCTTTCGGGTCGCCGATCACCAGCGCGCTCTGCGGGATCCCGCTCAGCTCCTGGTTGACCTCGGTGACGCCCTCGATCTCGGTGTCACCGCCGCCGCCGCTGGATGCGGCGACCACGATCACCACGACCTCGACGACGATCGCCAGGAAGACCGCGCCGGCGGCGAGCTGCAGCATCCGCTGCCGCCGGTCTTTCGCATCGACCTGGGATTCCGCCGCCAGCCGCTCCTCGCGGCGCTTCTCCCGCTCGCGTTGGTCGCTCATCTCGCTCAGCCCTCGGTCAGCGGCGTTCGTGCGCCCGTCGTCGTCCCCGCGTAGGCGATCAGCCGCGTCGCGTTGAGCAGGAAGAGGATCGTCATCAGCACCGCGCTGCCGACGCACCACTGGCAGATCGCTTCGATCTTGAAGATCTCAATATAGGTCAGGTAGATGCTGAAACCGAAGCCCCCGAGCGCCAGCGCGAAGCCGCCGAACCGGGCCGCGTCGCTGACCATGAACGCGGTCGCGAGGATCCCCAGGTAGCCGATGATCCCGAAGATCGCGACGTTGATGCCGGCGATGTGCGAGTAGGAGCTTTCGGCGACGGTGCGGCAGCCGCTGCCGCCGGCCAGGCAGACCGGCGAGCCGCCGCCGGACTCGACGATCGCGATGTAGGTGGCGACGCCGACCCCGAGGGTGGCGACGAAGGCGATCGATTTCCGCAGCGCGGCTTCGCTCGGGAATTTCATAGCGGTGACGATAGAGGCTCGGCCGAGACCGCGTTTGAAGGGTTTCTAAAGGTGCGCGACCGCGGGATCGGCGCAGAAAGCGGCGATCTCGCGCGAGAGCTTGCCGCCCTGCCAGGCCAGCGGCGACTCCCCCGGCTGCTCGCTGAGCAGGCGCGAATCCGGCAGGGCCTCGGCGTAGGCGGCGGCGGCCTCGTATGGATGGCCGGGGTCGGCCTCGTCGTGACTTGCGACGACCAGGCTCGGCAGCTGCAGCCCGCGCAGCTCCTCCAGCGACTCGAAGGGACGCGAGCGCGGGACCTCGCGCAGCGCCTCGACGACCGCGTCGAGGTGGCGGTGCAGCTCCATCCGCGCCCGGGTGAAGCCGAGCACGGACTGGCGCCAGGCCGGGTCCGTCGTTAGGTTCCGGTCGAGGTAGTCGACGAAGCCGTCGATGCCGCCCGCGGCGAGGGCCGCGGCCAGCCCGTCCCAGTAGCGCTCGCTCTCGGCCGTGATCTCCCCTGTGTACACCGGCCCGATCACGACCAGCCCGGCGAGCCGCCCCGGGTGTCGCAGCGCGTAGGCAACCGCGGTGTGGGCGCCCATCGAATGCCCGGCGAGGACGAAGCGTCCCTCCCCCACCTCGCCGGCGACGACCCGCTCGAGGTCGTCGACCAGCCGCGGGTATCCATAACCCTCGCCGGCCGGGGCGGGGTCGGACTCGCCGTGGCCGCGGGCGTCGTAGGCGAGGACCCGGTGGCCGGCGCGCTCCAGTGCTCTGGAGCCGTGGACGACGTAGCGGCGACTCGCGGTGATCCCGTGGCAGAGGACGATCGGCGTCCCCTCCCCCGCGCTCTCGCCGCGGATCAGCGGCGCCGGCGCGGCGACGAACTGCTCCGCCGCGGCGGCGGCCATCAGGCGATCGCGGCCAGGGCCTGCTCGAGGTCGTCGACCGACTCGTAGGTGAGACCGGCCAGCGTCACCTTGCGGTGGCGGACGATCCCCTCCTCGTCGACGATGAAGATCGCCCGCCGTACGATCCCGGCGGCGAGGACGCCGTAGGCGCGGGCGACGCTCTTGTCCTCGTCGGCCAGCAGCGGCACGTTCAGCCGCTTCTCCTCGGTGAAGCGCTCGTGCGAGTCGACCGACTGCGGCGAGATCCCGAGCACGTCGGCGCCGAGCCCGTCCATCCGCTCCCCCTGGTCGCGGTAGGAGCAGAACTGCTTGGTGCAGACGGCGGTGAAGTCGCCGGGGTAGAAGGCGACGATGACCTTGCGGCCGCGGTAGTCGGCGAGGCTGTAGGTCTTGCCGCCCGTGCCGGGCAGCGAGAAATCCGGGGCCGTGTCTCCAACGTTCAGCTTCGCCACGCGGCGCAGCTTAGACGCTGGGCGGGTGCTAGCCCTTCTCAACCGTCACTTGTTCGATCAGCACGGTCTGTTTCGGTTTTTCTTCCGGGCCGCCGAGTTTTTCGATCCGTTCGACCGCGTCGTAGCCCTCGGTGACTTTGCCGACCAGCGCGTATTCGGGCGGCAGGCCGGCGTCGGGCGAGGTGACGACGTAGAACTGGCTGCCGGAGCGGCCGGGCGGCTCCGCCGAGCTCTTCGCCATCGCCACCAGGCCTTTGGTGTAGGAGAGGCTGGGCGGCGGTTTCTCGTCGACGCTGTAGCCGGGGCCGCCGGTGCCGGTCCCGAGCGGGTCGCCGCCCTGGATCACGAAGCCGGGGACGACCCGGTGGAAGGTGGTGTCGTCGTAGAAGCCTTCTTCGGCGAGGTAGGCGAAGGAGTTGGCGGTCTTCGGCGCCCGCTCGGTGTCGAGGGCGATCTCGAAGCTGCCGCAGCTGGTTTCCATCACCACGGTCACCTCTTCGCCTTTCTCGATCTCCTGGTCGGGCGCGTCGAGCTGAACTTTCTTCGGTTCGGGCGCTTCGACTTCCTTGCAGCCGCCAGAGCTGGCGGAGGTTGAGTCGCCGCTGCTCGCGGAGGTTGAGTCGCCGTCGTCTCCGCCGCTGCGCGAGATCAGGACCGCCGCCACGACGGCGATCGCGACCAGCGCAAAACCGGCAAGGATGTACAGGCGCCTGTCCACTTTCCCCTCCATCGGCGGAGAATCCTAACCGACGGGCAGCGAGACGCAGGGCCCGGTACCCGGCTGGCCTACGATCGAGTCCGGATGCCAGACCCGCCGCCGCCCCTGACCCCGCTCGCGGCCGCCGTGCTCCACGTCGGCGCCCCGGAGCGGATCCTGGCACTCGAGTGCGGCGACGGCGAGGCGGCGCTGTTCCTCGCCCGCGAGTTCCCGCTGGCGCGGGTGCGCGGCGTCGACCGCTCCGCGGAGGCGGTGCGCCGGGCGAGGGGCCGGATCGGCCTCGACCCCGAGGGCCGGGTCGCCTTCAAGCGGGGGACGCCGCGGTCCCTCCCCTTCCCCGACGACAACTTCGACCTGGTCACGGCGCTCGACGCCGCGCCCTCGCCGGGCGAGGTCGAGCGGGTGCTGCGCCCCGGCGGCTTCCTCGCGATCGCGCGCTCGCGGGGGGACGAGGCGCTGCGCGGCCCCGGCGGCGCCCTGCTGCGCCGGCGCCTGGCGCGGCGCGGGATCGAGCCGATCTGGAGCGAAGCCGCCGGCGAGGGCAGCTTCTCGGTCTTCCGGCTGGGCCGGCCGGACCCGCCCCCCGCATCCCAATAGGCTGCAAATACGTGAATTTGGAAGGGATGCCACTGGCCCTCCTCGTCAACCCGTCCTCGGCCGGCGGGCGGGCACTGAAGCTGCTGCCCCGGGTCGAGGCGGCGCTCGACGCGCGCCGCGCCGTCTTCCGCGTCCAGCGCACCAAGGGCCTCGAGCAGGGCGTCGAGCAGGCGCTGCGGGCGGTCGAAGCCGGCGAGGTGCCGGTGGTGATGAGCGGCGACGGCCTGGTCGGCGCGGTCGGAGGCGCGATGGCCGGGGCCGAGACGCCGCTCGGGCTGATCCCCAGCGGCCGCGGCAACGACCTCGCCCGCGTGCTCGAGATCCCCGACGACCCCGAGGCGGCGGTCGCCGCGATCCTCGCCGGGCACACCCGCACAATCGACGTCGGCGAGGCCAACGGCAAGCGCTTCCTCGGCATCGTCAGCGTCGGCTTCGACTCCGAAGCGAGCAGGATCGCCAACGAGACCCAGTGGCTCGGCGGCAGTCTCGTCTACGTGTACGCGGCTATCCGCACCCTGATCGGGTGGAAGACGGCGCGCTTCACCGTCGCCGTCGACGAGGAGCGGATCCGGCTCAGCGGCTACTCGGTCTCGGTCGCCAACAGCCGCGCCTACGGCGGTGGCATGTTCGTCGCTCCCAATGCCGAGCTCGACGACGGCGAGTTCGACATCGTCGCCGTCGGCGACGTCAGCAAGCTGAGGTTCGTGGGTAACCTGCCGAAGGTGTTCAAGGGCACCCATGTCGAGGCAGACGAGGTGCAGGTGTTCCGTGCCTCGCACCTCGAGCTCAGCGCCAGCCGTCCCTTCCCCGTCTACGCCGACGGCGAGCACCTGACCGACCTGCCCGCCTCGCTGCGGGTGCTGCCGCAGGCGCTCAGCGTGCTCGTGCCGGCGCCGGCCGCGGCTTGAGCGGGTTCGGCGCCAAGGTCGCGCTCTCGCGGGCGATCGGCGCCGCCAGCCGGGCCAGCGGCCGCGGCGGCGGCACGACCCTGCCGGGACGGGTGCTGCTGCGGCTGGAGCCGGAGGCGATCGCCCGGCTCGGCGCCGGCCTCGACCAGGGCACGACGATCGTCAGCGCCACCAACGGTAAGACGACCACGGCCGCGATGATCGCCGCGATCCTCGCCGCCGACGGGCGCGAGCCGGTCCACAACCGGGCCGGCTCGAACATGACCTGGGGAGTCGCCACGGCGCTGCTCGAGCAGCGCGGCCACGAAGGCCTGTTCGAGGTCGACGAGGCCTGGCTGCCGCGGGTCACCGCCCAGCTCGAACCCTCGCTGATCGTGCTCGGCAACCTCTTCCGCGACCAGCTCGACCGCTACGGCGAGATGGAGGCGCTGGCCGACGAGTGGGCGCGCACGGTCGCTTCCCGCGACGGCCGTACCGGCTTCGCGCTCAACGCCGACGACCCGCTGATCGCCGACCTCGGCCGCGACCCCGAGGGACGCCGCCGCGACGGCGTCCTCTACTTCGGGATCGATGACGCCTCCCAGGCCCTGGACGAGCTCCAGCACGCCTTCGACGCCAAGCACTGCCGCCGCTGCGGCCACCCCTATGCCTACGAGCGCGCCTTCGTCGGCCACCTCGGCCACTACTCCTGCCCCAACTGCGGGGCGGAGCGGCCACACCCGGACGTCGCCGCGACGGAGATCGAGCTGCGCGGGATGAGCGGGTCTCGAACGCTGGTTCGAACCCCGTCAGGCGCGATCGAGCTGGAGCTGCCGCTGCCCGGCCTCTACAACGTCTACAACGCCCTGGCGGCGGTCGCGGCGGGGCTGCGGTTGGGGGTCGCGCCGGCGACGATCGCGACCGCGCTCGGGGAGATCAAGGCCGCCTTCGGCCGGGTGGAGACGATCGAGGTCGGCGGCACCGCGGTCTCGATCCTGCTGATCAAGAACCCGGCCGGCGCCAACGAGGTGCTGCGGACGCTGCGGCTGGAGGCCGGCGGCGGGGGCATCGACCTCTGGATCGCCCTCAACGACCGCATCGCCGACGGCCGCGACGTCTCCTGGATCTGGGACGCCGACTTCGAGCTGCTCGGCGCGGCCGTGCGCCGGGTCGTCTGCGCCGGCACCCGGGCGCCGGAGATGGCGCTGCGGCTGCAGTACGCCGGCTGGCCGCGGGAGGCGATCGAGGTCGAGGCGGGGATCGAGGCCTCGCTGGATCGCGCCGTCGCCGGCGCCTCCGGGCGGCTCTTCGCCCTCCCCACCTACACCGCCCTGCTGGAGCTGCGCAAGCTGCTCGCCGACCGCGGCCTGGCAAAGGAGTTCTGGCGGTGAGCGCGGCGATCTGGCACGACGTCGAGTGCGGCTCCTACGCCGCCGACCTGCCGCTCTGGGAGGAGCTGGCGCAGGCGGCCGGCGGCCCGGTGCTGGAGCTCGGCTGTGGGACCGGGCGCGTCGCCCTGCACCTGGCCCGCCGCGGCCACGAGGTGATCGGCCTCGACTCCGACCCCGAGCTGATCGCCGCCCTGCGCGAGCGCGCCGATGGGCTCCCGGTCGAGGCGCTTGCCGCCGACGCCCGCGATTTCTCGCTGGACGAGCCGGCCGCGCTCGTCCTCGCCCCGATGCAGTTCCTGCAGCTGCTCGGCGATTCGGAGGAGCGGCTCGCCTGCCTGCGCTGCATCGCCGCCAGCCTGCGCCCGGGCGGCGTCGCCGCCGCGGCCCTGGTCGAGGCGATGCCCGAGCCCGACGGCTCGCCGCCGCCGCTCCCCGACGTGCGCGAGGTCGACGGCTGGGTCTACTCGAGCCTGCCGACCGAGGCCGCGCTCGCGGCCGGCGAAATCCGCCTGCGGCGGCTGCGGCAGACCGTCTCCCCCGGCGGCGAGCTGAGCGAGGAGCCGAACGAGATCCGCCTCCGCACCTTCCCGGCCGACCGGCTGGAGGCCGAGGCGGCGGAGGCCGGGCTCGGCGCCGGCGGCCGGCGCTCGATCGCCCCCACCGACGCCCACGTCGGCTCGGTCGTCTCGATCCTGGAAGGGGCGGGCTGATGGAGCTGCGGGTGCTGAGCCTCTATCCGGAGCAGATGAACATCTACGCCGACCGCGGCAACATCCTCTTCCTGCAGCGGCGCTGCGAGTGGCGCGGGATCGGGTTCGCCCACGCCGGTGCCGGCCCCGGCGACCCGGTCGACCCCGGCGCCCACGACCTCTTCTACGTCGGCGGCGGTCAGGATCGCGACCAGCGCATGGTCGCCGCCGACATGGTCGCGACCAAGCGCGAGGCGCTCGCCGCCGCGGTCGACGACGGCGCCGCCCTGCTCGCGGTCTGCGGCGGCTACCAGCTGCTCGGCCACAGCTACCAGCTGGGCGAGGAGAAGCTGCCCGGGCTCGGCCTCGCCGACCTGGAGACGGTGCGGGACCCCGGCGAGCGGCTGATCGGCAACGTCGCGATCGAGGTCGACCTCGGCACCGGGCCGCGCACCCTCGCCGGCTTCGAGAACCACGGCGGCCGCACCTTCCTGGGCGCCGGGGCCGAGCCGCTCGGCCGCGTGCTCGAGGGCCACGGCAACAACGGCCGCGACGGCCTCGAGGGCATCCGCCGCGCCCGCATGATCGGCACCTACCTGCACGGCCCGCTGCTGCCGAAGAACGCCTGGCTGGCCGACCACCTGATCGCCGGCGCGCTCGAGCGCCGCTACGGGACCCGGCCCGAGCTGGAGCCACTGCCCGACGGCTTCGAGGCCGCCGCCCACGCGTCTGCCCGGGCGGCCGCCGGCGTCTGAGGCGCTCAGCGGCCGCTGGAGCCGAAGCCGCCGGTGGCGCGGGCGGAGTCGGCGAGGGTCGCCGTCTCGGCCGGCTCGGCGAGCACTATCGGGGTCACGACCAGCTGGGCGATGCGGTCGCCGGGGGCGACGCGGAAGACCTCTGCCGGGTCGTTGTTGATCAGCAGCACCCGCAGTTCGCCGCGGTAGCCGGCATCGATCAGGCCGGGGCTGTTGACCAGGCCGATGCCGTGATCGCGGGCGATCCCGGAGCGCGGCAGGACCAGGCCGGCGTGGCCGGCGGGAATCTCGACCGCGACGCCGGTGCCGATGCTCCAGCGCTCGCCGGGGCCGATGTGGGCGGCCTCGCAGGCGTAGAGGTCAAGCCCCGCGTCGCCGGCGTGGGCGCGCGTTGGCAGCAGCGCCTCGCCTTTCAGTTTCGCAACGGGTAGTTGCACGACCAAGACCCTACTGAGCGAGTTCCGGGCATGGCTGACAAGGAAGCAGGGAGCGCCGTGTGCTTCTGCACACAAGCGACCGATGACGCCGTCAGCCGTGTCCGGAAACGCTCAGGCGACGGCGAGGTCGTCGAAGCGATGCATCTCCGCGGCCGGCACCCGGGCGCGGACGAGGACGCCGTCCTCGCGGTCGGTCCGCTCCAGCTCACCCGCGACCTCGTGCAGCTCGTGCAGGCGGCCCCCCTGCGAGTAGGGGAACAGCAGGTCGACCTCGGTCAGCGTCTCGGCGAACGCCGCCTCGACCCGCTCGCAGAGCTCCTTCAGGCCCTCGCCGTCGAGCGCCGAGACCATCGCCGCGTCCGGGTGGGCGAGCGCGACCTCGTGCCGGGCGTCCTCGTCGAGCAGGTCGGCCTTGTTGAGGACCAGCAGCCGCGGCTTCTCGCCGGCGCCGATCTCCTCCAGGACCTCGTCGACCGCACGCATGTCGAGCAGCCGCCGCTGCTCGGTCTCGGAGGCGTCGAGCACGTGCAGGATCAGGTCGGCGAGCACGGTCTCCTCCAGCGTCGCCTTGAACGCCTCGACCAGTTGGTGCGGCAGCTTCTCGATGAAGCCGACGGTGTCGGTCACCAGGTAGTCGCGGCCGGAGAGATCGAGGCTGCGGGTGGTCGGGTCGAGGGTGTGGAAGAGGCGGTCCCCCACCCCCACCTCGGCCCCGGTCAGCGCGTTCAGCAGCGTCGACTTGCCGGCGTTGGTGTAGCCGGCGAGGGCGACCCGCGGCAGCGAGGAGCGATCGCGCCGGGCCCGCATCACGCCGCGGTTGCGCTCCAACCGGCCGAGCCGGCGGCGCAGGGCGGAGATGCGGTCGCGGGCGAGCCGGCGGTCGGTCTCGATCTGGCTCTCGCCCGGGCCCCTGGTGCCGATGCCGCCGTCCATGCGACCGGCGCCGAGGCGCTCGAGGTGGGTCCACAGACCCCGCATCCGGGCCATGTTGTACTCGAGCTGGGCCAGCTCGACCTGCAGCTTGCCCTCAGCCGAGTGGGCGTGGTCGGCGAAGATGTCGAGGATCACCGCGGTGCGGTCGATCACCGGCACCCCGAGAGCCGCCTCCAGGTTGCGCTCCTGGCGCGGCGCCAGCTCGTCGTCGCAGGCAACCAGGTTCGCGTCGCAGGCGGCGATCTGGGCTTTCAGCTCCTCCAGGCGCCCGCGGCCGAAGTAGCGGTCGGGGTCGGGCTGGGGGCGCTGTTGGGTGGCCTCGCCCGCCGTGGCGACGCCGGCGGTGCGCAGCAGCTCCTTCAGCTCGGCCAGCGGATCGCCCTGCTCGCGCCCGTCGACGATGCCGATCGCCAGCGCCCGCTGCCGCGCCCGGCGGTTCGTCAGGCCCGCACCGTCACCGTTCGACGCGGCGTAGCGCGTTTCGGTGTTGCGGCCATTTCTCGAACGTTGCACTCAGGGAGATTGTAAGCGTCCCCCGCGGCCAGATAGTGTTGGCAACCGTGAGGGTCTTCGTCACGGGAGGAACGGGCTTCATCGGCGGCGAGGTCGTGCGTCAGCTGCGCGCTCGCGGCGACGACGTGGTCTGCCTGGTCCGGAACCCCGAGAAGGGCAAGAAGGTCGCCGAGCTCGGCTGTGAGCTCGCCTCCGGGGACCTCAGCGACGAGCAGGCGATCCGCGACGGCATGACCGGCTGCGACGCGGTGATCCACGTCGCCGCGATGTACGAAGTCGGGATCCCGGCTTCCCAGCGCGAGCCGATGCGCGACGCCAACGTCGGCGGCACCGAGCGGGTGCTGGGTGCGGCGCTGGAGGCGAAGATCCCGAAGGTCGTCTACGTCTCGACCGTCGGCATCTTCGGCAACACCCACGGCAAAGTCGTCGACGAGACCTACGAGCACCCGGCCAAGGAATTCACCTCCTGCTACGAGCAGACCAAGTGGGAAGCCCACCAGTCGGCCAAGCGGCTGATCGGCGAGGGCTTGCCCTGCGTGATCGTCCAGCCCGGCGGCGTCTACGGCCCCGGCGACACCTCCTCGGTCGCCGCCCTGCTCGACCAGTACTTCGCCGGCAAGATGCCGCTGATCCCCTTCCCCGAGACGGGGTTCTGCCTCTCGCACGTGGAAGACATCGCGACCGGCATCTTGCTCGGCCTCGACAAGGGCAGGGCCGGTGAGGCCTACGTGATCAGCGGCCCGGTGACGACGGTTCGCGAGGCGATCGAGACGGTCGCCAAGGTCAGCGGCAAAAAGGCGCCCAAGCACGCGATCCCGGTGCCGCTGATGAAGGCGATGATCCCGATCGGCCCGCTGGTCGGGAAGATGATGGGACAGCCGCCGAACCTGCGCGAGCTGATCTCCTCCACCGACGGCGTCACCTTCTGGGCCGGTCACGAGAAGGCGACCCGGGAGCTCGGCTACGAGCCGCGCGGCCTCGAACAGGGCCTGCGCGAAATGCTCGAGGCCGAAGGCCGGATCCCGGCCTCCGCCGCCGCCTAGCACCTCCGCCTCTCACCCCATAGGCTCCTGCGCCCAATGCGCGTTATCGACGTCATGCACCTCGGCCGGCCGCACGTGATCGGGTGCTGGGAGGTCGATGGAGCCCTGGTCGACCCCGGCCCCGAGTCCTCGCTCTCGACCGTGCTCGAGGCGATCGGCGACGAGCAGCCGCGGGCGGTGGTTCTGACCCACATCCACCTCGACCACGCCGCCGCCACCGGGGCCCTGGTCGAGCGCTGGCCCGACCTCGAGGTCTACGTGCACGAGCGCGGCGCCCCGCACCTGATCGACCCCTCCAAGCTCCTGGCCAGCGCCGAGCGGCTCTACGGCGAGGACCTGCCGCGCCTCTGGGGGCGGATCCTCCCCGTCCCCGAGGCCAACGTGCGGGCCCTGACCGGCGGCGAGACCGTGCTCGGCATGCGCGTCGCCTACACCCCCGGCCACGCCTCCCACCACGTCTGCTATCTGCACGAGGAGAGCGGCACCGCCTTCGCCGGCGACGTCGCCGGCTGCCGCATCCCACCCTCGAAGCTGGTCATGCCCCCCACCCCGCCGCCCGACATCGACCTCGAGGCCTGGGAGCAATCGCTCGAGGTCGTCGAGGGCTGGCGGCCCGAGCGCCTCGCCCTCACCCACTTCGGCCCGATCGAGGACGACGTCCCCGGACACCTCGACGCGGTGCGCTCGCGCCTGCGCCAGGAGGCCGAGCTGGTCCGACAGATGTCATCCGAGGACTACGACGCCGACCTCCAGCGCCGGATCCGCGAGCAGCTGAGCGCCGAAGGAGAGGACGAGGAGATCGTCGCGGAGCTCCTGCAAGCCGTCCCCACCGCCTACCAATGGGGTGGCCTCGATCGCTACTGGCGCAAGAAGGCCGAGCGCGAGGCGGCCGCGGCCGACCGTTAGCCGCCGTAGACGTCTTCCCGGCCGGTGCCGGGCGGGTACGTCCCGCCGTCCAGCAGTCGCCGGTTGCCGAGGGGCTCCGGCAGGGTGATCTCGACGGGAGGCTCGATCAGTCCCTGGCAGGTGTAGCCACCGGGAGGCAGGGGACGAAGCCAGAGCGACATCAGCAGCGCTCCTCCCTGTTCCCGGAACTCGGGCTTCTGCAGCCGCTCGTTCTGGCTGCGGCCGCTGCTGCACGGGCCGGGCCCCAGGTTGACCTGGATCTTGCGCGTGGTCGGGGTCAGCTGTCGATGGTCCGGGTCGAGGGTCCAGGTGATCGCGGTGATCTCGCGCCGAATGCTGGCCGGGTCGCAGTCGGACGAGTAGGTGCTGAACTTCCACCGTCCCTCCGCGCGGCGGAAGCTCATCGTTTCCATTTCGCCGGCCACGCCGCCGACCGCGAACTCGGCGATCCTCCGGTTTTCCACGAGAAGTCGCCAGTTGTTCCGGTGTGCCCAGTTCAGCGGCCCACTGGCGAGAAACCGACGCAACGCCTTCTCGGAAGGCTTCGAGCCCCCCTCCACGCCGGTCGGCGAGGAGAAGGCGGCCACGGGGTCGAAAGGCAGACCTCCGCAGACCACCCGGTGCGGCCATTCGGGCCATTCGGCGACGGCCGGATCCGGGCCCTTGACGGGCTGGAAGCTGGCCGCCGTGGCTGGTTTCGTGGTCATCGCTCCGCCAAGGCAGAGGAGAACCGCCAGGAGCGCGAGCTTCGGCCGGGAGCCCATCGCGGCGTTCTAGGACAGGTGCTCGCGCATCCGCTCGACGGCCTCTTCGATGCGCTCGTCGGGGGTGGTGAGCGAGATGCGGAAGAAGCCCTCGCCGCTGGGCCCGTACATCGAGCCGGGCGAGACGACTACGGCGGCCTCCTCCAGCACCAGCTCGGCGAAGGAGGTCGAGGTCTGGCCCTCGGGTACGGGGGCCCAGACGTAGATCGTGCCCTTCGGGGCCGCGACCTCGACGCCGATCTCGCGCAGGGCGGAGACGACCAGGTCGCGGCGGCGGGCGTAGGTCTCGTTCATCCGCTGAAGCGGGCCCTGGGGCCCCTCCAGGGCGGCGACGCCGGCCATCTGCACGGCCTCGAAGAGGCCGGAGTCGACGTTCGTCTTCAGCCGCCAGTAGGTCTGGATCGCCTCGGCGTTGCCGAGGATCGCGGCGCAGCGCCAGCCGGTCATGTTGTAGCCCTTGGAGAGCGAGAAGACCTCGACGCCGACCTCCTTGGCTCCTGGGGTGGCGAGGAAGCTGGGGGCGTCGTAGCCGTCGTAGGTCGTCTCCGAGTAGGCGTTGTCGTGGACGACGAGGATCTCGTGCTCGCGGGCGAAGGAGACGACCATCTCGAAAAAGCCCTCGGGGACGACGGCGCCGGTGGGGTTGTTCGGGTAGTTGATGAACATCAGCCGCGCCTTCGCGGCGACGTCGGCGGGGATGGCGCTGAGGTCCGGGGCGAAGCCCAGCTCCGGGAGCAGTGGCAGGAGCTCCGGCTTCGCGTTGGCGAGGATCGGGCCGCCGGTGTAGACCGGGTAGCCGGGATCGGACGCGAGGGCGACGTCGCCGGGGTCGAGGAAGGCGAAGCAGAGGTTGTAGATGCACTCCTTGGCGCCGATCGCCGGGATCACCTCGGTCGCGGCGTCGATCACGACCCCGAAGCGGCGCTCATAGAAGCCGGCGAAGGCCTGGCGGAACTCCTCGCGGCCGCGGTTGCTCGGGTACTGGTGGTTGGCCGGGTCGGCGACCGCGCCCTGCATCGCCTTGACGATGTGCGGGTAGGTCGGCTCATCCGGGTCGCCGATCCCGAGGCTGATCACGTCGATGCCGGCAGCCCGCTTCTCGGCGATCTGCGCCTCCAGTTCCTGGAACTTGTACGGAGGCATCGCCTCCAGGCGCTTGGACGGGTCAGCGATGGCCATGGCGGCGAAATCTATTCGCCCAGCTCGGCGAGCGCCGTCAGCAGCTCCGGCGAGAGCTCGCCGGCATAGACCGGCTCGGCCCACCCGTTCAGCCGCACCGAGAGGTCCTCGCCGATCTCGACCTCGAGCTCGCCGCCTTCGAGCTCGACCACGATCGGGCTGGCCGAGCCCTGGAGGAAGGCGGTCACCGCGGCGCCGCTGGCGCCGGTGCCGGAGGAGAGCGTCTCCCCCACCCCGCGCTCGAAGATGCGGGCGCGGACGCGACTGCCGTCGATCTCGATGAAGGAGACGTTGGTGCGGTTGGGGAACAGCTCGTGGCCTTCGATCCCCGGCCCGATCTCCCCCAGGTCGAGCTCGTCGAGCTCGGCGCCGGCGACGATCGCGCACTGCGGGTTGCCGATCGAGACGTGCTGGAACTCCCACTCGCGCCCGGCCGCGCTGAGCCTGCCGGTGCCGTCCTCGCCGCCGGAGGGGAAGTCCTTGGAGGTCACCGAGGCGTTGCCCATGTCGACCGAGCAGGTCAGCTCGCCGGTGATCTTCGGGACGATCGGGCCGGCGACGGTGCTGATCGCGAACTCGTCGGCGTCGGTCCAGCCGTGGCGGCGCAGGTAGAGGACCGCCTCGCGGGCGCCGTTGCCGGAGAGCTCGGCCTCGGAGCCGTCGGGGTTGAAGATGCGCAGGTCGGCGACGAACCGCGGGTCGTCTGAGCGCGAGAGCAGCAGGACGCCGTCGGCGCCGACCCCGAAGTGGGGATCGCAGAGCCACTCGACCCGTTTCGGGTTGAGCTCCCAGGGGAGGTTCTCCGCCTCGAGGATCAGGTAGTCGTTGCCGAGCGCTTGCCACTTCTCGAATTTCACGGCCCGCAGCCTATTCGCCGAGCCCGGCAACGATCCGCGCGGCGACCTCGGCATCGTCCAGCTCGGTGCGATCGATCGCCTGCAGGTTGGGAATCTTCCTCATCCAGGTCAACTGCCGCCGCGCATAGTTGCGCGACCGCCTCTTCATCAGCTCGACGTCGCCGGCCAGCAGCTCGTCGAACCCAAGCGCCTTCCGCGCCGTCCGCGAGGGCCCAGCCAGATCAGCCCGCCGCGCCTCCTCCGCCGCCCCACCCGCGATGATCGCCTCAGTCCGAGCGTCGATCCGCTCGTAGAGCAGCCCCCGCTCCATGTCGAGCCCAAAAATCACCGTCGGATGCCGCGTCTCGGGAGACCAAAGCTCGGAGTCCTCGGATTCCGGCGCCGCCTTCACCAACGAGAGGTTCGCCAGGGCGGCGCGCAAATACAACCCGGTCCCCCCCACCACAATCGGCCGCCGCCCAGCCGCCAGTGCCCAATCGAGCTCCTCATGCGCAAGCGCCATGTAATCCCCCACCGAAAACGGTTCGGTAACCGGCACAAACCCCACCAGCCGGTGCTCGAGCCTCGCTTGCTCCTCCACCGAGGCCACCCCGGTCAGAGTCCCCAACCCTTCGTAGACCTGCAACGCATCGCAGGAAATGGCGACAGAATCCTCACCCCTCGCCCGCAGCAACTCCGCCAGCTCGATGGCCACCCCGGTCTTCCCCACCCCGGTCGGCCCGAAGATGGCCAGGATCCTCAAAGCAAGGGCGAGAGGGGCTTCACCGACACCCCGCTCAACGTCTGCGACGTAGCGCTTTCGATTTCCACCGCGACGAACCCACCGGGCTCGGCGATCCCCTCGAAGTTGACCGCCTTGTTGTGCCGAGTCCGCCCCCGAAGCCTGGTCTCGTCAGTCCGGCTGGTCCCTTCCACGAGGACATCCAGGGTTCGGCCGACGAACCGCTGCGCCCGCTCCCGAGCCCGCCTCTGCACAACCTCAACCAGCCGTTCCATCCGCTCCACCTTGACCGGATGCGCCACCTGCTCACCCATCTCCGCCGCTTCGGTCTCGCGCCGCGGCGAGAAGACGAAGGTGAAAGCCCCGTCGTACCCGACCTCCTCCGCCACCTCCAGCGTCTCGGCGAAATCAGCCTCGGTCTCACCCGGGAAGCCGACGATGATGTCGGTGGTGATCGCGCAGTCGGGGACGTGCTCGCGGATCAGCGCCACCCGGTCCATGTAGCGGCCGCGGTCGTAGGTGCGGCGCATCCGTTTCAGCACGGCGCTGGAGCCTGACTGGAGCGGCAGGTGGATCTGCTCGCAGAGCGCCGGCAGCTCGGCGTGAGCGCGGATCACGTCCTCCTTCATGTCCTTCGGGTGCGGGCTGGTGTAGCGGATGCGCTCGATTCCCTCGACCGCGTCGACCTGGGCCAGCAGCTCGGCGAACCCGACCCGCCGGTCCTTCGGCAGGTCGCGGCCGTAGCTGTTGACGTTCTGCCCCAGCAGGGTCACCTCGCGAACGCCGTCGGCGGCGAGGCCCTCGGCCTCGGCGATCAGCTCGTAGGGGTCGCGGCTGACCTCGCGGCCGCGGGTCGTGGGGACGATGCAGTAGGCGCAGGCGCAGTTGCAGCCCTGGGAGATCTGCAGCCAGCCCTGGAACTCGCGCTCGCGCCGGGTCGGCAGGTGCCCGGAGAAGTCCTCGAACTCGAAGTAGCCCTGGGCGCTGAGCGAGTCGGAGTTGAGGAACTCGGCCAGCTTGTGGATCTGGCCGGGGCCGAAGGCGACGTCGACGAAGGGAAAACGCTGGAAGACCTCCTCCTTGACCGACTGTGCCCAGCAGCCGCCGACGCCGACCACCCGCTCGGGGTTTTCGCCCTTCAGCCGCTTCGCCTCGCCCAGATGAGCGATGAAGCGGCTGTCGGCCGACTCGCGGATCGAGCAGGTGTTGAAGAGGATCACATCCGCCTCTTCGCGGCTCGGCGCCTCCTCGTAGCCGAGCGAGGCCAGCATCCCGCGCATCCGCTCGGAGTCGTGCACGTTCATCTGGCACCCGAAGGTGGTGACGTGAAAACGCTTCCCCATCGAATTCTCAGGGTACTGACGGTGCGGGAGCCAAGCAGCCCGGTGGACGCAGGGAGCGTGGCGTGCTCTGCACGCGAGCGACCGAGGACGCCGGGATGCGCCGGCTAGCGCACCGTCAGAGTGCCTTCCATGCCCGCCTCGGCATGACCCGGGACAGTGCAGAGGAAGGTGTAGGTGCCGGGCTCGAGCTCGGTCGTGACCGAGGTCTTTCCTTCGGTGAGCGTCTCCGTCGTGGCGAGCTCACTGCCGCCTTCGTCGTCGATCGCCACGTTGTGTTCGATCGCCGACGGGTTGTCGAAGTCGATCGTCACCTCTCCCGCCGCGGCCTCGAGAGATGGCTTGTCGAAGGCGAGCGAGGTGATGTCGGCGGTCAGTTGCAGGGCCGTCGCGCCCGCTTCGGCGCTGGCGCCACCCTGCTCTCCCGCGGCTTTTTCTTCGCTCTCGGCTTCGGTCTTCTCTTCCGCTTCCTCTTCTTCGAAGGGCTCGCTGCCTTCCGCCGCCTCGATTTCCTCGTTGGCCTCTTCGAGCTCGGCCGCTTTGGCGGCCTCCTCGTCCTTGGCGTTGAGCACGGAGTAGGTCGTGGCGCCGCCGATCAGGACGACGAACCAGACGACGACGATCGGGAAGGCTTTGCCCGGCAGGCCCTTCAGTTTCAGCCCGGCGAAGCTGAAGACCACCGCCGAGACGGCGAGGGCGATCCCGCAGACGTAGAAGAGGGTCTCGTTGCTCATGGAAGCGGCCGGAACTCTATCCACTGCAAGCAGCGGATAGAGCCCCGCCCCGTTGGAGTTCTAAGCGGCCTGCGCCTCCGGCGCCGGCGTCGCGGCCACCGGCTCGGCCGGCTTGGCCTCGGCGGGCGCCTCGCCGTCGATGCCGAGCGCGGTGCGGACCTTGGTTTCGATCTCCAGCGCCAGCTCCGGGTTGTCGACCAGGAACTGTTTGGCGTTGTTGCGGCCCTGGCCGAGGCGGGTCTCGCCGTAGGAGAAGAAGGAGCCCGATTTCTGCACCAGATCCTGCTCGATCCCAAAGTCGATCAGGCCGCCCTCGCGCGAGATGCCGACGCCGTACTCGATGTCGAACTCAGCCTGGCGGAAGGGCGAGGCGACCTTGTTCTTGACGACTTTGACCCGGACCCGGTTGCCGACCGCCTCGGTCCCTTCCTTGAGGGTCTCGATGCGGCGGATGTCGAGCCGCTGCGAGGCGTAGAACTTCAGCGCCCGACCGCCCGGTTGGGTCTCCGGGGAGCCGAACTGGACGCCGACTTTTTCGCGGATCTGGTTGGTGAAGATGCAGACGGTGTTCGTGCGGTTGAGGTTGCCGGCGAGTTTCCGCATCGCCTGCGACATCAGCCGCGCCTGCAGGCCGACCGTGGTGTCGCCGATCTGGCCGTCGAGCTCGGCTTTCGGGGTCAAGGCCGCGACCGAGTCGATCGCGACCACGTCGACGGCGCCGGAGGCGATCAGCCGGTCGGCGATCTGCAGCGCCTGCTCGCCGTAGTCGGGCTGGGAGACCAGCAGCTCGTCGGTGTCGACCCCGATCGCCCGCGAGTAGACCGGATCGATCGCGTGCTCGGTGTCGATGAAGGCGCAGACGCCGCCGAGCATCTGGGCCTGGGCGATGATGTGGTTGACCAGCGTCGTCTTACCCGAGGACTCCGGGCCGAAGATCTCGACGATGCGGCCGCGCGGCACCCCGCCGATGCCGAGCGCCAGGTCCAGGGCCAGCGCCCCGGTCGGGATCGCCTCGACCTTGACCGTGCCTTTGTCCCCGAGGCGCATCAGGGAGCCCTGGCCGAAGTCGCGCTCGATCTGGGTCACCGCGGCCTCGAGCGCCGCGTCCTTCGCCTTGGCCTCTTTCGCCGAGGCGTCTTTCAAGTTCACTTTCTTGTCAGCCATCTTCATCACCTCACTGCCGCCTCATCCAGGCAGCTCGACTTGGGCCAACGGGACGTAGCGCGCACCCGACGGCTGGAGTTCAGAACGGTAAAGAGCCAATCGGACGCCTAGAAAGGGCTCCAGAAGGCTCGCTGGAAGGTCATCTGGGAGCTTCTCGACTCGCATCGGCCGCCTCGATCCTCGCCCCTCCGAACGTACCCGGGCGACGGTCACATGCGGCCAGAACGGCCGTTTCTCCGGCTTGTAGAGGTCCTCGGCGGCCAGTCGCTCGCTCAGCGCCGCCTGCAGGATCTCGGCGCCCGGCGAGATCGCCGGCAGGCCGAGCACCCGTGGCCGCCGCGCCGGCCGTGCGGCCACGTCCATCAGGTTGACGATCGGCGCCGCGCCGGCGCAATCCCGCACCGCCTCGGCGACCGGCTCGACGTCCCCGAACGGACGCGAGCCGAGGAAGGCGAGGGTGATGTGCAGGTTCTCCACCGCCACCGGCCTCAGCGCCGGGTCGGTCAGCTCCCGCTTGCTCCAGGCCCCGATCTCCGCCCGCACGAACTCGGGCAGGTCGAGCGCCACGAACAGGCGCACTATCTCGCTCTTCGATCGCTCCTCGGCCATGCCGCCACGCTAGGGGTCGCGGACGCACGGAACAACACCTGAAAGTCAAAAATGCGTCAAGGCTGTGAGACGGCTTTGTGACGATGGACCCGGAGGCGGCGGTGGCGTTTGTGTTTTGACTTGGCGCGGTGCTTCCCGCCGCCGCCGCTCGTGCTCGGCGGGCCGCTGGCCGGCGGTCCCGGTGAGCTTGACGGACTGGGCGGAGTGCCGCCTGAAGCCGGCGGCGACCCCGGGCCGTCCGTGCCTTCTTCATCACTTCCTGGATGACGCCACTCGACCAGGGCGGCGTCCAGTCCGTGCGAGAACTCGGCCATGATGAACGGCGGGCAGTCGATCCCGACGATCATCGGGCAGGCGACCGCAACTGGCGCGATTTCGATCAGCGAGAGGCATACGAGGCCGTCCGTCCCCTCGGTCGCCGCGATCTCGGAGACGTCGAATGCCTGGCTGCCAAGCGCGCGCTGTTCCTCCCCAAGCCAGAGCAGCCGCACGTCCTCTCCGAGCTCGTCCGGTTGCGCCCGGTCAGCCGAGGAGCAATCCGCCTCGCTCGAACCTGGTCCGATGGTCGCGAACGGGATCCACCCGCAGTAAGGCTGGGGCGGTGAAACGATCACATAAGGTCCCACTTCCCAGGGATTTTCGGGCGGATACGGCGGTGTCGGAGGTCTGGGCGGTATCGGCGGGATTTTGTGATCGCACCCTTCCCACTCGACCCCTCCGGCGGAACTGACCGCGCCCTCTTCCCCGACCGCGTGGGAGATTTCCCCGCTGGCCGATGCGAAGCTCGAAGTCGGCGCCCAGAGGCAGAACACGACTGCCGCCGCCAGCCCGACTGAGATGTTCACTCGTCTCCCCATCCCGCGCCCTGAGGCACGCTGACGAGCGTATCTGTAAACAAACAGGTTTACAAAGGCGGCTCGCCGCCGCCCAGCAGCAACCGCAGCAGGTGCATCCCAACCAGGGCCGAGCGTTCGCGGATGTCGGCGCGGTTGCCGGGAATCGTCGGCTCGCGGGCGATCGCGGTGCCGTCGGCGAGGCGGGCGTTGAAGCAGACGTAGCCGACCGGCTTCTGCTCGGTGCCGCCGTCGGGACCGGCGATGCCGGTAACCGAGACCGCGACGTCGGCCCCGAAGCGCTCCAGCGCCCCCAGAGCCATCGCCTCCGCCACCTCGGGCGAGACCGCGCCCTTCTCGCGGATCAGCGCCGGGTCGACTCCGAGTAGCTCGGTCTTGGCCTCGTCCGCGTAGGCGACGACGCTGCCCGCCATATAGGCGGAGGCGCCGGGCAGGTCGGTGATCCTCGCCGCCAGCAGGCCGCCGCTGCAGGACTCGGCCAGGCCGAGTCTGCGGCCCCCGAGCAGCGCCGCGACCTGGGCGTCGACCGTGGCGCCGTCGAGGCTGAAGGTCTCGCGCGGGTGGCGCTGGGCCAGCCCGTCCCGCACCGCCGCGGCGCTCGCCGCGGCCTCGTCGCGGTAGCGGACGTCGATCTCGATCTCGCCCTTGCGCAGGCAGGTCGTGATCTCCACGGTCCCCAGCTCCACCCCGTCGGCCTCGATCTCGCGCAGGCTCTTGGCGATTTCGGACTCCGGCACCCCGAACATCCGCATCGTGTAGCCGTGCAGCGGCGTCGCCCGGGCCAACACCTCGCGCACCGGCTCGGTCTCCAGCGCCGTCTCCCAGAGCGGCCGCAGCTCCCGCGGTGGCCCCGGAAGCACGATCACGACCGCGTCCCCGGCCGGCACCACGATGCCCGGCGCCGTCCCCACCGGGTCCAGCGCCACCGCGCCCTCGGGGATCATCGCCTGCTTGCGGTTGGACTCGACGATCGCCTCCTCGTCGAGTTTCATGCGGCGGGCGAAGCTGCGGATGATCTCGGCGATCTTCGCCTCCATCTCCGGGTCGAGGACCATCTCGCGCCCGGCAAAGCGGGCGACCACCTCCGCCGTCAGATCGTCGGCGGTCGGCCCGAGGCCGCCGCTGGTCACGATCAAATCCATCCCCTCCGCCGCCATGAAGCGCAGCGCCGCCTCGAGGTCGTCGGGGCGATCGGCGACGACGAGGATGTGCGCGACCTCGACGCCGAGCTCGGCCAGGCGTTCGGAGACCCAGGGACCGTTGCTGTCGGCAATCCGACCGGTGAGGACCTCGGTCCCGGTGACGACGATGCCGGCGCGGATCACGTGCAGGTCGGGCGTTCTGATTCGGACAGCTCGCGCAGCGCGCCGCCCTCCCCGATCGAGTAGCCGATCGGGTTCGGGGTCTGGGGAATGCTCGCTTGCTCTCCGTCCACGGTCATCGTCACCTCGCCGTTGCCGAGCGAGACCGTGAAGCTACCGGACCGGTAGGGGCCCTCGACCACTCCGGGTTCGAGCACGAGGCCGTCGACCAGCTCCTTGCCTTTGGCGTCGAGCAGGCAGACCCAGACTTCGGCTTTGGTGGTCAACTGCACGGCGAGGCCCGGCGACTTGCGCGGCTCCTCGGCCTGGGAGGTCTTCTGCGGCGCGATCCCGTCTCCCTGGGCGGACTCGCCGGCGCCGCGCTGCGGCAGCGGGTTCTCTTCCTTCTCCCGGAGCACGACGATCAGCGCCACCAGCAGCAGCGCGGCGCAGACGGTCGCAAGTACAGCCAAGGAGCGCAGCGGGCCCCTCCCCCGGTCCACCTCGGCGCTGTGCACCGGTGCGGGCTCACTTCGCGGTAGCCGTTCAGCCGGCCGCCAGGAGCCGGTGTCCTGACGCTGGCGCTCCGCCAGCGCCTCACCGTCGAGCCCCAGGAAGTCGCCGTAGGTGCGGACGAAGCTGCGGGCGTAGGCCTCGCCCGGGAGCACGTCCCATTCGTCGCTCTCGATCGCCCGCAGGAAGCGGGCGCGGATCTTGGTCGCCGCCTCGACCTGCTCGAGGTCGATCTCACGTTTGCGGCGAGCATCTCTCAGCGTTGCGCCAACGCCGGGGTCCATACCCCCATTGTTGCTTAGGGCTCGGGGTCGGCCTCGACGGAGACCGGCTCGGGCTCGGGCTCCGGCGGCGCGCCCTGGCCGGCCGGGGCGAGAACGCGGTTGAGGTCGGCCTGGGTGATCAGCACCTGGCGCGGCTTGGAGCCCTCGTAGCCGGAGATCACGCCACGCCGCTCGAGCATGTCGATCAGACGGCCGGCGCGGGTGTACCCGACGCGCAGGCGGCGCTGGATCATCGACACGGAAGCGGTCTCGGTCTGGACGACGAGGCGGATCGCCTCGTCGAGGAGGTCGTCGCTGTCGGGGTCGAAGTCGCCCTCGCGCCCCTCCTCCTCGACCTCCTCCGGCGTCTCCAGCAGCTCGGCCTCGAATTCCGGTTCGCCCTGCCTGGCCCAGTGGTTGGTGATGCGGGCGATCTCGTCCTCGGTGATGAAGGCGCCCTGGACCCGCTCCAGCTTCGAGGTGCCGGCGCCGCGGAAGAGCATGTCGCCCTGGCCCAGCAGCGCCTCGGCCCCGCCCTGGTCGAGGATCACCCGCGAGTCGGTCTGAGACGAGACGGCGAAGGCGATCCGGGCCGGGATGTTGACCTTGATCGTGCCGGTGATGATGTCGGTCGAGGGGCGCTGGGTCGCCAGCACCAGGTGGATCCCGGTGGCGCGCGACTTCTGCGCCAGGCGGATGATCGAGTCCTCGACTTCGGCCGGGGCGACCATCATCAGGTCCGCGAGCTCGTCGATCACGCAGAGGATGTGCGGCAGCTGCGGCTCCCCCTTCTTGCGCCGCGCCCGGTTCAGCTCCTCGAGGTTGCGGCAGCGGGCCTGGCTCATGATCCCGTAGCGGGTCTCCATCTCCCCGATCAGATTGGAGAGGACGTTGGCGGCGAGCCGCGGCGAGGTGACCACCGGCGTCAGCAGGTGCGGGACGTGCTCGTAGTGGTTGAGCTCGACCTGCTTGGGGTCGACCAGCACTAGGCGGACCTCGTTCGGGGAGGCCTGCATCAGGATCGAGGAGAGGATCGCGTTGACGCAGCCGCTCTTGCCCGAGCCGGTGGTGCCGGCGACGAGCACGTGCGGCATCTTCGCCAGGTCGGCCCAGACGGCGTTGCCGTCGATGCCCTTGCCGAGCCAGGCGACCAGCGGCGAGGTCTTCTCCGGGCGACCGGCGTAGACGTCGCCGAGCCGGACCATGCGGCGACGGGTGTTGGGAACCTCGACGCCGACTGCCTGTTTGCCGGGGATCGGGGCGAGGATGCGGATGTCGGTCGAGGCCAGCGCGTAGGCGAGGTCGTTGGCCAGCTCGGTGACTTTCTTGACTTTGATCCCGGGCGCGAGTCGCAGTTCGAAGAGGGAGACGTGGGGACCGCTGACGACTCCGACGATCTTCGCCTCGACCCCGAAGTGGCCCAGCGTCTCGATCAGCTTGCGGCCGATCGCTTCCTGGTCGCGCGGGTCCGGCCCCTTGTCGCCTTTGCCCCGCTCCAGTGCCTTTGCCGGTGGCGGCCGGTAGTCGACCTCGTCCGACATCGTCACCCCGCGGGTGTTGCCCATCGGGGTCTTCTCGGTCAGCTGCGGCTGCACCGGCTCCAGCTCGGGGATGTCGGCCTCGGGCGCCAGCAGCTCGGGCTCGATCTCCGGCTCGACGTCGAGATCGGTCTCGGTGTCGGCGGCGAAGACGGCGTTGTCGAAGTCGTCGTCGTCGTCGGCGAGGGCGACGGTCGGGTTGAAGTCCTCGTCCTCCTCCGGGTAGGTGCTCATCACGTCGGTCTCCCCGGCCCGGGTCTCGGCCTCGGAGCGGGTCTGGGCGCGGTCCTCGCGCCAGTCGGCGTGGGTGCGGGCGGCGGTCCGCGCCGCTTCGCCGCCGCCGACGAAGATCGCCCGCGTGGTCCCGCGCAGCCCGCGGCCAACCCCCCGCGCCAGGGCGGAGACGGAGGTCCCGGTGAGGAGCATTCCTCCGACCAGCAGCATCAGCAGGGTGAAGATCTTGGCGCCGACGGTCCCGAACAGGTAGACGAGGCCGGTTTCGATCCCGTAGCCGACCTTGCCCCCTTCCCAGTGGGCGAAGAGGACGAAGACGAGGTAGACGCCGGCGGCGACCAGGAACAGCCCGATCAGGTCGAGGTGGCGCTGCTCCAGCCCGAGCGGCAGGTGCAACCCGGCCTTCGGCTTGGCTTTCGCTTTCGGCCGTTTGCCGGCTTTGCTTTTACGGGCAGGGGTGGACCGCTTCTTGCGCACGAACATTGCTGTCCACGTTCGACGCCGGGACCCGGTCCCCTGTCGCAGCCATAAATTCGCCCTAAAACCAGGGAGATACGCCCGTTTTCCCGGCTACCATCGTCAGATGCTCGCCGAAACCGAACAGGCCGGCGGCCGCGTCCTCATCGTCGAGGACGACACCGACATCGCCGACGTGCTGCGCCGCTCCCTCCGCAACGAGGGCTACGAGGTGCGCACATCGGCCGACGGGATCGAGGCACTCGACCTCGCCGCCGGCTTTCTCCCCGACTTGGTCGTGCTCGACCTCGGGCTGCCGGGGATGGACGGAGTCGAGGTCTGCCGGCGCCTGCGCACAGACGGCGACGTGCCGATCCTGATGCTGACCGCGCGGGCCGAGACCGAGGACCGCGTGATCGGCCTCGACAGCGGCGCCGACGACTACCTGGCGAAGCCGTTCGAGCGCCAGGAGCTGCTGGCGCGGATCCGCGCCCTGCTGCGGCGGCGGCCGCCGCGCGGCGCCGCCTCGATCGAGGTCGGCGACCTGACCCTGAACCCGGACACGCGCGAGGTCCGGCGCGGCGAGCGCGAGATCGAGCTGACCAACCGCGAGTTCGAGCTGCTCGAGTTCCTGATGCGGAACGAGCGCCTGGTCGTCTCCCGCGAGCGCCTGCTCGACGAGGTTTGGGGCTATGACCCGATGGCGGCGACGAACACGATCGACGTCTTCATCTCCAACCTGCGGCGCAAGCTCGAGGCCGGCGACGAGCCGCGCCTGCTGCACACCAAACGGGGCGCCGGGTACGTGCTGAAGGACTGATGGTGCGGGCTGGCGGAATCCGCGCCGGAGGTTGGCTCCGGCGCCTCGTGCGCCCGCGCTCGTGGCCGGTGCGCTGGCGCCTGGCCGGGGTCTCCTCCGGGCTGACGCTGGCGATCCTGCTCGTCTTCGGGATCGCGATCGGGGAGATGGCGACGCAGCGGATCCGCAGCGACTTCGACGGCGAGGTGCAGAACGCCGCCCAGACCCTGGCCTCGGAGTTCCGCGTCGTCTATACCCCGCTCGGCAGCTTCGCCCAGGAAGGACCCAACCTGACCGCCTTCGTCCTCCCCGACGACGCCTCCGCCCGCGTCCTCGACGTCGACGGCAACATCAAGAGCCGCACCCCGGGCTCGGCCCACCTCGGCCCGGTCGCCGCCGGCCTCGCCGACCACGGCGGCATGCGGGTCGCGACCGCGCAGATCACCTCCGACGCCGGCGAACCGACCGGGTACGTCCAGTACGGCCGCAGCCTCGGCCACGTCGACTCGACCGTCGAGCGGCTCTGGCTCTTCATCTTCGCCGGCGTCCTCGGCGGCACCCTGCTGGCCAGCCTCGCCGGGGTCGCGATCGCGGCGCGGGCGATGCGGCCGATCGCCTCTCTCACCGCTTCGGCCCGCCGCATCGCCGCCACCCGCGACCCCTCGCTGCACATGCCCGAGCCGGCGATCGAGGACGAGGTCGGGGAGTTGGCGCAGACGCTGGAGGAGATGCTGCGCTCGCTCGACGCCGCCCGGGCCGAGCGTGAGGGGGCGATGCAGAAGCAGCGCGAGTTCGTCGCCGACGCCTCGCACGAGCTGCGCACGCCGCTGACCAGCGTGCTCGCCAACCTGGAGCTGCTGCAGGCCTCGCTCGGCGCTGCCAATCAGGCTGAAGACCGCGAGATCGTCGACTCCGCCCTGCGCTCCTCGCGGCGGATGAGCCGCCTGGTCGGCGACCTGCTGCTGCTCGCGCGCGCCGACGCCGGACGGCTCGGCCAGCGCCGCCGCTGCGATCTCGCCGAAGTCGCCGGCGAAGCGGCCGCCGAGGCGGCGCCGCTGATGGGCGACCGCCGCCTCGTCGTCGAAAACGACCGGCCGATGAGAGTCGACGGCAATCCCGACGAGCTGCACCGGATGGTCCTCAACCTGCTCGACAACGCCGCCCACCACACCCCGCCCGGGGCCCGGGTCGAGCTGCGGCTGCGCGAGCAGGACGGCGAGGCGATCGTCGAAGTCGGCGACGACGGCCCCGGGATCCCGGCCGCGATGCGGGCCCAGATCTTCGACCGCTTCGTCCGCGGCGAAGGCCCCTCCGACACCGCCGCCGGCCCCGGAACCGGCCTCGGACTGGCGATCGTCAGCGCCGTCGCCGAGTCCCACGGCGGCTCCGTGGAGGCCCTGGAGTCCGATTCCGGCGGCGCCCTCTTCCGCGCCCGGATCCCAATCGCCGACCAAACGTCCACCCCCGCGGATGTTTTAGAGCCGCTTTAGGGCTGGCCCCTACCTTTGCTCGTGGACGAGACACTGGCCCGCCGGGATTCTCCCCAGACACCATCCCGGCGGGCTTTTTCTTTGCCTTTTTTGGGGGCGCGTGCGGGGTGGGTGGTCGGTAGGGGTCCGTCGCGGCAACTCGCGGGGAAGGTCGCGTGCGGCTGACGCCCTGAAGGTCTCCGGCCCCACTCGTGCTGAGTCGCGCCGGACCCCTACCGACCACCCACCCCACAGGCCGTTCCAGCTAGAGGCAGTGAAAAGCCCTGCCTCCCTTCGAGCTTCCGTGGGACTGATGCTTGCGTGGGGAGGGTCGGGTGCCCTCCTCGCGGCTTGTACTTTTTTGCTTCAGCGCCCCTCGGACAGCCGAAGGCGATCCTCAAAAAAGTTGAGCGGGGAGGGCACCCGACCCTCCCCCCACTCAAACCTCAATCACCACCGGCAAGATCATCGGCCGCCTGCGGAGCTTTTGGAAGACGAACTTGCCGATCGAGTCGTGGAGGTCTTCCTCGATCAGGTGAGAGGCGCGGTTGCCGGCGGAGGCGGCGTCTTCTAGGCCGTCTTCGACCAGGTCTGAGAGCTCCTCGACCAGGGCGTCCGCTTCCTCGAGGAAGGCGACGCCGCGGAAGATCACCTCGGGGTCGGCGACGACGCGGCCGTCGTCGGAGGAGATCGTGACGACGACGATGAAGATGCCGTCGGCGGAGATCTCGCGGCGGTCGCGCAGGGCGGCGTCGTCGGGGTCGCCGATGTTGACGCCGTCGACGTACATCGTGCCGGCGTGGATGTCCTCGCCGAAGGCGGCGCCGTCTCCGTTGACTTCCAGCGGCAGGCCGTTGCGGCCGCGGAAGATGTTGCCGGGCTCGACCCCAACCGCCTCGGCCAGCTCGGCGTGCAGACGCAGGCGCTTGTGGTCGCCGTGAACCGGCATCACGTAGCGCGGTTTGGTCAGGTTCAGCATCAACTTGATCTCCTCCTGCCAGCCGTGGCCGGAGGCGTGGATCGGTGCGTCCTGGGCGGTGATCACGGTCGCCCCGATCTCGTAGATGCGGTCGATCGTCTCGTTCACCGCGCGCTCGTTGCCAGGCACCGGCGTGGCCGAGAAGACGACCGTGTCGCCGGAGTGCAGCTGCAGGTCGCGGTGGTCGTTGTTGGCCATCCGCCGCAGCGCCGAGAGCGGCTCGCCCTGGCTGCCGGTGGAGATGACGACGACCTTCTCGTCCGGGAAGTCCTCGATCTCACGCGGCTGGATGAACAGGCCCTGCGGCGCCCTCGCCATCCCCAGGTTGGAGGCGATGTTGAAGTTCTTGCGCATCGAGCGGCCGACCAGGGCGACCTTGCGGTCGAGTGCGACGGCGGCGTCGATCACCTGCTGGACGCGGTGGATGTTGGAGGCGAAGGAGGTGACGATGATCCGGCCCTTGCAGCGCGAGAACTGCTGCAGCAGCGCCGGGCCGACGCTCGACTCCGAGGGCGCGATGCCGGGGCGGTCGGCGTTGGTCGAGTCGCCGCAGAGCAGCAGCAGCCCTTCCTTGCCGATCTCCGCCAGCCGCGAGACGTCGGCCGGGCGGCCGTCGACGGGGGTCTGGTCGAACTTGTAGTCGCCGGTCATCAAGACCGTTCCGGCCTCGGTGCTGAGCAGGACCCCGCGCATGTCGGGGATCGAGTGGGCGAGGTGGACGAGCTCGATCCCGAACGGGCCGCGCTGGACCTTCTCCCCCGCCGGCAGCTCCTCCAGCGGCGCTTTGTCGCCGAGCTTGTGCTCGTCGAGCTTGGAGCGGACCATGCCGATCGTCAGCAGGCCGCCGTAGATCACCGGCGGAATGCCGATCTCGCGCAGCACGTAGGGCAGGGCGCCGACGTGGTCCTCGTGCCCGTGGGTGAGGATGATCGCCTCGATGTCGTCGGCGCGGTCGCGCAGGTAGGTGAAGTCGGGCAGGACCAGATCGATCCCGTGCATCTCGGCGGTTGGGAACATCAGCCCGGTGTCGACGACGACGATGCGGCCGTCGAACTCGATCACGGTCATGTTCTTGCCGATCTCGCCGAGGCCGCCCAAGGGCAGCACTCGGAGTTTCTTGCTTGGCACTAGTGGTGTCTCACTCTCTTCTGAAGTTTTGGTTACTGGGCGAGAGGAAGGCCGATGCCCTCCAGCGCCGCTCTTACTACCGCCCGCTGCTCCGCGTCGGCGGAGACGAGGGGCAGGCGCAGCCGGTCCGGGGCGAGCCCCAGCATCGACAGCGCCGCCTTCAGCGGGATCGGGTTGGTGGTGACCGAGAGACCCTCGTAGACGGGGGTCAGCTCGGCGTCGATGCTGCGCGCGCGATCCAGGTCTCCGCCCTGGGCCGCGTCCCACATCGCGCGCATCTGATCGCCGACGACGTGGGAGGCGACGGTGATCGCCCCGGCGCCGCCGAACTCGAGCACGCGCAGCAGGGTGTTGTCGTTGCCGGCGAGGATCGAGAGGCCCTCGATCGGGCCCAGCTCCTCGTCGTTGGCCTGCTTGACGGCGACGATGTTGTCGACCTGAGCCAGCTCGCCGAGCAGCTCGGGGTCGGCGTTGACGATCACCCGCGAGGGGATGTTGTACATCACCATCGGCAGGTCCGGAACGGCCCCGGCGACGGTTTCGAAGTGCGCTCTGATGCCCGCCCGGTTCGGCTTGTTGTAGTACGGGACGACGACCAGCGAGGCGTCGGCTCCGGCCGCGGCGGCCATCTTGGTCAGCTCGCAGGAGTGGCTGCTGTCGTTGGTGCCGGTGCCGCAGACGAGCGTGACCTCGTCGCCGACCTCGGCGCGGACGGCACGCAGCAGCTCGATCGTCTCCCCGTCGGTCAGCGTCGGGCACTCGCCCGTGGTGCCGCCGACGACCAGCCCGTGCGAGCCGTGCTCGAGCAGGTGCGCGGCGAGCCGCCGGCCGGCGTCGGTGTCGACCGCACCGGACTCGGCGAACGGGGTCGCCATCGCAGTGAGAATGCCGCGAATCTCCTTCATCGTTGCCAGGGTACCCCGTGGGACGGGCGCTGGGTGTCCATATCCCCTACAGCAGCTTCTCGAGCCCGACCGTGAAGCGGTCCGGGAGCCCGCCGACCCTGCGCGCCGCGAGCAGCACCCCGGGCATGAAGGAGTGGCGGTCGATCGAATCGTGGCGGAGCGAGAGCGTCTGCCCCTCGCCGCCGAAGATCACTTCCTGGTGGGCGACCAGGCCGGGCAGCCGGACCGAGTGGATCGGCTGGTGGACGTTGCCGCCGGCCGCGTCGATCAGCTCCTCGGTGCGCTTGGCGGTTCCCGACGGCGCGTCGAGCTTGCGGTCGTGGTGCAGCTCGACGATCTCGCACTCGGGCATGTGCGGCGCGATCGTCTGCGAGACCATCATCAGCAGCACCGCGCCGATCGCGAAGTTCGGGGCGACGAAGCAATTCGCCTCGGACGCCTCGGCGGCGGCGCGGGCGGCCTCGAGGTCGAAACCGGTGGTGCCGACGACGACGTGGACCCCGGCGGCGAGGCAGGTTTTGACGTTCTCCAGGGCGGTGTCGGGGACGGTGAAGTCGACGACGACGTCGGCCTCGCCGAGCACGTCAGCCAGCGCAACCCCGAGCGCCGGATCGGCCTTCCCGCTCAGTTCCAGGTCGGCGGCGGCTTCCACCGCTTCGCAGACCGTCTGGCCCATGCGCCCGGCGGCGCCGGAGACGGCGACCCGGGTCATGCGGCTACCAGGGTCTCGCTGACCGGCGCCAGGGCGGCGCGGAAACGGTCCTCGTCGGCGCCTACGCAGGCGGCGGAGAGGCGGTCGGCGGCGTAGAGCTCGGCCGCCAGCTCGGTCAGGTCGTCGACCTCGATCGCGTCGACCTTGGCCAGCATCTCGTCGAGGCTTTCGATCGGCAGCCCGAACAGGGTCGAGCGCGAGATCCGCGTCATCCGCGCCGCGGTCGACTCGGAGGAGAGGACGAGCCGTCCCTTGACGCTCTCCTTGGCCCGCGCCAGCTCCTCGTCGGAGACCGGCTCGGAGCGCAGGCGGGCGAGCTCGGCGCCGATGATCGAGCAGGCCTCCTCGACGTTGTCCTCGCGGGTGCCGACGTAGGTGGCGACCAGTCCCTGGTCGGTGAACTGCTCGTTGTAGGAGCCGACCGAGTAGGCGAGCCCGCGCTTCTCCCGCACCTCGCGGAAGAGCCGGGACGAGGTCGAGCCGCCGAAGATCGAGTCGAGGACGGCCAGCGGGTAGCGCCGCTCGTCCTCGCGCCGCAGGCCGGGCGCCCCGAAGCAGATGTGGTACTGCTCGGTCTCCTTGGGGTGGAAGCAGAGCTGGGCCGGGCCGTCGAGCCCGGTTTCCGGCGCCACTCCCCCACCCTCGGCCGGCGGCTGCACCAGGCGCTCGGCGAGCGCGACGATGCGGTCGTGGTCGAGGTGCCCGGCGGCGCCGACGACGATCTCCGAGCCGGCGTAGCGGGCGTGGTGGTAGGCCTCGATGTCCGGGATCGGGATCGAGGCGATCACCTCGGCCTCCCCCAGCACCCGGCGGCCCAGCGGGTGCTCGCCGAAGACCGCCTCGGCGAGGACGTCGTGGACGCGGTCCTGCGGCTCGTCCTCGTACATCGCGATCTCCTCCAGCACCACCTGGCGCTCGGAGTCGATGTCCGGGTAGGTCGGGGCCAGCAGCATCTCCGCCAGCAGGTCGAAGACGGCGTCGGTGTGCTCGTCGAGGAAGCGCGCGTGCAGGTGCGTCGTCTCCTTGCCGGTGGCGGCGTTGACCGAGGCCCCGAGCCCGTCGAAGAGCTCGGAGATCTCGATCGCCGAGTAGCGCGCGGTCCCCTTGAACAGCAGGTGCTCGAGGAAATGCGAGACCCCCGCCTGGGCAGGGGTCTCGTTGCGCGAACCGGTGCGAACCCAGAGCCCGAGCGCCACGGACCGGACCGAGGGAACCTCCTCGGTCACGACCCGTACGCCCGAGCCGAGCTCGGTTAGCCTGGCCTCGCTCAAGGCCTAGCCGCGGCGCTCGCGTTCACGCCCGCGACCACCGCGGTCGCGGTCGCGGCCGCCGCGGCCACCACGGTCGCCGCCGTTGCGCCGGCCACCGTCGCCGGAGCCGACCGCGGCCAGCTCCTCGGGCGATTTGCCGGCCACCGACGGGTCGTCGGAGAGGCGCAGGCCGATCCGGCCGCGCTCCTTGTCGACCTCGACCACGGTGACGTCGATCTCCTCGCCGGCGGTGAGGACGTCGTCGACGGAGTCGACCCGCTCACCCGGTTTGACGTTGGAGATGTGCAGCAGGCCGTCGGTGCCCTTGACCAGCTCGACGAAGGCGCCGAAGGTGGTCGTCTTCACGACCTTGGCGGAGTTGTAGCGATCGCCGATCTCCGCCTCCTTGGTCATCGAGTTGATGCGGGCGACGCAGGCCTCGACCAGTTCGCCGGTCGGCGCGTAGATCCGCACCGTGCCGTCGTCCTCGACGTCGATCTCCGCTTCGAACTCCTCGCAGAGGGCGCGGATCGTTTCGCCGCCTTTGCCGATGACCGCGCCGATCTTCTCGGGGTCGATCTTGATCGACTCGATCGCCGGCGCGTGCTGGGAGAGCTTCTCCCGCGGCCCGTCGATCGCCTCGGCCATCTTGCCGAGGATGAACTGGCGGCCCTTGTGGGCCTGCTCCAGGGCGTCCTCGAGGATCTCGAAGGTGACGCCGGTGATCTTGATGTCCATCTGCAGGGCGGTGATCCCGTCCTTGGTGCCGGCGACCTTGAAGTCCATGTCGCCGAGGTGGTCCTCGACGCCGGCGATGTCGGTGAGGACGATGTAGTCGTCGCCCTCCTTGATCAGCCCCATGGCGACGCCGGCGACCGGTGCGGAGACCGGGACGCCCGCTGCCTGCAGGGCCATCGAGGAGGCACAGACCGAGCCCATCGAGGAGGAGCCGTTGGACTCGAGCGTCTCGGAGACCGCGCGGATCACGTACGGGAACGACTCTTCGTCGGGCACAGTCGCCGCCAGGGCCCGCTCGGCGAGCGCGCCGTGGCCGATGTCGCGGCGCTTCGGGCCGCGCATGAAGCCAGCCTCCCCGACCGAGAAGGGCGGGAAGTTGTAGTGGTGCCAAAAGCGTTTGGTCGTCTGCAGGCCGAGCGTGTCGATCCGCATGTCCATCCGCGTCGTGCCCAGGGCCACGTTGGAGAGGATCTGGGTCTCGCCGCGGGTGAAGAGGGCCGAGCCGTGCACGCGCGGGGAGATGTCGACCTCGCACTCGATCGGCCGGATCTCGTCCTGCGCACGCCCGTCGGGGCGCTTCTTGTCGACCGCGATCGCCTTGCGGATCGTGTCCTTCTCGATCGAGCCGAAGGCGGCCTTGACCTCGGACTTGCGCTTGCCGTCGGCCTCGTCGTCGCCGCTCTCTGGCGCGTACTTGGCGACCACCTCGTCCTTGACGCCGTCGATCGCCTCGTAGCGCTCGAGCTTGCCCTCGGTGGCGATCGCGTCGACCAGAGCCTGGCCGTGCGAGCCGCGGATGTCGCTGATCAGACCCTCGTCGATCTTCGGGGCCGTGACCTCGATCTTCTCCTTGCCGGCCTTCTGCTGCAGCTCCTCCATCGCGGCGCAGAGCTTCTTGATCTCGCCGTGGGCGATGTCGAGCGCGTCGAGGATCTCGGCCTCGGTGACGCCGTTGGCGCCGGCCTCGACCATCAGGATCGCCTCGTCGGTGCCGGCGACGATCAGGTCGAGATCCAGCTCCTCGTGACGGTCCTCGGGCGGGTTGACGACGAAGTCGCCCTCGAGCTTGCCGATGCGGACGGCGCCGACGTGGGCGGCGACCGGGACCGGCGAGATCGCCAGCGCCGCGGAGGCGCCGTTCATCGCCAGGACGTCGTAGGGGTTGACCTGGTCAACCGACATCGGGATCGCGACCAGCTGAGTCTCGTAGTGCCAGCCCTTGGGGAAGAGCGGGCGGATCGGGCGGTCGATCATGCGCGCGGTCAGCGTCGCCTTCTCGCTCGATTTGCCCTCGCGGCGGAAGAACGAGCCGGGGATTTTGCCCGCGGCGTACATCCGCTCCTCGATGTCGACGGTGAGGGGAAGGAAGTCCACGTCGCGCAGGCTGCCGACGGTTGCGGTGCAAAGGACCATCGTGTCGCCGGCCTGGACCACGACCGCGCCACCCGCCTGCTTCGCGAGTTTGCCCGTCTCGAAGGAAATCTGGCTGTCGCCGACATCCACCGAGACCCGGCTTACGTCAAACATGCTCATGTAGTTGTCCTACCTCCGGCCGCCCGGTTGGCGGCCATTCGCGTTCAGAACTCTCGTTCTCTAACTGCCAGAAGGGTACAGGCATCGAAAACCGCTGGAGTGCCGGTGACTCCGCCCCGCAAGCCGGACTCCAGGTCGCGGCGCCGGCACCCGGCCGCGCCGGTATCTTCCCGCGCCATGCTCAACCGATTCCGCAGCATTCTCGGCCTCGTCCTCGCGCTCCTCGTCGCAAGCTCACTTCACGCAGCTCGCGCCAAGGCCGGCATAGCGCTGGGGAGCGCGCTCGGCACGGCGCCGAACGGCGCGGTCTGCGAATTCGAAGCGCTGGAACCCGTGCAGCGGGTCTGCACCGTCGGGCAGGACGACCTGATCGGCGGGCACCCCGCCGCCGGTGGGCTGGTCGCCCCCTTCGACGGCGTGATCGTCCGCTGGGCGGTTCTGAGTGGGCCCGCGCTCCCCGGAACGGGATCGGTCGAGCTCGCGCTTCGCGCGGTGTCCGGACCGGGGTACCTGGAGCGTGGCGGTCAGGTCGAACTGCCGCCGAGCCTGCCGGGCACCGTGGTCCCGCACACCTTCCCCGAGCGTATGCCCATCTCAGTCGGCCAGCCGATTGGGTTGACGATCACGATCGCGAACCGGAACACGCAGATGGCCGGCGCGCCGATCGCCTTCCGCGAAGCCGGGATCGGAACGATCTCCGTCTGGTCGGGGGAGCCGTTCAAATCGATCTGGAGTACCGAAGCGGGCGCCGAGCTTTTGCTCAACGCCGATATAGAGCCCGATGCGGATCACGACAAATACGGAGACCTCACCCAGGACCGCTGCCCGACCTCCTCGACCAACCATGAGTTCTTCTGCATCCCGGGTGATCGCGAACCACCCGTGATCAAGGCAAGGGCGAAGGCGCTGCGAGCCATCCTCGACAGCGGAAGGGTCGCGGTGCGCGTCCGCTCGAGCGAGGCCGGCAGGGTCAACGCCGAAGGCCGACTCGAGATCAGGGGCCGGGGCGGTTGGACCTATGCCCTGCCCAGCACCCACGCCCCGGTCGCAAACGGAGGCCGTGCCACGCTGCGACCGAGGATCTCGAAGCCGCCTCTGGCGGCCGCTCGTTCGGCCCTCGCCGAAGGGAGAGAGGTTTTGGTCCTCCTAACGGTGACCGTCACCGACGCCGCCGGCAACCAGAGCCGCAAGCGGATCCGGATCGGCTGAGCGCCCGGCGATCAGCCCGGATGCGGCTCGCTGAAAACTGCTGGCGTGCCGGTGACGCCGCCCCGCAAGCCGGACTCCAGGTCGCGGCGCACGCGGGCATCGACCTCCTCCGTGCGGCGGTCGCGCTCGAAGCGCTCGAGGTCAAGTCCGAAGCGCTCGGCCCGCTCCCAGAGGTGCGGGTCGTCGACCCGGCCGCGCTCGGCGTAGAGGGAGTCGACCATCTCGAAGAAGGCGCCCTGGCGGCCGGCCGCCTCGGCGGCGGCGTGCAGGGCCGGGGCGCGAGGGTGCTTGCTGGCCAGCGGGAAGTGGCGAAAGGCGATCGCCGCGGGACGGGCGGCGAGCTCGGCCCAGGCGGCGGCGCAGCGCGGGCAGCCGAGGTCGGCGTAGACGATCAGCCCCTCCCCCTCGCCGCGGACGTGGTCGTCGGGGACGAGCGGCGGAATCGGCGCGCTGGTCAGGTCCATGTCCAAAGCCTCGCAGTCACGCGTCTGCTCTGACCCCCTCCATGCGGGGGTAAATGCAGACGCGTCGCTAGGCGGCGACGCCGGTGAGCGCGTCGAAGATGACGTTGGCGCCGGGGAACTCGCCCGGGTTGGGCGATTCGTAGGTCCAGACGACCTTGCCGTCCTCGTCGACGAGGACCAGGGTGCGGTTGGCGAAGCCGAGGTCGAGGTAGGAGCCATAGGCCCTGGCGACCTCGCCCTTGGGCTCGAAGTCGGCCAGCAGCGTGGTCTCGATCCCCAGCTTCTCCTGGAAGGCCTTGTGGGCGTAGACGTGGTCGACGCTGATGCCGACGAGTTCGACGCCCTTCTCGGTCAGCTGCGGCGTCACCTCCTGGTAGATCGAGAGCTGGTCCGAGCAGACCGGGCTGAAGTCCATCGGGTAGAAGACCAGCAGAACCTTGCTGCCCCTGTAGCCCGAGAGAGAGACCTCTTCGCCGTCCTGGTCGCGAAGGGTGAAGTCGGGGGCCGGCGTACCGATCTCGATCATCGACGCAGGCCGAGATCGGCGACCAGGGCGCGGTAGCGCTCCAGGTCCGTGTTCTCGAGATAGCGCAGCATGCGGCGGCGCTTGCCGACCAGCATCAACAGGCCGCGGCGCGAGTGGTGGTCTTTGCTGTGCTCGCGCAGGTGGCCGGTAAGTTCGTTGATGCGCTCGGTGAGCAGCGCGACCTGGACCTCGGCGGAACCGGTGTCGCCGTCCGCCCGGCCGTACTTGCCGATCAGCTCGCTCTTCTTCTCTTTGGTCAGGCTCATCTCGAATTCATCTCACTCGGTCTCAACAGCGTCCAAAAAAATACCGCCACCCCGGGGGTCACGGCCGCTGGAAAGTAGCACAGCGGCGCCTGCACTCGGCGGGCCGCAGGATCAGCTTCCGCTTGGTGGGCTCGCCGCCCGCGACGGTGACGGTGAGGAGGGCCGACAGCCTGCCCCGCTGCGCGAGCACCACCCTCGCCCGGCGCTCGAGGGACACCGGGATGCGCCTCAGGTGCGTGGTCTGGACGCGGTAGGCGCTGCGGGCGATGATCAACCGCCTGGTGGCGCCGCCGGGCATTCGCAGGCGCGCCGTGAGCCGGAAGTGGCCGGCGCAGACCTCGCCGCCGACGCCGCCCTCGCAGATCAGGGCGGGCCTGACGCGTCCCTGGCGCACAACGCCCTCGCGAGGACCGATCCGAGTCCGCAGCGGCGGTGGGAGGAATCGGTCGACACGGCCCGCCCCGATGTACTGGAGCTGGAGGCTGCCGCCGCCGCATTCCCGACAGGTCCTGACTCCGGTCGAGTACCACAACGCGCCTTCAGGGCCAGCGGTCAGCGCGGTCGCGGGTTCACAGTCGGAGATGGAGGAGTAGGGCGCGACCGAGCAAACGGCCGCCGCGGCTTGACCATCCCTGGAGATCGAGCCGATCCGGCCGTCCTGCAGGTACCAGACGACGCCTTCCGGGCCGGCGGCCAGTCCGCCCGTCCCCGCCCTGCCGGGCACATCGAACTCCTCGATCGCGCCGGCGGTCGTTATGCGACCGATCTGCGGCGCGGCGCTCTCGCCGAACCAGAGGCTGCCGTCGGGACCGAGAGTGATTGAGTCGGGAAAGCTCCCCGGGGTCGGCAGCGGGTAGGAACTGACGTCGCCTCCGGTGGTGAGGCGCAGGATCGAGTTTCCCGCCTTCGCGGCGACCCAGAGGGCTCCATCCGGACCGGCGGCGATCCCGGTCGGGCCAGCGCCGGGGGGCAGCGCGAACTCGGTCACGCTGCCGCCCTCGGTGATCCGCCCGACCGAGTTTGCGGCCTCCTCGGTGAACCAGAGGGCGCCGTCGGGGCCGAGGACGATCGCGCCGGGGCGACTGCCGGGGTTCGGCAGCGCGAACTCGGTGATCTGGCCATCGACGGCGACCTTCGCGATCTTGCCGATCCCGCTCTCGGTGAAGTAGAGACCACCGGGGCCGGAGGCCACTCCGGCCACGCCCAGCTGTCCCTGGCTGCGAGCCGGCAGGGCGAATTCGACCATTTCGCCGGCAGGGCTGATGCGGCCGACGGAGTCGGCGCCCCAACTGACCGCGGTGCCGCCGAACCAGAGGTTGCCGTCGGGGCCGGTGGTGAGGGCGCTCGCGTGCACTCCGAGCCCCAGCGTCGCCGCTCCCGCCCGCTCCGCCGCGGCACCCGCGAGCACGGCGAGACCCGCGAGGAGGACAAGGAGCGCCACCGCCAGGCGCTGCGCCGGTGGCGCCGTCTTGTTTGCATCGAGGCTGGTCATGGTGGTCGAAACCCTCCCTCCGCTCAGAAGTTTCGACAGCGGACGGACGGCCGATCAGCCGGTGAAGGTCGCACAGACGCGCCTGGCGTCCTCGACGTCCCGGTGCATCTGGGCTACCAGCTCATCGACCTCGGCGTAGCGTTTCTCCCCCCGCAGGCGCTCGACGAAGGCGACGCGCAGGTTCTTGCCGTAGAGATCCTCCTCGTGGTCGATCAGGTAGGTCTCGATGAGGACGCCGCGGCCGGTGTCGAAGGTCGGCCTGATGCCGACGTTGACGGCGGCGGGGACGCCGTTGGCGAAGGCGGCGTAGACGCCGTGGCCGGGGATCGCGAGGCGGTCGTCCGGGACGATGTTGGCGGTCGGGAAGCCGAGCTCGCGGCCGCGCTGGTCGCCCTTGACCACCAGCCCGTCGACCATGAACGGGGCGCCGAGGCAGTGGCGGGCGCCCGCCATGTCGCCGGCGGCGACGAGGGCGCGGACGCGGGTCGAGGAGACGGTCTCGCCGTCGATCTCGACCAGCTGGTGGACGCGGGTCTCGAACTCCGGGCGCGCCTTCAGCATCTCCGGATCGCCCTGGGCCTTGGCGCCGAAGCGGAAGTTCTCGCCCACCGAGACCCGTTTCGCGTCGAGCCGCTCGATCAGCACGTGCTCGATGAACTCCTCCGCGGTCTGGGTCGCGAAGCCCTTGTCAAAGGCGATCACGACCAGCTCGCGAACGCCGAGGCCTTCGATCACGTCGCGCTTGACCTCGAACGGCATCAGCAGTTTCGGCAGCGCCGCCGGGTGCAGGATCTCCAGCGGGTGTGGATCGAAGGTGAGGACGGTGTCCGCCCCCTCGATCACCGCCTGATGGCCGAGGTGGACGCCGTCGAAGGTGCCGATCGCGACGTCGCGCGGGCGCGGCTCCGCCTCGGACAGGGGTGTGACCGCGAGGCTCATCGCAGCGCCTCCGCCACGGCTGGGACGAGCTCGGCGACCCGTGCGGTCCCGATCTCCGCGCCGGCGTCCTCGACCGCGAAGGGCCCGATCCGGGTCCGGCGCAGGTCCGAGCAGTAGGCGTCGCCGAGGGTCTCGACCAGGGTGCGGACGTAGGTCCCAGCGGAGCAGACGATTTCGTAGTGGGCGAACCCGCCCTCGCTGGAGAGCAGCTCGGCGCTGTGGACCTCGACGTCGCGCAGCGGCGTCTCCACGACCTCGCCGCGGTGGGCCTTGCGGTAGAGGCGCTCGCCGCCGACCCGGACCGCCGAGGTCATCGGCACCCGCTGGCGCACGGTCCCGGTCGGCAGCGCGAGCGAGTCCGGCAGGGCGCCGGTCTCGGTCAGCTCGCCGTCGGGGTCGCCGGTGCTCGAGCGCCAGCCCAGCCGCGCCGTCGCCAGGTAGGTCTTCGGCAGGCCGACGAGAAAGCGCTGCAGCCGCGTCGCCCGGCCCAGCAGGATCAGCAGCAGGCCGGTGGCGAAGGGGTCGAGGGTGCCGGCGTGCCCCGCCTTGCAACCGCGCTCGCGGCGGACCAGGGCGACGACGTCGTGCGAAGTGACGCCCGCCGGCTTGTCGTAGAGCAGCACCGCCCCGCCGCGCTCGCCGGCAGCCATCAGCCGCCGAGCTGGGCGGTGACCTCGTCGCAGAGGAACGCGACGAGGTCGTCGAGCTCGAGGTCGGTCGAGAATCCGGCGGCGCGCTTGTGCCCCCCTCCCCCGTTGCGGCGGGCGATCGCCGAGACGTCGATGTCGCCCTCGCTGGAGCGCAGGCTGACCTTGCGGGCAGCGCGACCGCGGTCGCCCAGGTCGCGGATGACGGCGGCGACCTTGGTCCCCTCGATCGAGCGCAGGTGGTCGATCACGCCCTCGGTCATCTCCTCCCCCGCCCCGGTCGCGGCGTAGTCCTCGGCGGTGATGTAGGTGAGGACGAGCCGGTCGTCGCAGTGCAGCTGGATTTTCTCCAGCGCCCGCGAGACCAGCCGCAGCTTCTCCAGCGGCACGTGCTCGTAGAGGCGCCGGTAGGTGTCGTCGACGTCGACCCCGGCGTCGATCAGCTCCGCCGCGACCCGGTGGGTGTGGGCCTTGGTGTTCTCGTACATGAACTTGCCGGTGTCGGTGATCAGCCCGACGTAGAGCGCCGCCGCCATCTCCTTGGTGATCTCGACGCCGAGCAGGCGGGCGAGGTCGTAGACGATCTCCGCCGTGCAGGAGGCGTCGACCTCGACCAGGTTGACGTCGCCGAAGCGGGTGTTGTCGTGGTGGTGGTCGACGTTGATGACGAAGTTGCCGTCGGCGGTGAGGAAGTCGACCGGCATGCGGTCGATGTTGCCGCAGTCGAGGAAGATCACGGTGCGGTCGGTCATGTCCGCCGGCGGCTCGTGGAAGACCTCCTCCAACGGCAGGAATCGGTACTCGATCGGCAGCGGGAACTCCTTCGCGGCGAGGAACATCACCGAGTCCTTGCCGAGCGCTCTGAGCAGGTGGTGCATCCCCAGTAGCGAGCCGAGGGCGTCGCCGTCGGGGCCCTCGTGGGCGGTGAGCAGGAAGCGGTCGCGTATTCGCAGCTCGGCGCCGACGCGCTCGAGGTCGGTGGTGGCTACGCCGGTCCCGTCACTCATCGGGCTCCTCCGCATCCGGTCCGCCCGCGGCCGGCTCCTCCTCGAGCAGCTTCGAGATCCGCACGCCCTGCTCGATCGTGTCGTCGTAGTGAAAGGTCAAGGTCGGAGTCCGCTTCATCCTCGTCTCCGCCGCGATCCGCGATTGGATCAGCCCGCGCGAGGAATGCAGGCCGCCCATCGTAGCCTCGCGCTCCTCCTCGTCGCCGAGCACGCTTACGAAAACCTTCGCGGTTCGCAGGTCGGGGCTGGTCTCGACCGAGGTCACGGTGACGAAGCCGATGCGCGGATCGCTGAGATCGCCGGAGATCGCGGCGCCGACGACCTCGCGCAGGACCTCGTTGATGCGCCGCATGCGAGCGCCGGCCATTCCCCTACTCCAGCGTCTGCTCGACCTGCTTGGTCTGGAAGAACTCGATCACGTCTTCCTCCTTGACGTCCGCGTAGCCGTCGAGCACGATTCCGCACTCCTGGCCGTCCTCGACCTCCTGGACGTTGTCTTTGAAGCGGCGCAGGGAGCCGAGTTTGCCGGTCCAGACGACGGTGCCCTCGCGGATCAGGCGGACGCTGGCGACGCGCACCGCTTTGCCGTCGGTGACGATGCAGCCGGCGATGCGGCCGACCTTGGAGGCTTTGAAGGTCTGTTTGACCAGCGCCTCCCCGACCGTCTCCTCGACCTCGAGCGCCTCCAGCAGGCCCTCCATCGCGTTGCGCAGGTCCTCGGTGATTTTGTAGATGACCGAGTAGGTGCGGACGTCGACGCCCTCGCGCTCGGCGGCGCGGCGGGCGTCGGCCAGCGGCCGCACGTTGAAGCCGATGATGATCGCTTCGGAGGCCGAGGCCAGCATCACGTCGGACTCGTTGATGCCGCCGGTCTGCGAGTGGATGATGTTGATCGCGACCCGTTCCTGCGGGACCTTCGCGATCTCGTCCTGCAGCGCCTCCAGTGAGCCGGCGACGTCGGCCTTGAGCACGATGTTGAGCTCCTTGATCTCGCCCTCCTGGACCCGGGCGAAGACCTCGTCGAGGCTGACCTTGCGGGCCTGGCGGCGGGCCAGCGCCTCGCGCTGCAGGCGGTCGCCGCGCTCCTGGGCGAGCTGGCGGGCGCGGCGGTCGTTCTCCACCACCTGCGCGAACTCGCCGGCGTCGGAGACGCCGTCGAAGCCGAGCACCTCGACCGGCATCCCCGGTCCGGCCGCCTCGACCCGGGCGCCGGTGAAGTCGTGCATCGCCCGCACCCGGCCCCACTGCGGACCGGCGACCAGCGAGTCGCCGACCTCGAGGGTGCCGCGCTGGACCAGGACGGTGACGACCGGGCCGCGGCCGGGGTCGAGCTGGGACTCGATCACGGTGCCCGAGGCTGGGGCGTCGGGGTTGGCCCCGAGCTCCTCCAGCTCGGTCACCAGCAGGATCATGTCGAGCAGGTTGTCGAGGCCCTCGTGAGTCTTGGCCGAGACCTCGCAGAAGACGGTGTCGCCGCCCCACTCCTCCGGAGAGATGCCCTCGGTGGCGAGCTCGGAGCGGACTTTTTCCGGGTTGGCGCCCTCTTTGTCGATCTTGTTGACGGCAATCAGCATCGGCACGTCGGCGGCGCGAGCGTGGTCGATCGCCTCTTTGGTCTGCGGCATCACGCCGTCGTCGGCGGCGACCACGACCACTGCGACGTCGGTCACCTTGGCGCCGCGGGCGCGCATCGCCGTGAAGGCGGCGTGACCCGGGGTGTCGAGGAAGGTGATGGTCTTGTCGTCGTGGTGGACCTGGTAGGCGCCGATGTGCTGGGTGATGCCGCCAGCCTCGCCCGCGGCGACCTCGGTCTCGCGGATCGCGTCCAGCAACGAGGTCTTGCCGTGGTCGACGTGGCCCATGATCGTGACCACCGGCGGCCGCGCCGCGAGATCCTCCTCGGCGTCGTCGAACTCCGGCTCCTCGGGCTCCTCTTCGGCCGCGGTGACGATCTCCAGCTTGCGGTCGTACTCGTCGGCGATTACCCGGATCGACTCGTCGGTGAGAGTCTGCGTCAGCGTCGCCATCTCGCCCATCATCATCAGTTTTTTGATCACCTCGGCCGGGGCCAAACCCAGCGACTCGGCGACCTCGCGCACGGTGGCGCCGGAGTTGACTTTGGTCGCCTCGGGCTCCGCCGGCGTATCCGGCTGCGCGGGCGGCTCCTCCAGCAGTGGCCGGCGGCGGCGACCGCCACGGCGGCGCGGCGGGCGCTGCGGCGGCGGCCCGCCCATCTGGTCGCGGCGGGCGGCCTGGGAATCGATCACGACGCGGCGTTTTTTGGCGCCGCCGGCAGCGGCCGCGGCGCCGGTCTGAGCCGGCCCGGCCGGGCGCACCGGTTTGGAAGAGGGTTTGGGGGCTGCCGGCTCCGCTTTCGGGGGGGCTGCCGCCGCGGCTGCTTTCTGCTGCACGGCCGAGGGTTTCTTCGGCACGTGGACCGGCTTTTTCTTCGCCGCCGGAGCTTTCTCCGCCGGCGCCGATCCGCCGTTGCCCTGGGCGGCTTTGATCGCTTTCACGGCCTCGCCGACCTCGACGCTGGAAGCGGCCGCCTTGGCCTCGATCCCAGCGGCTTTCAGCGCCGCGAGCAGCTCCTTCGAGCTGACGCCTTGCGCTTTCGCGATCTCGTGAACCCGCTTCTTAGCCACTAAGCCTGCTCAGCCTCCTCGACCACCGGCTCCTCAACCGGAGTCTCGTCCTCAACGGCCGGCTCCTCGGCCGGGGTATCTTCCTCGGCCTCAGCGGCCGGCTCCTCGGCGACGGCCTCGGTCGCCTCCTCGGCCGCATCCTCCTCGGCGACCTCTTCCGCCGTCTCTTCAGGCTCTTGCTCGACGAAGTCGGCCGAGGCGCGCTCGACGATCTCGTCGACCTGGCCCTGGTCGGCGTCGGGGTCAGCGAGGATCTCCACCTCGGCCTCGGAGACCTCGCCGAGCACAGCCACCTGGCTGGTCTCGAACCGGGTCAGCGCCTGGTGGGAGGAGAGGCCGCAGTAGGTCGAGCCCGGGACCGCGGCGTTGGGGCAGCGGCGGCCGTTGGAGAGCACGGCCAGGCAGCGGCCGTCGGACTGCTCCTCGCCCTCGTACTCGATCTCGGTTTCCTCGGAGGCGAACTCGGTCTCCGACTTGATGTCGACGCGCCAGCCGGTCAGGCGGGCGGCGAGGCGGGCGTTCTGGCCGTCGCGGCCGATCGCCAGCGAGAGCTGGTCGTCGGGGACGATCACGGTCGCCTGGCGCTCCTCGTCGTCGACGATCACCTCGCGCACCCGCGCCGGCGAGAGCGCTTTGGCGACGAAGCGGGCGGGCTCGTCGTTGTGGGGAATGATGTCGATCTTCTCGCCGCGCAGCTCGGAGACGACCATCCGCACGCGCGAGCCGCGCGGGCCGACGCAGGCGCCGACCGGGTCGACCCCGTCGGCGTGGGAGACGACGGCGATCTTCGAGCGGTAGCCGGGCTCGCGGGCGACGCCGACGATCTCGACCAGCTTGTCGGCGATCTCCGGCACCTCGAGCTCGAACAGGCTCTTGATCAGCTCCGGGCTACGGCGGGAGACGACGATCGCCGGCCCTTTGGTCGAGTCGGAGACGTCGGTGATCACCGCCTTGACCCGCATCCCGTGGTCGTAGCGCTCGTTGTAGACCTGCTCGGACTTGGGCAGTAGAGCCTCCACCCGCTCGCGCAGCTGCACCAGCGTGTAGCGCTTGTCGGACTGCTGGATGATCCCGGTGATCAGCTCGCCGACGCGGTCCTGGTACTCGTCGTACATCATCTGCCGCTCGGCCTCGCGGATCCGCTGCAGGATCACCTGCTTGGCGGTCTGGGCGGCGATCCGGCCGAAGTCTTCGGGGGTCACGTCCCTTGTGCTGATCTGGTCCTCGTAGGGAGCGAGCATCTCCGGGTCCAGCTCGGGCTCCTCCGGCTCGCGCATTTCGCCGGTCTCCGGGTCGACCTCGGGCTCCTCCTGCAGCTCGGCCGCTTCGGCCAGGAGCTTCTCCTCCAGCTCCGGCGGCAGGATCAGTTCGAAGACGCGGAAGTCGCCGGTCTCGTGGTCGAGGTCGACGCGGGCGTACTTGGCCGCCCCCGGGGTCTTCTTGTAGGCCGAGAGCAGCGCGTCCTCGAGCGCGTCCATCAACTTGTCGGCGGAGATGCCCTTCTCCTGCTCGAGCGCTTTGACTGCGTCGACGATCTCCTTGCTCACTGGGCGGACTCCTTGGTCTCGGAAGCGGTGCTGGGACGACGGTACTTCTCTCCCGGCGATGAAACCTCCAGCGTGTAGTCGGCCAGCAGGTGGCCGAGGTGCTTGGTCACCCGTTCGCAGAGCGCCAGGTCGACGCCTGCCGGGTGGTCGATAAATATCCGCAGCGACTCGCTGCCCGGGCGCTCGAGGGCGACCAGGTCGAGCTCGGAATCGAGCTCGTCGAGCTGCTGCTGAATGTTTTGCTGGAGGTCGTTCATTCCTTGTTCAGGGCGTAAAAAAAGTGGGCCAGGCCCACTTCTCAAACTTCTCAACGCCGCATAGGGAAAGAAAAGCTCGTGCCCAGTATAGCCCGCACCGAGGTGCGGGCAAAGCCGACTAGCGGCCGGGGACGCCGCTGGCGGCGCGGAGCAGGTCCACCTTGGAGAGGATCGCCTCGGCGATCTCGTCCTTGGAGGCGATCGGCACCGCGGCCTCGCCGGCCTGGTCGATCAAGGTGACCGCGTTGCGCTCGCTCTCGAACCCGATCTCGGGGTCGGAGACGTCGTTGAGGACGATCAGGTCGGCCTTCTTGCGGGTCAGCTTCTCGCGCGCCCGGGAGACCGCGTCGCCGCCGTGCTCGGCAGCGAACCCGACCACCGTCTGGCCCTCCCGGCGGCCGGCGGAGAGGGCGGCGAGGATGTCCTCGGTCGCCTCCAGGCGCAGCTCCAGCCCGGCCTCGCGCTTGATCTTGCCCTCGGCTACCTCGGCGGCGCGGAAGTCGGCCGGCGCCGCCGCCATCAGCAGCACGTGGGTCTTGGTGAACTCCCGCTCGGCGGCCCGCGCCAGCTCGGCGGCGGTCTCGACGTCGATGCGGCAGACCCCGGCCGGCTCCGGCAGGGAGACGTTGGCGGCGATCAGGGTCACCTCCGCCCCGCGCCGGGCGGCGGCCGCGGCGAGGGCGATGCCCATGCGGCCGCTGGAGCGGTTGCCGACGAAGCGGACGGGGTCGATCGGCTCGCGGGTGCCACCGGCGGTGACCAGCACCCGCAGCCCGTCCCAGGGACGGTCGCCCGCGGGCAGCGCCGCCTCGAGCCGAGCCAGCAGCCGCTCGGGGTCGGGCAGGCGGCCGCGGCCGTGCTCGCCGCGCGAGGCGAGCTTGCCCCGCTCGGGCTCGATCACCTCCACCCCGCGCTCGCGCAGGGTGGCGAGGTTGGCCTGGGTGGCGGCGTCGGCGTACATGCGGTCGTTCATCGCCGGGGCGAGCAGGCGCGGCGCCGCGCAGGCGAGCCAGGAGGTGGTCAGCATCGAGTCGGCCGCGCCGGCGGCGAGCTTGGCGATCGTGTTGGCCGAGGCCGCCGCGACCAGGTAGGCGTCGCAGTTGGCGGCCAGCTCGAGGTGGCCGATCGGGTCGTGCCCGGGCTGCGGCTCGCCGGGGAAGGCGCCGCGCATCGGGTCGCGCTCGAACTCGGAGATCAGCACCGGGGCGCCGACGATCCCCTCGAAGGAGGCGGCGCCGACGAAGCGGGTCGCGGTCTCAGTCATGAGGACTCGCACGCCGTGACCGGCGAGGGTCGCGAGGCGCGCCAACTCGAGCGCCTTGTAGGCGGCTATCCCACCGCTGACGCCAAGCAGGACACGTGCCATCTCATCCGGCTCCTCGGGTCCGCGCCCCGCCTGGGGCGCCTAGGTGCGGTACTCGTATTTGAGCTTGCCCTCGGCAAGCTCTTCGAGCGCCATCGAGAGGTAGTTGCGCTCGGCGTTCGTCTCGACCATCGGCGGCGGGTACTCGCCGAAACCGCCCTCGCCGAGGTTGTGGAAGTAGCTGTTGATCTGACGAGCACGCTTGGCCGACACGACGACTGCGGCGTAGTGGGAATCGGCGTGCTCCAGAAGCTTGTCTACGCGTGGTTTGATCATCGGCGACGGAGTCTAGTCGATCACTCGCTCGGGCCCAGCCCGAGCTCGCCACGCACGATTCGCTCCAGCTCGTCGGTCGCGCGGCCGAGATCCTCGTTGACCACCCGGTAGGCGAACTCGTCCTGGGCGGCCATCTCCTGCGCCGCCACCTCCAGCCGGGCGTCGATCGCGTGCGGGGCGTCGGTACCGCGGCCCTCGAGGCGTTCGCGCAGGACCGCCGGCGCCGGCGGCGCGATGAAGACCTGGACCGACTCGCGCATCGCCGCCCGCACCTGGCGCGCGCCCTGGACCTCGATCTCCAGCACCACCGAGTGCCCGCCGGCGAGCCGGCGCTCGACCTCGGTCCGCAGCGTCCCGTAGAGGTTGCCGCTGTAGGTGGCGAACTCGAGGAAGTCTTCCTCCTCGATCCGGCGGTCGAACTCCTCGCCACCGAGGAAGTGGTAGTCGCGGCCGTCGACCTCGCCCTCGCGCGGCTGCCGGGTCGTCGCCGAGACCGAGAGCTCGAGGTCGGGGACGCGCGCCAGCAGCTCCTTGATCAGGGTCCCCTTGCCGACCCCCGAGGGTCCGGTGATGACGAAGACTTTGGCCATGCGGCCGCGGATACTGAACGCCGCGCCGGTCGGCTAACGGCGGAGCAGGGAGACCAGCTCGGTGCGCTGGCGCTCGGAGAGCCCGCCGATCGTCTTCGACGGCGAGATCCGGCACTGGTTGAGGATCCGATTGGTCTTGACCCGGCCGTACTTGGGAACTGCGAGGAGCATGTCGAAGACCTTCGCGGTCAGCACGTACTCCGGCGGGTCGAGGAGGATCGCGTGGATGCTGGCCCGGCTCGCCTTCAGATCCTTCTTCAACTTGGCGCGGGCGGTGCGGATGTCGTTCGCCCGCTTGAGCGCCTCCATCCTCTGATCGAGGGACCTTTCGGGGGCCGCAAGCGAGGACGTCTTTACTGGAGGGGCAGGCATGTGGGCGGCGAGTATAGCCGTGGGTCGAGGAGGTGCAAGGGCGCAGGCGTCAATTGACCACGAATTCACCTCGACCTCTACTAGAGGTCGAGTACTAGGTCGGACTGGGCACGATCTCGGCGCGGCCCGATTGGAGCTCCGCGGCGATCCTCGAGCCCGCTCGCGGGTCCCGGAAGCTCTCGGTTCCGACCGCGACCAGGGCCGCCCCGGCGGCGATGAATTCGGCCGCGTCGGCGCCGCTCGAGATCCCGCCCATCCCGATCGCCGGGACCGAGACGGCCGCGGTCACCGCGCGCAGCTGCTGTAGCGCAACCGGCCGCACGGCAGGTCCCGAGAGGCCGCCGTGGCCGGCCGCCAGGGCCGGCGCGCCGGTCGCGGGGTCGAAGGCGCTCGCCTTCAGGGTGTTGATCAGCGAGACCGCGTCGGCTCCCCCCTCCTCGGCGGCGATCGCGACCGCGGCGGGGTCGGCGACGTTCGGCGTCAGCTTCACGATCAGCGGCTTCGCGGTCAGCGGCCGCAGCGCCTGCAGGAGTGCCGCCGTCTCGGTCGGCTGCTCGCCGACGATCAGGCCGGAGTGGACGTTGGGGCAGGAGACGTTGAGCTCGATCGCCGCCACCTCCTCGCGCTCGGCGACGCCCTCGACCAGGCGCGTGAACTGCTCGCGGCTGGTGCCCATCACCGAGACGATCAGCGGCACCGGCAGCTCCGCGAGCTGGGGCAGGTCCTCGGCCAGGAACCCCTCCAGCCCCTTGTTCGGCAGCCCGATCGAGTTGATCATCCCGGCGGGGGTCTCCCAGATACGCCGCGGCGCGTTGCCGGCGCGCGGCTCGGGGGTGATCGTCTTCGAGACGAAGGCGGAGAACGGGAAGTCCGCCAGGAGCTCGTCGCCGAAGACCTTGCGGGCGGCGATCGCGTCGTAGGTACCCGATCCGTTGATCACCGGGTGGCGCAGCCCGATCCCGCAGAACTCAGGCATGGGTCACCTCGGCGATCTGCTCGCCGCGGACCACCGGGCCGTCGACGCAGAGGCGCATGTATCCCCCGTCCGGCTTGGGCACGACGCAGCCGAAGCAGGCGCCGAACCCGCAGGCCATCGGCGACTCCATCGCCAGCTCGCAGGGAACCGCGCGCTCGGCGCAGAGCGAGCGCACCGCTTCCAGCATCGCCGGCGGGCCACAGGAGTAGACGACCGCCGATTGGGCGTCGTCGCCTTCGAGCATGGTCAGCAGCAGGTCGGTGACGTAGCCGTGGTGGCCCCTGTGGCCGTCCTCGGTGGCCAGGCGCACCTCCGGACAGAGATCACCGCCGCTGGCGCAGAACAGCTCCAGACCGCCGCTGTGGGCTTCGTTGCGGAAGCCGAGGAGAGCTCGGAGGGGGATTCCCTGCTCCGCGAAGGTGCGGCGCAGGATCGCGAGAGGCGCGATTCCGATGCCACCCCCGACGAGGATCGCGCCGGCTGCCCTGGGGCTGGCCTGGCGCGGCTCCGAGAAGGCGTTGCCGAGGGGGCCCGTGAGCCAGACCTCGTCCCCCTCCCGCAGGGCGCAGAGCCGGTCGGTGCCGGGGCCGACGCCCTCGATCAGGAAGTCGAGCCGGATGCCATCGGCGGCCGGGCCGGTCTCGGCGACCGAGATCGCCCGCGGCAGGAAGGGGCGGCCGCCGCGCTCGGCCCAGCGGCTTGCCGCGGCGAGCATGTAGAACTGGCCGGGGAGCGGCTCGGGCCCCTCGTGGTCGAGCAGGGAGAAGACGCGGTAGCCGCCCGAGTCGCGGCCCTCGGAGACCGCGCAGAGCCGTCGGCCGAAGGGGGCGTTCATCGAGGCTGGGCGGCGCGGGCGGCGCCGTGGATCTCCTGCAGGCTGCGCACCTCGGCCTCCGCCTGGCGGCCGGCGGCGATCGCCCGCGCGGCGGCGGTGGCGCCGGTCATCGTGGTCACGCAGGGGATCCCGTGGCGGACCGCCGCGGTGCGAATCTCGTAGCCGTCGGCGCGGGCGCCGGAGCCGGTCGGGGTGTTGATGACGAGGTCGCAGCGGCGCTTGCGGATCAGGTCGACGACGTGCGGCGACCCCTCCCCCAGCTTGTTGATCCGGGTCACCGGCACGCCCATCCGCGCGATCGCCTGAGCGGTGCCGCCGGTCGCGATCACCTCGAACCCGAGGTCGTGGAAACGGGCCGCGAGCTGGGTCGCCGCCGGCTTGTCGGTGTCGGTGACGGTGATGAAGACCGAGCCCTCCTCCGGCAGCCGCACCCCGGCCGCCGCCTGCGCCTTGCCGAACGCGGTCGGGAAGTCGGCGGCGATCCCCATCACCTCGCCGGTGCTTTTCATCTCCGGCCCCAGCACCGAGTCGGCGCCGGCGAAGCGGGCGAAGGGCAGCACCGCCTCCTTGACGCTGACGTGCTCGAGCGGCCCCTCGGGCAGCTCCTGGTCGGCGATCCGCTCGCCCAGCATCAGCCGCGCGGCCATCTTCGCCAGCGGCACCCCGATCGCCTTGGAGACGAAGGGCACGGTGCGCGAGGCGCGCGGGTTGGCCTCGATCACGTACAGCTGGCCGCCGGCGACGGCGAACTGGATGTTGATCAGCCCGATCACGCCGAGCTCGAGCGCGATCCGCTCGGTGGTGGCGCGGATCTCCTCCAGCATCTCGTCGCCGAGGCTGAGCGGCGGGATCACACAGGCCGAGTCG
>Ga0157292_10000009_pt1 | contig 96631 bp, 100 predicted proteins | sample NitcycUS179409R1_FD_108401 | JGI IMG/M metagenome (GOLD analysis project Ga0157292, IMG submission 108401) | Soil microbial communities from Arlington Agricultural Research Station in Wisconsin, USA - Nitrogen cycling UWRJ-S179-409R-1 | ecosystem: Environmental > Terrestrial > Soil >... | reverse complement strand
CTTCGCCGTCTCGGTGGCCGACGCGCCGGCGACGATCGACATCGTCTCCCAGGTCGCGGGCGACACCCGGCTGCCTTCGATCAGCCAAGTGCGACTCGTGCGCGCCTCGGAGGCGACGCTCGGCTTCACCCAGCACGAGCCGCGCACGGCCGTGTTCGAGGTGGGCCTGATCAACGACGACAGGTTCCCGGAGTTCGAGCGCCGCCTGGACGAGGCGTTTCGCGCGGCCGGTATCCGGTACACGTTGCACTGGTCGAAGAACTCCGGAATCGAGCCGCCCAAGCTCGAGTACATGTACGGCCCCGAACGGATCGCGAGCTGGAAGGCCGCCCGGAGGACCGTGTTCGGCGGCGACGAGGCGCTGATGCGGACGTTCGCGTCCGACGCCATGCAGCAGGCCGGGCTGGCGTAGCTGCCGATATGGCCGCTATACTGACCATATGTCTAAACAAGTGACCGCTACCGATGCGAAGGCGAAGCTTCTTCGCCTCCTCGACGATGCCGCCGCAGGCGAGGAAATCGAGATTACCCGCCACGGCCGTCCTGTGGCCCGTCTCATGCCCGCCTCTGGCGCGCGCTCGCTGAAGGGGTCGTTCGAGGGTGTCGCGATGACCGCGGTCGATGAGCAGCAGCTGTTCACGACCGGCGAGCGCTGGAACGCCGCGTAGGCGTGGGCGCAGTCCTTCTCGACACCCACGTCATCCACTGGTGGTCGGCGGAGCCGAAGCGAGTCAGCGCACCCGCGCGCAAGGCCCTGGAGGGCGCGGACGAGCTCGTAGTGGCGGCGATCTCCTGGTACGAGCTGGCATGGCTGGCGAGGCACGAGCGCATCGCTGTCACGGTTCCGATCCGGGCCTGGCTTGAGGGCCTGGCTTCACAGTTGCGCACCATCGGCGTAACCCCGGCGGTGGCGGATACCGCCGTCGGTCTGCCTACCTCCTTCCCGGGCGATCCCGCCGATCGGCTGATCTACGCAACGGCGATCGAGCACGGCATCGACCTCGTTACCAAGGATCGAGCGATCCGCGATCACGACAAGCCTCGGTCGCTGACGGTCTGGTAATCGGCCCGCCGGGAAAAGGCAGGTGTGCCTTCGTCCTCTGCCTGAAAATCAAATATCGCCCTAACTGGACGGGATTTTGAACCGACCTTCGCGCCGGGGGATCGCCGTGCTCCGTGACTTTCGGATCTGACCTGACGAGATGCAACAGTTGCGCCGCGCAGGATGCAGACAAAGACATTCTCTATCGAGTCGCCTATGACGAGGCGGTCCGGGCTCTCTCTGGGCAGCAGGGAGCCATCGAAAGCTTCCGCACCCGCGCTGGCCTCCTGCTTTCAGCGGCCGCGATCACGACGTCGTTCCTCGGCGCGCAGGCGTTGAACGGCGGCCATTCGAATGTGGCCACCTGGCTGGCCCTGGCGACCTTCGTCGCCGTCGCAATCGTTTCTCTGGGGATCCTCTGGCCTCGGCGGTGGGAGTTCACCGCAAATCCGAGGGACGTGATTCAGACCTATATCGAGGCTGACGAGCCCGCTCCGATCGAGGAACTGCACCGAGATCTCTCCCTCCACATGCACAACAGTTACCTCGAGAACCGGGAAGGGCTGGAGCAACTCTCAGTCTCCTTTCAGATCGCGAGCGGCCTCCTAACCGTCGAGGTGGTCCTCTGGATCATCGCCATCGCATCTACCGCGTAGAATTTGCTCCTGGCCCAGACCGCGTCGCCCACCCCGCCACCAGAGCCGAAACGGCCCAGCCCGATGCAGGCTGAGACGCGCGGACTCTCCCTCGGCAAGGCCAAGTAGCTCTTCTTCTGGCGGTGGCTCACTGAGGTTCTGCTAATCGGGGCGCCCGGATTTGAACCGGGGACCTCACCGACCCGAACGGTGCGCGCTACCAGGCTGCGCCACGCCCCGATGGCGGCGATTATCTCAGGCTTGGGGAAGGGGCGGCTCCCAACCTTGGTCCGCGGGCCGCTACTTTGCCTTTTTCAGGCGGTTCCGACTCGATGAAAATGGCTCGTAAGCTCATAGTCCTCCTCGCCCTCGCGGTGGGCGCAGTGGCGCCGGCGTCCGCGCCTGCCTACATCCCCGAAGGCTTCATCGGGGTCTCGCCGCAGAGCCCGGCTTCGACCTCGGACTTCGAGCTGATGCGGGAAGCGGGCGTGACCAGCGTGCGGCTGCCGCTCAACTGGGGGTCGATCCAGACCTTCAGCCCGCTCGGCGGGGAGCCGAACTGGACCGGCTTCGACCACGAGGTCGAACTCGCCGCCGAGGAGGGGATCCGGATCATGCCGTTCATCTCCTCGACGCCGGCCTGGGTCGCGCCGGATCCGCTCGCCCTGCCGGTGAACAGCTCCTGGCAGCGCTGGGCCTGGGCCAACTTCGTGCGATCCACGCAGTACCGCTACGGGCCGGAAGGGGAGTTCTGGGAAGAACACCCCGAACTCGACGCCTACCCGATCCGCAAATGGGAGATCTGGAACGAGCAGAACATCGTCACCTTCGCCACCGATCCCGACCCGGTCCGCTACGCGACCCTGCTGCGGATCGCCGGTCGCGTCCTCCACAACGGCGACCCCGGCGCCAAGGTGATCCTCGGCGGCTTCTTCGGGCGCCCGCTGCAGATCCCGCCCAACGTCGCCACCGGCGACTACCTCTCCCGCGTCTACCGGGCGGGGAACGTGAAGCAGTTCTTCGACGGGGTCGCGCTGCACCCCTACGTCGCCGAGGCGCGGGCGATGCGGGCCCAGATCCTCAACCTGCGGCGGATCATGGCCATCCACCACGACGCCGCGACGCCGATCTACCTGACCGAGCTCGGCTGGGGCTCCAGCAGCGGGCCGACCCGCTGGGAGCGCGGCCTCTACGGTCAGGCCAGGCAGCTCTCGCAAGCCTTCTCGATGATCTCCACGCACCGGCTCGACTGGCGGCTCGGCGGGGTCTGGTGGTTCACCTGGAGCGACGAAGGCGGCAGCTGCCAGTTCTGCCGCTCGGCGGGCCTCCTGACCGACCAGCGTGAGGCGAAGCCGTCCTGGTACCGCTTCAACGCCTGGACCGGGGGCGATCCTGACATCGTGCCGCGGGCTGAGCTCGGCGACGAGCCGAGCCTCGAAGCCGCCCCGCCCGCAGGCGTAGCGGAATAGCCAACGGGTAGCTGAGGAGTCCTGGCGGTTAGGCTCCGCTGGACTTCTATCTCGACACAAGGAGACGTTCGATGGCTTTCTCCGTACCCGACCTTCCGTACCCCTACGACGCGCTCGAGCCGCACATCGACGAGGCGACGATGCGGGTGCACCACGACAAACACCACCAGGCCTACGTCGACAAAGCCAACGGCGCTCTGGAGGGCACCGAGTGGGCCGACCGTGAGGTCGAGGACGTGCTGAAGAACCTCGCCAGCCTCGGCGACAAGGAGGCCCCGGTCCGCAACAACGCCGGCGGTCACTACAACCACAGCCTCTTCTGGCAGATGCTGAGCCCCGACGGCGGCGGCGAGCCGGGCGGCGAGCTGGGCGCGGCGATCGCCGAGAAGTTCGGCTCCTTCGACGCCTTCAAGGAGGAGTTCAAAGCGGCCGGGATCGCCCGCTTCGGCTCCGGCTGGTCCTGGCTGGTCAAGGACGCCTCCGGCGCCCTCGCGGTCGTCTCGACCCCGAACCAGGACTCGCCGATCTCCGACGGCGCCACGCCGCTGCTCGGCTGCGACGTCTGGGAGCACGCCTACTACCTGAAGTACCAGAACAAACGTCCCGACTACATCGACGCCTTCTGGAACGTCGTGAATTGGGATTACGTAGCGGAGCGCTACGCCGCCTGATCAGGCGAGTGGGGCCGGGCGCGCCGCCTCCGGGCGGATGGGCTCGGCCCCGTCCTTCGGCGGGATCTCCGCCATCGCGTGCTCGGCCAGGGCGGTGATCGTCAGGCTCGGGTTGACGCCGACGTTGGCCGGGACCGCGGCGCCGTCGCAGACCAGCAGGTTCTCGTAGCCGAAGACGCGCTGGCGCTTGTCGACGACGCCGTCCTCGGGCCCGTGCCCGATCACCGCGCCGCCGAGGATGTGGGCGGTGGTGGGGACGTTCATCAGCGCCTCGGTGGTCGAGCTCTGGGCGATGCCGCCGGTGCGCTTGGCCAGCCACTCGGCGGCCTCGTTGGCGACCGGGATGAAGGTCGGGTTCGGTTTCTCGGGATCCTGCTCGGTCTGCAGGCGGACGTCGCCGGAGCGCTTCAGCTTCGGGCGCAGGGCGATCGCGTTGTCGAGCGTCTGCATCACCAGGAGGATGATCGTGCGCCTCGACCAGCCCTTCGGCCACAGCGTCTTGGCGAAGCGGCCGGGATGGCGGAGGATCTGCGCGATCAGCTTCAGCGGCCGCGTCACCCGCGTCCCGTCGCCGACCATCAGCGTGTAGAGCAGGCTCATCGAGTCGCCGGCCTTGCCGTAGGTGACGGTCTCGATGTGGGTGTGGGGGTCGGGGTAGATGCTGCCGCTGATCGCCACCCGCTTGGTCAGGTCGTCGCGGTAGTCCTCGGGGACGGTGACGGCGAGGATCATCTCGCTGTTGGTCCGCACCAGCTCGCCGAGGCGGCTCGAGATCCGCGGCAGCGAGCCACCGAGGCGGCAGCGCTGCAGCAACCGGTTGGTGCCGAGCGGCCCGGCGGCGACGATGACGCCGCGGGCGGTCAGGGTGCGGCGCCCGCGCCCGCTCAGCATCCCCGAGCGCTCGCTGGTGACCGCGTAGCCCTCGCTGCCGTCGGCGGCGCCGAGCGGACGGATCTCGGTCACCGTGCGGTCGGGGGTGACGGCGGCGCCGCGGCGCTCGGCCAGCCAGAGGTAGTTCTTGACCAGCGTGTTCTTCGCCCCGTGCGGGCAGCCGACCATGCAGCGGCCGCACTGGGTGCAGCCGGTGCGGTCCGGGCCCTCGCCGTCGAAGTAGGGGTCGGAGACGGTCTTGCCGGGCTCGCCGAGGAAGATCCCGACCGGGGTCTTGCGGTAGGTGTCGCCGACCCCGATCTGCTCGCCGAACTCGCGCAGCAGCTCGTCGGCGGGGTCGTCGTGGGTGTGCTCGACCACGCCGAGCATCCGCTGCGCCTCCGCGTAGTGGGGGGCGAGCGTCGCCTCCCAGTCCTCGAGGTCGCCCCACTGCGGGTCCTGGAAGAAGGGCGAGGGCGGCACGTAGAGCGTGTTCGCATAGCCAAGGCTGCCGCCGCCGACGCCGCAGCCGCTGACCACCGAGACGTCCTTGAACGGGGTCAGCCGGAAGATCCCCCGCAACCCCAGCCGCGGCGCCCAGAAGTACCGCCGCAGGTCCCAGGTCGACTTCGGAAAGTCCTTGTCCCCAAACCGCTTCCCACACTCGAGCACAGCGACGGAATAACCCTTTTCAGCCAGGCGAAGCGCGGACACGGAGCCCCCGAACCCCGACCCGACCACGATCCAGTCGTAGTCGTAGTCCCGACTCCCCGGCTCTGAGGGGTGGGGTGAAGCGTCTTGTACTTTTTCGTCGCTTCCGTTCACGGCCAAGCGCCCCCGTTCGTCGAAAAAGTTAAGCGAAACCCCACCCCTCAGGGCCGGGGGTCGCGCTCAGGCCTCGCCTGGCTCCAAGGGCCGGAAGTCCGAGGTGCGGGCTCCGCAGACCGGGCAGAACCAGTCTTTGGGGATGTCCTTGAACTCGGTGCCCGGCGGGATGCCGCCGTCAGGGTCGCCGATCGCCGGGTCGTAGATGAAGCCGCAGCTCTCGCAGATCCAAAGGGTCGCTTCGGTGGTCGCGCTCATGGTTCCAATTGTAGTGAGAGAGCTATTTGTCGAAGCTGACCGACACCGGCTCGCGCTCGGCGGCGTTCTCGACCTCGAAGTACTCGCGATCGGTGAAGTCGCCGGCCTTGGCGACGATCGAACCCGGGAACTGTTCGATGTCGGTGTTGTAGGACTGGACGTTGGAGTTGTAGATCCGGCGCGAGGCCTGGATCTCGTCCTCGAGCTCGGAGAGGTTGCGGGTCAGCTGCTGGAAGTTCTCGGTCGCCCTCAGGGTCGGGTAGTTCTCGGCGACGGCGCGGAGGTCGGTCAGGGCGCCGCTCAGGTTGGACTCGGCTTTGGAGGTGTCGGCGACGCTGTGGGCGGACATCGCCTCGGCCCGCGCTTTGGTCGCCTTCTCGAAGACCTCGCTCTCGTGCGCGGCATAGCCTTTGACCGTCTCGACCAGGTTGGGCACGAGGTCGTGGCGGCGCTTCAGCTGCACGTCGATCCCGCTCCAGGACTCGTCGACCCGGTTGCGCGCGGCGATGATCGAGTTGCGCTTCGCGATGAAGTACAGGACCGCGATGACGATGATCGCGACGACGACGATGATGGCGATGAGCATGGGGCCTCCGTGGTGGTCGACCGGACTTGAGCCAATCCTAACGCCGCCGGGCCGGGAGCCGGGTCGCCTCGCCGCTTAGGATCCGGCGATGGGCGCCAAGCAGGATGCGCAGGAATGGGCGGAGACGGTGCGCCGCTACGGCGAGCGCAACGGCCTCACCTACGAGCCGGTCGGCGGCATCAATCCCAAAGACGGGCCGGTGGCGCTCTGCGTCGGCGGCGTCAACCGCCTCACCGGCCAGCTGGTCGGAGGGTTCTGGGGGTCGTCCTGCGACGGCGACGAAAAGGAGATCGGCAGCCTCTTCAACAAGGCGGTGCTGCCGACGGCGATCCTCGCCAAGGCCCACATGCCCGACCTGGCCCAGGTCGTCCCGGCCTTCAACGTCGAGTCGATCGAGGGGCACGAGGTGGTCACCCAGCGCTTCCAGCGCAAGGTCGAGTTCGAGTCGATCGAGTTCAACCGGCGCTTCATCGCCACGGTGCCGAAGGAGTACGACCCGGTCGCGCTGCGGGAGCTGTTCGGTCCCGGCTTCCTGGAGTGGGTGACGGCGATGACCGGGGAGATCGACTTCGGCGTCAACGACCGCCAGCTGTGGTTCCTCTGGCGCCTGCGCGAGCGCTCCGAGCCGGAGCTGAAAGCGGCGCTGAAGAACGCCGGCGAGCTGTTCAGGCGGCTGCAGGGCGAGATGGACGAGAGCGGCATCAACACCTACTCGCCCGGCCCCTGGCACGCGGGCCTGGAGCCCTTTCCGGCCAGCTAAGCGCCCGGCGGGCCCTGCTCGGCCGGGTAGTCCGGGTCACCGGGGAGGGCGACGCGGCGGTCCTCGCCCTCGCCGACGATCACCGGCAGCAATGGCTCCACAGTGCGGCCGCGGTGGTGGGCGATCGCCTCGTCGGAGGTGCGGAACGGCAGCAGCGACCGCAGCTGGATCACGGTTGGGAAGGCGAGCGGCAGCTCGCCGGCCTCGTTGGCGGCGAGGGCGTCGGCCGGGCTGAACCAGGCCGCGGCGGTGATCTCGGTCAGGTCCGGCTTTGGCGGCGCGTGCGCCGGCGCCAGGGCGAGATAGAACCAAGCGTCGAAGCGGGTGGCGACGATCTCCGGCGTGATCCAGCGGCAGAACGGGACCAGCTCCTCCTCGGCCGGCAGCTCGATCGCCGCCTCCTCTGCCAGCTCCCGCACCGCGCAGGCGCGGTAGCCGGCATCTCCCTCGCCGTCGGCGGCATCGACCGAGCCGCCCGGGAAGACCCAGAGGCCGGGCATGAACTTCGCCTTCTCGGTGCGCTGCAGCAGCAGCACCTCGAGCGCCCGCTCGGCGTGCTTGCCGCCACGGCGCAGGAGCACGATCGAGGCTGCCGGGCGCGGCGCCGAGGGCTCGCCGAAGTTCGGAAGCTCGCCCGATCCGCGCATGCGCTCACTCATCCAGCCACCCTAGCGGCGTGTCGACTTTTCTCCGGATCGCGGAGAAGTCGACACTGGAGCGTCAGCCGAGGGCGCGTTCGCGGCCGCGGCGCAGCCAGGCGCGGTGGACCAGCCAGGAGAGCAGGGCGATCAGGATGATCGGGGCGAGGACGGCGAAGCCGAGCAGGGCGACCGCGGCGGCGATCCCGAGGATGCGGCCGGCGTCGCCGAGGGCATCGCCGACGCCCCAGGAGGAGTCCTCGCCGGCGGCGGCGCCGGCGCTCTCGATCCGCACCGAGACCCGCGAGAAGTTGGCGCGGTGCTGCAGGGTGGAGAGGCGCGAGCGCAGGGCGGCCGAGCGTCGGCGCTCACCGCGCAGCTCCGCTTCGACCGCCTCGCGCTCGGTTTCGGTCGTCGCCTCGGCAAGTTGCGCGAGCAGGCCGTCGATCCGCGCCCGGGAGTCCCGCAGCTGCTCGCCGGTGGTCACGGTCGGGGCGGTGATGTCGGCGGTCGCCTCGTGGCGGGAACGAACCTCGCCGATCTGGGAAAAGGCGGCAAGCGCGTCGCCGAGCTTGGCGCTGGGGATCAGCAGCTCGAACTCGGCGCCGGCGTTGCCGGCGCTGCCGCCGTCGGTCGAGGAGCGCAGGACGATCCCCTTGTTGGCATGGACGGCGTCGAAGACTTCGGCGGCGGCAGCGCCGACCCCGGCAGGATCGGTGCCGAGGACGATCTCGGCCGAGCGTTCGATGTCGCGCTTGGCGGTGTTGGAGAAGGGGGAATCGACAGTCGGGAGGGGTTCGATCGCTCGCAAGGCGTCAGCTTGCGGTTCGGCCGTTTGCAGTTCGGGCGCCGTCGCGGAGGACCCGGCGCCCTCGGAAAAAGAGAACACCCCGTCACTCGACTTGGCCGCCGAGCCCTTCCCATTCGGTCTTTCAATGAACCCGCCGCTCTGGTTGACACCGCCCCCGTGCCTGTCGATCGCGACATTCAGGTTGCTCGTAGTCGAGTTATCGAGGGCGACAACCGTGGTGGCGAGGACAACCGCGGCGAGGGCGGTGGCGCCGGCTGGAAGGAGGACCTGGCGTGGGCGCAGGGCGCGCACCCAGGCAACCAGGCGCTCGGCCGCCGAGCCCTCGGGAGCGCGCCGCGGGAATCCCGCGGCGGCGCGCTGGTCGAGCTCGGCGGCGAAGGCCGGGCGGGGGGTGGGGCGCAGGGCAACCAGCGCCTCGACGAAATCGGCGTCGTCCCTAAAGCGGTCCATCGCAGGCCTCCCTCAGTTTTGTCACGGCTCGGTGCAGCTTGGTGCCGGCGTTCGACTCCGAGGCGCCGATCACGGCGGCGATCTCGCGGTTCGAGAGGCCGGCGAAGAACTTGAGCGCGATCAGCTCCCGCTCGCGCGGCTCCAGGGTCGCGAGGGCGGCGGCGAGGGCGGTCCGGCGCTCGGCCTCCTCAGCGCTCTCCTGCGGTCGCGCCCGGTCGAGATCCTCGGGCTCGGCGGCCAGCTCTGCCTGGCGGCCGCGCCGGCGCAGCTCGTCGAGGGTGGCGTTGCGGGCGATCCCGAAAAGCCAGGCGCGCGGCTCCCCACGGTCGGTGTCGAAGCGGGCGCGCTTGCGGTAGGCGCGCTCGAAGGCGATCGCGGTCACTTCCTCGGCCGCTGATTCGTCCCGCAGCATGCCGGCGACGTAGGCGTAGACGTCGTCGCGGCTGGCGCGGTAGAGGGTCTCGAAGGCGAGGTCGGCCTCGCGCGGCGCCTCCCCTGCGGTTGCGACAAGCGTCTGATCCACGCCCCTACTACGGGCCAGCGGCGAATCCATCACACCCAGTATCGGTGCGGTCGTAGTTGAGCCCGGTATGCGGGCTCAACTACGACCGCAAGCCTCGGGCCTCTGTGATGTACATCACACGCACAACTATTGCCCTTGAGAAATAGTTGTGCTGGTGCAACTATCGCCCGCATGCATGCGAGCAAGGTGAAGGAGATCGCGACCCGGGCCCGGACCGAGGCCGGTCCCGAGGCGCAGGAGACCGCGGCGCGGCTGACGGCGCTGCTGCGGCACGTCTTCCTCTACGACCGTGGCAACCAGCTGCGGGTGATCGAGGAGTCGGGACTCTCGATGACCCAGTGCAAGGCGCTCCTGGAGCTGGGCGGTCTCGGCCAGCCGGCCGAGGCCTGGCAGGTCGGCGACCTGGCCGAGCTGTTCGGCAGCTCGGTGCCATCGATGAGCCGGGCGGTCGACGCCCTGGTCAAGGCCGGGCTGGCGACGCGGGTCGAGGACCCCGAAGACCGCCGCGCCCGCCAGGTGCGGATCACCGCCAAGGGCAAGGAGCTGGTGGAGACGCTGGTCGCCGTCCGCCAGACCGGGATCGAGGCGTTCGCGGAGACGCTCACCGCCGCCCAGCGGCGCAAGCTCGACGCCGCCGTCGACTCGCTCATGGACAGGGAGGACATCGCGCAGACCTACCGGCATTTGAAGGGAGATGGACCCGCTTGACCCGTTACAGCCACCTGATCACCGACGAGAACCGCAAGTGGTGGACGCTCGGGGCGATGTGCTTCGCGCTGTTCATGATCATGCTCGACAACACCGTCGTCAACGTGGCGCTGCCCTCGATCCAGCGCGACCTCGACGCCTCCATCTCCGGCCTGGAGTGGACCGTCAACGGCTACACCCTCTCCTTCGCGGTGCTGCTCGCCACCGGCGGCCGGCTCGGCGACATCTTCGGCCGGCGGCGGATGTTCCTCACCGGCGTGATCATCTTCGCCCTCTCCTCGGCGACCGCCGGGTTGGCGCCTGACGCGACGGCGCTGGTCGTCAGCCGCGTCGTCCAGGGCGTCGGCGCGGCGCTGATGATGCCGGGCACGCTCTCGATCATCACCGACGCCTTCCCGGCGCACGAGCGCGGCAAGGCGATGGGGACCTGGGCCGGCGTTTCGGCCCTGGCCCTGGCGATCGGCCCGGTGATGGGCGGCTTCCTCACCGAGCACGTCAGCTGGCGGGCGATCTTCTACCTCAACATCCCGGTCGCGATCGGGGCCGTGCTGGCGACGATCTTCGCCGTCCGCGAGTCGCGCGACGAGTCGGTCGGGCGCAAGGTCGACCTGCCCGGCGTGGCGATCCTCACCGCTGGCCTGACCGCCCTGGTGCTGGCTCTGGTCGAGGGCAACAGCTGGGGCTGGGGATCGCCTGAAACGATCGGCCTGCTGGCGCTGGCGGCGGTGGCGCTGCCGGCCTTCGTCGCGGTCGAGAACCGGGTCGAGGCGCCGATCGTCCAGTTCGACCTGCTCGCCGATCGCAACTTCCTCGGCGCGGTCGTGGTCGCGCTGGTCATCTCCTTCGCGATGCTGGGCGTCTTTTTCTTCCTCGCCCTCTACATGCAGAACGTCCTCGGCTACACGCCGCTCGAGGCCGGGGTCAGGTTCCTGCCCTCGACCGTGATGATCGTCGGCGTGGCGCCAATCGCTGGCCGGCTCTCGGACCGGTTCGGTCCGCGCTGGCTGATCGCCGGCGGCCTGGTGATCATCTCCGCCTCGCTGTTCAGCTTCAGCGGGATCGCCGTCGACTCGGGCTACCTCGACCTGCTGCCCGGGTTCATGCTGCTCGGGTTCGGGATCGCGATGACGATGTCGCCGATGACCAGCGCCGCGATGAACGCGGTGCCGGTGCAGAAAGCGGGGATCGCCTCCGGCGTGCTCTCGATGTTCCGCATGGTCGGCGGCAGCCTTGGCGTCGCCGTAACCGGGGCGATCTTCCAGGCCTCGGTCGGCAGCAGCTTCGAGACCGCGACCCCGGCGGAGTTCGTCGACGGGCTCTCGCTGGCGATGACGGTCTCCGCGGTGGTGGCCCTGGCCGGCGCCGCGGTCGGCGTCGCGACGATCCGCTCGCGGGTCGGGAAGCAGACCCTGGAGGCGGCCGAGGCCGCGGTCAATCCCGGCGGCTCGGCGCTGGCGGCACGCGAGGCGGTCGCCGTCGGCGACCGCGGCGCCTGAGGCCGGCGTGCTGATCCTGTTGCCGCCCTCCGAGGGCAAGATCGCCCCCGCCAAGGGCGCCCCGGTCGACCTCGACGCGCTGGTCTGTGCCGGCGAGCTGGGCGAGCGCAGGGCGGCGCTGCTCGACGCGCTCGAAGCGCTGCCCGCCCTGCCGCGCGAGCGCGCGGTGGAGGCCTTGGCCGTCTCCAAGGGGCAGGCCGGCGAGGTCGACGTCGACGCCGAGCTGCGGCGGGCCCCCGCCGCGCCCGCGGCCGAGGTCTACGCCGGCGTCCTCTACGAGCGCCTGCGCCTGCCGGAGCTGCCGGCGGCGGCGAGGAAACGGGTGCTGATCGCCAGCGCTCTCTGGGGCGTGGTGCGGCCCGGCGACCGGATCCCGTACTACCGCCTCTCGGCCAAAGCCAGGCTCGACGGGATCGGGCCGCTCGCCGCCTGGTGGCGGGCGGCGCTGCGCGAGGCGCTGCCCGACCGCGCCGGCGAGCTGGTCGTCGACATGCGCTCCGGCGCCTACGCGGCGGCCTGGAAGCCGAAGCAGGCGACGCTGGTGGCGGTGCGCGCCTTCACCGAGCAGGGCGGCAAGCGCAAGCCGGTCTCCCATATGGCGAAGGCGGTGCGGGGCGAGGTCGCCCGGGCGCTGCTGGAGGCGAAGGTGCCGCCGGCCGATCCCGAGGGCGCCGCGGCGATCGCGGCCGCCGCCGGGTTCGAGGTCGAGCTGGCCGACGGCTGCCTCGACGCGATCGTCAGGGCCTGAGCGCCGGCCAGGTCGCGGCGGCGGTGAGGTCGATCCGGGGGAGGGTCTCGACCCGGACCTCCCCGAGCTCGGCGATCGTCTCGCGGTTGGAGCGCTCGATCTCGCCCGGCTCGTCCGGCCAGGGCGTGAGCACGACCATCGCCACCCGCAAACCCGCGGCCCGCGCGGACTCGACCGTCAGCAGCGCGTGGTTGATCGCGCCGAGCCCGGGGGGCGCGGCGACCACCAGCGGGTGGCCGAGGTCGCGGGCGAGGTCGCGGACCAGGTAGCCGGGCGCCAGCGGCACCAGCAGCCCGCCGACTCCCTCGCAGACCAGAACCTCGGCGCCCTCCGCGGCCGCCTGGGCGGCGGCGCGCAGACGCGCCGGCTCGATCTCCTCGCCGGCCATCGCCGCCGCCAGGTGGGGGGAGGCCGGCGGCCCGTAGCGGTAGGGGGAGACCTCCTCGTCGGACTGCCGCGAGCCGGCGGCGGACCGCAGCAGCTCGTAATCGGGCGGCTGCCCGTCCGTGGGCTCGTCGAGGCCGGTGACGGCGGGCTTGAAGACGGCGACGCGGCGACCCTCGGCGGCCAGGGTGCGGGCGATCGCCGCCGCTACGACGGTCTTGCCGACCTCGGTCCCGGTACCGGTGACGAAGATTCCCTCGGTGCCGGACATCGCGGCGTGACTAGGCAATCGGTGCCGCCGGGGCGGCGATGCCGAGCTCGCGAGCGGCGGCGCCGACCGTTCGCGCTGCCCGCTCCAGCTCGTCGGCGCTGTGGGAGGACATCACCGTGAAGCGCAGGCGCGAGGTCCCATCGGGCACGGTCGGCGGCCGGATCCCCTGGGCGAACACGCCGCCCTCGAGGGCGCGCTCGCAGAGGTCCATGGTCGGCCCCGCCTCGCCGATCCCGACCGGCAGGATCTGCGTCGCCGAGTCGCCGACAGCGAGCCGCTCGGCCGCCAGTGCCCGTCGCAGGGTCGCCGCGTTTGCCCGCAGGCGGTCGACCATTCCCGGTTCGGAGCGCAGCAGCTCCAGGGCGGCCTCGGCGGCGCCGATCGAGGGCGGTGGCGGCGCGGTGGAGAAGACGAAGGGACGGGCGGCGTTGATCAGGAAGTCGACGGTCTCGGCGCTGGCGCAGGCGTAGGCGCCGTAGGCGCCGAGGGCCTTGCCGAGGGTGCCGACGACGACGTCGACCTCGCCGCTGAGGCCGGCGGCGGCGACCGTGCCGCGGCCGCCCGGGCCGACGGCGCCAGTGGCGTGGGCCTCGTCGATCATCAGCCGGCAGCCGTTGTGGCGCGCCAGCTCGAGCAGCCCGGCGACCGGGGCGAGGTCGCCGTCCATCGAGAAGACGCCGTCGCTGACGATCAGCGAGCCGCGGCCGTCAGCTTGCTCCAGTCCCCAGGCGAGGTGCTCCAGGTCGGCGTGGCGGTAGACGAAGGTCTCGGCCTGGGAGAGCCGGCAGCCGTCGATGATGCTGGCGTGGTTCAGCTCGTCGGAGAAGACGACCTCGCCGCGCCCGGCGAGGGCCGCGATCGCGCCGGTGTTGACCAGGTACCCGGAGCCGAACAGCAACGCCGACGGGTAGCCCATGAACTCGGCCAGCCGCGCCTCCAGGCGGCGGTGCGGCTCCATGTTTCCGGAGATCAGGCGCGAGGCGCCGGCGCCGGCGCCCCAGGTCCGCGCCGCCTCGGCGGCGGCCTCGCGCACCGCGGGGTGGTCGGCGAGGCCGAGGTAGTTGTTCGAGCAGAGCAGCAGCACCGGCTGCCCGTTCAGCGTCACCCGCGGCCCCTGCGGCCCCTCGATCAGTCGCAGGCGGCGGTCGAGGCCCCGGTCGCGGAGCTCCTCCAGCCGCTCCGCGACGTCGGTCACGCGGCGGTCGGGTAGGACGGAGTCCGTTTCGACTTCTTGACCACCCGCAGCTGCGTCGAGGGGTCCCAGAAGTTGGCCTCGTCCTGGTTGTCGACCAGCTCGTCCATCGGCGTCGCCGGCGTCTCGCCCTCGAGCCAGCCGGAGCGGTTGTCGGGGCGCGGGTTGGCGCCGTTGTCGGGCTGGCGCGCGACGTTGAGGCCGAGCTCCTCGAACATCGCCCGGTCTTCGGCCGGCTCGGCGCCGAGCGTGGTCAGGAAGTTCCCCATCATCACCCCGTTGAGGCCGGCTTTGACGGCGAGGCCGTGCAGCTCGCCGAGGTTCTCGACGCGGCCGCCGCAGAGGCGGAAGAGGGCGCCGGGGATGATTAGGCGGAAGATCGCGATCCACTTCACGACCTCCCAGGGGTCCATCACCTCACGGTCGCCGAACTTCGTCCCCTCCTTCGGGATCAGCAGGTTGATCGGGACCGAGGTGGGGTTGATCTCCGAGAGCTCGAAGGCCATCTCGACCCGCTGCTCGGGCGTCTCGCCGAGGTTGAGGATGCCGCCGACGCAGGTCTCCAGGCCGGCCTCCTTGACCGCCTGGATCGTCCGCAGCCGCCCCTCGTAGCGGACCGTGCTCGAGACCTCCGGGTAGTAGGAGCGGGCCGACTCGACGTTGTGGTGGACCCGCTGCACGCCGGCGTCCTTCAGCGCCGTCGCCCGCTCCGCCGACATATGGCCGATCGAGGCGCAGCGCTTGAGGTTGGTCTGCTCGGCGACCAGGCGGGTGCCTTCGAGGATCTTCTGGAAGTCCCGTTTGGAGAGGCCCTGGCCCTGGGTGACCATGCAGAAGCGGTGGGCACCGGCGGCCTCGGCGGCCTTGGCGTGTTCGAGGATCTGCTCGGGCTCCATCATCGCGTGCATCGGCGTGTCCGCCTCGGCGTAGCGCGACTGGGCGCAGAAGCCGCAGTCCTCAGCGCAGCCGCCCGACTTGGCGTTGACCAGCGAGCACATGTCGGTCGAGTTGCCGAAGTTCTCACGACGGACCTCCCAGGCCCGTTCGACCAGGGCGCCGATCTCGTCGTGGTCGCTCAGGAGCCCGTAGGCGAGGGCCTCGTCGTGGGAAATCAGTGGTGGCATCGCTGTCTCTTTCCGAGGGTGGGGTTGCTCGCCAAGGCTAGGTATTGAACCGGATGATCGGCCCCTCCGCGAGCAAATCGGGATCGCCGCGTCGTAGCATCGGACGAATGTGGCGGACGAGAGCGCGACGGCGGCGAGGGATGCTCCTGGCGACCCTGGTCGTGTTCGCGGCGGGCGCGTTCGCCATCGGGGTGGCGCTGGGCGACGGCCGCTCTCCCACGGTCTCGGTCGAGGTGCGGGTAGCCGAGACCCTTTCGCCCTCGCAGCTGGCCGGGCAGCGGATCGTCACCGGCCTCGCCGGTACCGCGGTACCGGCGGCGCTGCGCGATGCCATCCGCCGCGGCGAGGTCGCCGGGGTCGTCCTCTTCGCCGCCAACTTCCCCAGTCGCGAGGCCGGCCGGCGGCTGATCCGCCAGCTGCAGGGGATCCGCCGACCGCTGGGGTTGCGCGACCCGCTGCTGGTGATGGTCGACCAGGAGGGGGGACTGGTGAAGCGGCTGAGCGGCGCGCCCAGCGCCTCGGCGGCGCGGATGGGGGAGAGGGGCGCCGCCTTCAGCCGCGAACAGGGCCGGCTCACCGCCGGCAACCTGCGCGACGCCGGCGTCAACGTCGACCTCGCCCCGGTCCTCGACGTCGCCAGGCCGGGCGGGACGATCGCCGAAACCGAACGCGGCTTCGGCACCACGGCGCAGGCGGTCGCGGCGACCGCGGTTGCCTTCGCCGAAGGGTTGCGGGCCGGCGGGGTCGCCGCCACCGGCAAGCACTTCCCCGGCTTCGGCGCCGCCGCCGAAAACACCGACTTCGCGGTCGAACGGATCGGGCTCTCGAAGGCGCGCCTGCGGCAGGTCGACGAGGCGCCCTACCGTGCCTTCGCCGCCGCCGGCGGCGAGCTGGTGATGCTCAGCACCGCGATCTACCCGGCCTTCTCCGAGCGGCCGGCCGCCTTCACCCGGGCGATCGCCACCGGCGAGCTGCGCGACCGGGTCGGGTTCGAGGGAGTCTCGGTCACCGACGCGCTCGAGACCGTCGCCGTGCGCGACTTCGGCGGGCCGGCCAAGGCCGGTACCGCGGCTGCGGCCGCCGGGGTGGACCTGCTGCTGTTCGCCGACCTCGGCTCGGCCCTGCGGGCGCAGCGGGCGCTGGTCTCCGCCCTGCGCTCGAAGCGGTTCCCGCGCCAGGCCTTCGAGGAATCCGCCCAGCGGGTGCTCGAGCTGCGCGGCCGCCTCTCCGGCTCGCACTGAGGCTCAGCCGGGCACGGCCGCGAGCGACTCCCAGAGGTACAGCGAGGCGAGGCTGCGGTGGGGTCGCCAGCGCTCGCTCAGCTCCACCACCTCGGTCGGCGTCGGCATCTCCTCCATCCCGTACTCGATCTGCACCGCTTTGCGGATGCCGAGGTCGCCGCCGGAGAGCACGTCGGGGCGCTCGAGGTGGAAGAGCAGGAACATCTCCGCGGTCCACTGGCCAAGGCCGCGCACGGCGACGATCTCCTCGATCACCTGCTCGTCGGGGAGCTCGTCGAGCCGGTCGAGCTCCAGCTCGCCGCAGATCACGTGGCGGGCGAGGTCCCGCACGTACTCGACCTTGCGGCCGGAGAGGCCGGCGCCGCGCAGGTCGGCTTCGCTCGCCTCCAGCAGCTGCTGGGGGGACGGGGTGGAGCCGTCGAAGATCTCCAGCACCCGCAGGTAGATGGTCCGCGCCGCTTTGGTCGAGAGCTGCTGGCCGACGATCGCCCGCAGCAGCGCCCCGTAGGCGTCGGTCGGCCGCTCCTCCTGGCGCCGCCGCAGCCGCGTCGCCAGGTCGATTTTCCCGACCCGCTCGATCAGCGCCGCCATCGTCGGGTCGGTGGCGGCGAGGGTGGCGCGTTCGGAGCGGCCGCTCACCGGCCAGTCCAGTTCGGTGACCGTTTCTCGGCGAAGGCGCGGATGCCCTCGCGGAAGTCGTCGGAGCCGAAGCAGGACTCGCGCAGGGCGACGAGGCCGGCCTCCTGCTGCTCGCTCAGCACCGGGGAGGAGGTGAGCAGGTCGATCGCGTGCTTGTTGCCGCGCATCGAGAGCGGCGCGTTGGCGGCGATCGCGGCGGCGAGCTGAACCGAGTCCGCCTCCAGGCGCTCGTCGCCGACGACCTCGTTGACGAGGCCGAACCGCTCGGCCCGCTCGGCCTCGAAGTTGCGGCCGGTCAGGAACAGCTCCTTGGTCCGCGCCAGCCCGACCGTGTCGAGGAACTTGCGCAGGCCGGTGTGGCCGTAGATCAGGCCCAGTTTGGCCGGCGGCATCCCCAGCTGGGCGCCGCGGGCGCAGATCCGCAGGTCACAGCTGATCGCCAGCTCCAGGCCGCCGCCGAGGCAGTGGCCGTTGATCGCCGCCACGGTCGGCCACGGGTGCCTGGAGATCGCCTCCATCGCCGCGTGGAAGGGGTGGGCGACAAGCGCCTCGGCGTCGCGCGCGAAGGTCTCCTCCGGGATCGTCGCGATGTCGTAGCCGGCGCAGAAGACCGGCGGCGCACCGGTGATCAGGACGCAGCGGTTCTCGATCCCGTCGTCGAGCCGCGGCAGTGTCTCGGCCAGGGCGTCGAGCATCTCGTGGTCGAGGGCGTTGCGGCGCTCGGGGTTGGAGAGGCGGAGCCGGACGACCGCCTCGGCTGGGCGGTCGAGGAGCAGCTTGCCGGAGGCGAGGCGCTCCTCCACGGGCCTACTCCAGCACTACGAGGACGTCGCCTTCGCTGACAGACTGGCCCTCCTCGCAGCGGATCTCCTTGACGGTGCCGTCGTCTTCGGCCTCGACCGGGATCTCCATCTTCATCGACTCGAGGATGACGACGGTGTCGCCGTCGGAGATCGTGTCCCCTACCGACACCTCGATTTTCCACACGTTGCCGGTGATGTGAGCCTCGATATCTGCCATGGCCGGGGACAATAGCCGGGGGCGCGGGGGAGAATGGCGCTCGATGCAGAGCCAGCAGCAAGCCCCGATGGCGGCGATCGTCGCCGCCCGCGACGAGGCCGACCGGATCGGCGCCACCGTCGCGGCGCTGCGCCGCGCCTTCCCCGAGGCCGAGATCTGGGTCGCCGACGACGCTTCCGGCGACGGCACCGCCGAGCTGGCGCTGGCGGCCGGGGCGAAGGTGGTCAGCCGCGGCCGCCCGCACGGCAAGGGCGCCAACGTCGGCGCCGCGGTGGCGGCGGCGCTCGACTCCGAGCCGGCGCCGGGCCTGGTCCTGCTCTGCGACGGCGACCTCGGCGACTCGGCGGCACGGCTGGGTCCGCTGGTCGCGGCGGTCGAGGCGGGCGAGTGCGACCTCGCGGTCGCCGCCTTCTCGCGCCGCGTCGGCGGCGGCTTTGGGCTCGCGCTCGGCTTCGCCCGCTGGGCGATCCGGCGCCTCTGCGGGGCCGAGACGGCGGCGCCGATCTCCGGCCAGCGGGCGCTGCGGGCCGAGACCCTGCGCGCCTGCCTGCCCTTCGCCGCGGGCTTCGGGATGGAGATCGGGATGACCGTCGACGCGGTCCGCGCCGGCTACCGGCTCGGCGAGTACGGGATCGACCTCGAGCACCGGGCTACCGGGCGCACGCTTGGCGGCTTCCTCCACCGCGGCCGCCAGCTTCGCGACTTCGCCCGGGTGTATGCATCGCGGATGCGAAAGGCTCCGGGCGGGCAATGATCCTCGCGATCGACCAGGGCACCACCGGCACCACCTGCCTCGTATTCGACGGCGAGGGGCGGATCGCCGGCCGCGCCTACTCGGAGTTCGAGCAGCACTTCCCACAGCCGGGCTGGGTCGAGCACGACGCCGGCGAGATCTGGGAGGTGACCCGACGGGTCGGCGCCGAGGCGATCGCCGCCGCCGGGATCGACGGCGCCGAGCTGGAGGCGATCGGGATCGCCAACCAGCGCGAGACCGTGGTCGCCTGGGACCCGGCCACGGGGGAGCCGCTGCACCGGGCCCTGGTCTGGCAGGACCGCCGCACCGCCGGGCGCTGCGACGAGCTGCGCGCCGCCGGCCACGAAGAGCTGGTGCGGGAGCGCACCGGGCTGACGATCGACCCCTACTTCTCGGCGACCAAGATCGAGTGGCTGCTGGCCAGCGCAGAAGGCGCGGAGCGGGCGGTCTTCGGCACCGTCGACTCCTGGCTCCTGTTCAAGCTCACCGGCCGCCACGTCACCGACTACTCCAACGCCTCGCGGACGATGCTTTTCGACATCCGCCGCCTCGAGTGGGACCCGGAGCTGTGCGCGCTGCTGGGGATCGACCCGGAGCGGCTGCCCCGGCCGCTGCCCTCGGCCGGGGCCTTCGGCACGACCTCGGAGTTCGGCGGCGAGGTGCCGGTTACCGGGGTCGCCGGGGATCAGCAGGCCGCCCTCTTCGGCCAGGCCTGCCACAGCCCCGGGATGGCGAAGAACACCTACGGCACCGGCAGCTTCGTCCTCCTCAACACCGGGTCGGAGGCGCCCGAGCCGGCGGACGGGCTGCTCGCGACCGTGGCCTGGGGCCTCGGCGAGGAGGTCGCCTACGCGCTGGAGGCCTCGATCTTCGTCACCGGCGCCGCCGTGCAGTGGCTGCGCGACGGGCTCGGGATCATCGCCGAGGCGGGGGAGACGGAGGCGCTGGCGGCCTCGCTCGAGTCCAACGACGGCGTCTACTTCGTCCCCGCCCTGACCGGGCTCGGCTCGCCGTACTGGGACCCCTACGCGCGGGGCACGATCGTCGGCCTCACCCGCGGCAGCGGCCGCGCCCACCTGGCGCGGGCGGCGCTGGAGGCGATCGCCTACGAGACGGTCGACGCCGTGCGCGCCCAGGAGGCCGCCTCGGGGGCGCGGCTGGAGGTGCTGAAGGCCGACGGCGGCGCCGTCGCCAACGGCTGGCTGATGCAGTTCCAGGCCGACGTGCTGGGGGCGCCGGTGGCGGTGCCGGAGATCGCCGAGACGACCGCGCTCGGCGCCGCCTACCTGGCCGGGATCGCCGCCGGGACCTGGACTCGCGAAGGCGTCGCCGAGATGTGGCGCGAGGCGGCCCGCTACGAGCCGCGGATGGCCGCGCCCGAGCGCGAGCGGCTCCTAGCCGAATGGGGGGATGCGGTGGGGCGCTCGCGTAACTGGGCGCGCGAGCGGGGTTAGGCACCGATGGCGGCCCGGGCCGCCGTTCCCCCATGCCCGAGATGAAGCCACAGGTCTACAAGGACCCGCGCCCGGCGGAGTACTTCACGCAGTTCCACGCGGCCGCCCGCAAGGGGGTCGGGTGGACCTACACGCTCGCACGTATCGTCCTCACCCTGCCGACGCTCCTGATCTACCGGGTGCGGGCGATCGGGGTCGAGAACGTCCCCCGCGAGGGCGGGATCGTCCTCGCCCCCAACCACTTCAGCCAGATGGATCACTTCTTCGCCGCCGTCTACCTGCGGCGGAAGGTCCGCTTCATGGCCAAATCCCAGCTCTTCGGCCCGCCGGTCCTGACCTACATCTACAAGCACGGTGGCGTCTTCCCGATCCGCCGCGGCCACCGCGATGAGGAGGCCTTCAAGACCGCGTACACGATCCTCGACCAGGGCGGGATGCTGCTCGTCTACGCCGAGGGCGGGCGCTCGCGCTCGGGCGAAATGGGGGAGCCGAAACCGGGGATCGGCCGGATCGCGCTGGAGTCCGGAGTGCCGATCGTCCCGGTCGCGATCCACGGCTCCGCCCGGGTGCGCGGCTGGAAGCGGCTGCGCTTCCCCAAGGTCACCGTCCAGTTCGGCGAGCCGCTCAGCTTCCCGGTCGAGCCGGCCCCGGGCCGCGAGCGCCAGCTGGAGGCGGCGACCGAGGTCTTCGGCCGGGTGCGGGAGATGTACGAGGGGCTGGCTACGCGTGACGAGGCGGCAGCTGGGCGTAGAAGTCCGGATCGTGCCCGGGCGTGATCACCGCGTCCGGGAACTGACTCCGGAACAGCCGCAGCTCCTGCAGCGAGCGGCGGAAGTTGTGGGCGTCGACGGGGCGCGGCGGCAGCGCCACGTCGCCGTCGAGCTGGCCGGCCATGTACATCGCGTCGCCGCCGATCACGAAGTCGCGCTGGGAGAGGCGGGCGATCACCGACATGTGGCCGGCGCTGTGGCCGGGGGTGAAGGCGAGGCGGATCGAGCCGTCGCCGAAGAGGTCGAAGCAGCGGCCGAAGCTGGCGTAGGAGTCGATCCCGGCGCGGTCGAAGTCGACCGTGCGGTAGTCGAAGGCGTAGTCGAAGTGGGAACGGCGGTAGCCGTTCAGGGCCGGTTTCGGGCCGAGCGCGGCGGCCTCCCACTCGGTGGCGCTGACCACGAATGCCGAGTTGGGGAACTCGGAGATCGCCGAGGTGTGGTCGAGGTGCATGTGGGTCATCACCACGGTCGGCACCTCGCCCGGGTCGAGGCCGCGGGCCCGCATCTGCGCCGGCACGTCTTCGCCGGCCTTCAGGTTCGGCTTGCCCAAGCGGGTGCCGAGGCCGCCGAAGTTCTCCTTGCCGTCGGTCGCGATCGAGGGGTGCAGGCCGGTGTCGACGAGGATCGCGCCGGCGCTGGGGTGGCGGATCAGGAAGGCCGGGACCGGGAGGACGTAGGGCTCGCCGGGGCGCAGCAGCTTGCGCGCCAGCTTCAGGGTGACGAGGCGGCCGCCGGGGCTGACCATCATCTCCCGCGGGAACTCGACGTGCCCGGCGATCAGCACCTCGACGCTGACGTTGGCGCCAGGGGTCCCTCCGGCAAGCGGCTCGTGCAACGGGTGCGCCTCCACTTGCACCTTCATCGTCGGGTCACATTACCGCCGATCGGGTCGCCTATAGGCTTGGTTAGGGATGACTGAACGCTCGCATTCGCAGGTGTTTCGGGACGGGCTGCTCGAGGGGCGGGTCTGCGTCGTCTCCGGCGCCGGCAGCGGCTTCGGGCGCGAGACGGCCCTGGAGCTGGCCCGCCTCGGCGCCGTCGTGATCGGCTGCGGGCGGCGGCCGGAGCCGCTGCGGGAGACCTGCGAGCTGGCCGCGGGCCTGGCCGGCGGGGTCGAGTGCGAGCCGCTCGACATCCGCGAGGAGGAGCCGGTCGGGCGCTTCTTTGACGCTGTGCTGGAGCGCCACGGCCGCCTCGACGTCCTCGTCAACAACGCCGGCGGCCAGTTCCTCAGCCCGGCCGAGGCGATCACCCCGAAGGGCTTCAAGACGGTGATCGACCTCAACGTCCAGGGCACCTGGCTGATGACCCACGCGGCGGCGACCAAGGCTTTCATCCCACAGCAGAGCGGCAAGATCCTCAGCGTCACCCTCTCCCCCCACAACGGCATGCCGGGGATGGTCCACTCCGGCGCCGCCCGCGCCGCGGTGGAGAACATGATGCGGACGCTGGCCATCGAGTGGGCGCGGTTCGGGATCAAGACCTGCTCCCTCGCCGCCGGTCAGTTCGCGACCGAGGTGATGCTGACCAAGTACCCGAAGGAGGTCGTCGACAACGTCGCCCGCTCGATCCCGCTCGGCCGCACCGGCCGGGCCGAGGAGATGGCCTGGCTGGTCGCCTACCTGGCCTCGCCGGCCGGCGACTTCTACTCGGGGACGACGATCACGATCGACGGCGCCCGCGACAACTGGGTCGGCCCCTGGCCACCGGAGCGGATGGTCTCCGAGAGCGGCGAGCCTGTGGCCGAGGAACGCCGCTAGCGCGGTTCCAGCACGACCAGCGGGATCTCGCGGTCGGTGCGAGCCCGGTAGTCCTCATAGCCGTGGTAGGCGGCAACCGCCATCTCCCAGAGCCGCTCGCGCTCCTCGGGGGCGGCGACCCGGGCGTGGACCGGCCGCTGCTCGGAGCCGATCTGGACCGACGTGTCCGGGTTGGCCATCAGGTTGTGGAACCAGGCCGGATTCTTCGGGAAGCCGCCTTTGGAGGCGACGATGACGACGTCGGTGCCGTCCTCGACATAGAGCAGGGGGGAGGTGCGCTTGGTGCCGCTCTTGGCGCCGACGTGGTCGAGCAGCAGCATCTTCCCCGGCACCCCGGGGATGGTGTGCCCAAGGCGCCCACCCGTCCTCTGGTAGAGGAACGTGTGGACGCCCATGAAGCGGCGGGTGGCAGGCCAGATCCTGTCCGCGACGTCGAGGTAGCGGGGGGTCCGGCGCTCTGTCGCCGGCTGGCTCAGGTGTACATCCCCCCGAACATGCCGCCGGTCACGTTGAGCACCTGGCCGTGCATGTAGTTGGCCATCGGCGAGGCGAGGAACAGCACCGGGCCGGAGGCCTCGGTCGGGGTGGCGGCGCGGCCGAGCGGGATCACGGCCTGGGCCATCGCCCGCATCTGCTCGGGGATGCCGAGCTCGATCTTCTCGCCGCCGGGGGCGGTCATCTCGCCACCGGACTCCTTGGCGGCGGTGAGGCGGGTTTCGACGAAGCCGAAGGCGACGGCGTTGACGTTGATCTTGAACTGGCCCCACTCCTTGGCCAGCGTTTTGGTGACGCCGACGACGCCCATCTTCGCGGCCGAGTAGTTGACCTGGCCGGCGTTGCCCATCATGCCCGAGGTCGAGGAGACGTTGATCAGCTTGCGGAAGACCTCCTGGCCCTCGTTGCGCTCGGCCTTGGCCGCCTCGCGCCAGTGCGGGGCGAGCGCGCGGGCGACGCGGAAGGGGGCGATCGTGTGGATGTCCAGCATCGCCTGGAACTGCTCGTCGGTCATCTTGTGGGCGACGCCGTCCCAGGTGTAGCCGGCGTTGTTGACGGCGATGTCGACCGAGCCGAAGGCGTCGACGGCGGCGGCAACGAGTTCGTCGGCGGCGCCCTCCTTGGTCAGGTCGCCGGCGAAGACCGCGGTCTCGCCGTCGATCTCGCTCGACGCCTGCTCGGCGACGTCGGCGTCGAGGTCGTTGATCAGGACCTTGGCGCCCTCGTTGATGAAGAGTTCGGCGGTGGCGCGTCCGATCCCTCGCGCCGAGCCGGTGACGATCGCCGCTTTGCCGTCCAGAAGTCCCATTCTCAAGCCCTCTCCCTCGTAGGTCGGTGGTTCGTGAATTCGGCCGCGGAGGCTACAGGGATCGGTCCGATCTCGGGGACTGGCTGATTGGCCAGTCAGTCGTGTCGGCGAAAGTCCGCCGGAGTCGAGCTAGCTCGCCGGCAGCCGCACGGCGCCGTCGGCGGTCAGCTCCCAGTGCGGGTTGTGGGCGATCTCCCACGGGTGCCCGTCGGGGTCGAGGAAGACGGCGCTGTAGCCGCCCCAGAAGGTCTCGGCCGGCTCGCGGCCGATCGTCGCCCCGGCTGCGCGTGCCTGCTCAATCGCCGCGTCGACCTCGGCGGGCGAGCCGAAGTTGAGCGCCAGCGTGACCCCTCCCCAGCCCGGGGAGTCCTCGACGCAGCTGTCCTCGCCGAGCCGGGCGCGGTCCCAGAGGGCCAGCACCATGTCGCCGGCTTGGAAGAAGACGACGTCGTCGCCGGGCTCGGCGCCGGTGGTCCAGCCGAGCGCTTCGTAGAAGCTCCGCGCCCGCTGCAGGTCGGCGACGCCGAGCGTGATCAGGCTCACTCGTTGCTTCACCGCCGCGATTGTTCCAGCTCAGAGCTTGCCGACGCTGGCCAGGTACTCGTCGAGCTGCTTCGACTTCTGGGTGTCCTCGTAGACCTCGTAATCGCGCAGCAGTCCCCAGGCCAGGTGCCCCCAGATCACGTACCTGTTTTCGTAGATCCGCTCGCCCGCGGGGGTGTCGAGGTAATCGGTGCCGCGGATGCAGATCGTCTGCTTCCAGGGGAAGCCCTTCAGCACCACCTCGTCGGGGGAGATCTGGATCCCGGCGTCGGCGAAGCGCCGCAGCCAGGGCTCGAGCTTCTCCTTGCCCTGCAACTCGGTCGCCCAGGAGCTGTCGCCGGGGAAGCGGAACCGGATGTCCTCGGCATCCATCTTCAACGTCGGCTCGATGTCCCCTGCGCTCGCTCGCTCCATGTTGCGGGCGATCATCTTCTTGGCCAGCCACGAAAGCATCCGCGCCTCCTCGGGTTGGGTACCGGCACCGTAGCGCCGGCCGGGGCCTGGAGGGCTAGCTCTGCCCGGAGCCGGCGATCGCGGCGAGGTCTCGCGGACGCAGCAGCGCCACCAGGGTCGAGCCGTCGACGATCGCCAGGCCGCCCTTGCGCAGCTTCGCCTTGGCGCCGGTGAGGCGGGCGACCTCGTCGGAGAAGTCGGGCTCGTGGCCGACCAGGAGGACGTCGCCGCGCCCGGCCGCCAGCGCCAGGGCGTCGAAGCGGCCGCCGGCGAGCTCGGCGGCCGTCTCCGGCTCGATGCCGAGCGCCTCGCAGGCGAGCCGGGCGGTCTCGGCGGCGCGCAGCCTGGGACTGGCGAGGCAGGCGTCGATTCCGGTGCCGAGGGCGGCGAGCGCCTCGCCGGCCAATCGCGCCTGGCGCGCTCCCTTGCCGGTCAGGCGGCGGGCCGCGTCGTCGCCGTTCCCGGCCTCGGCGTCCCCGTGTCGGAGCAGGTAGATCACGCTCGGATCCTACGATCGACCCGACGGATGGCGGGTATTTCCGTGTTTTCGTCCGACGGCCGATGTCTCATGTGGCTACCATGCCGCGCTTCGTGTCGGTGCCCTCTTGCCGCAGTCTGCTCACCACCGTGTTGACGGCTCTCGCCCTCTTCGTAGCCCCGGGCACGGCCAACCCGGCTGGCCAGATCGTCATCTACGGCGCCAGCTCCGGCGCCACCCTGACCCTGTCGTCGAACGGAACCAGAATCGTCGTCAAGGGGAACATGGCGCGGACCAAGCCGCAGGGCTGCCGCCTCAAGCGTCACGGCAGTGTCGCGATTTGCCGGGTTGCCGGTGCCAGCTCGGTCCAGGTTGTGATGGGTCCTTCGGGGGACTTCGTCCGGGTCAGGAACCGCCTGCCACTGCCGTTGACCGTCTATCTCGGTGCCGGCTCGGACAAGTTCGTCGGCAACGGCGAGCGCGACACCTGCTATCCCCAGGGCGCCCGCCGCAACCGCTGCGTCGGTGGCGGTGGCGACGACGTCTGCATCACCGGCCCCCGCAACAGCGACTGCGTCGGCGGACCCGGCAACGACTACTGCCGCCACGGCACCGGCAGCGACGGCTGTTGGGGCGGCCCCGGCCGCGACGTCTGCATCATGGGCCCGGGTCAGGACGGTTGCCACGGCGAAGGTGGCAACGACCGTCTCTACGGCGGCGCCAGCCCCGACCAGCTCTACGGCGGCCGTGGCAACGACTACTGCGACGGCGGCCCCGGCTGGGGCAAGTCCCACGCCTGCGACCGCGGCCCGCGACGGTAGCTCGGGCCGGCCTCCTCTATCTTTGGGCTTTCGGGGCTAAACCCAAAGTTAGACTCTTAACTTTGGCTACTGACTGATCTGGCCCAACTTTGGGCATTTCCGCAGTTATCCAAACTTATACTGCTAAGTTTGGATAAATGGAGATGGCACCCAAAGAAATCCCACCACGACGAGGGATACTGGTCGATCGGCAATGGGAGCCGCAGATGGACGCATTGGGAGGGCGGCAAGCCCGCCGCGGCTTCCCCTACCAGGCATACCTGCCCGCGAAAATCGCCGGGGAGGGCTTCTCGCTCGAATCGGACATTGCGGCCGGCGCGGCCAACGCCGAACAGGCCTGCCGTGAGCTCAACGCCGAACCGCCTGAGCTCGCCAACTTCGAGACCCTGGCGCGCCAGCTCCTGCGGGCGGAGTCGGTGGCCTCGTCGCGCATCGAGGGCCTGGTGCTCTCGCACCGCCGGCTCGCGAAGGCCGCCTTCGCGGCCGGGTCACACGACATCACCGCCCAGAGCGTGCTTGCCAACATCCGCGCGCTGGAGCGGGCGATCGACCTCGCCACCAGCGTCGACCAACTGCGCCCCGAGCACCTGCTCGAGGTTCACCGGATCCTCTTCGAGGGGACCCGCGACGAGCACCTGGGCGGGAGGATCCGCGACGAGCAGGGCTGGATCGGGGGAGCGGCGTCGAGCCCGCGGGACGCCGAGTTCATCCCGACTCCGCCCGAGGACATCGAGGGGCTGCTCGACGACCTCTGCTCGTTCCTCAACCGCACCGACCTGCCGGCGGCGATCCAGGCCGCGATCGCGCACGTCCAGTTCGAGACCATCCACCCCTTCTCCGACGGTAACGGCCGCGTGGGGAGGGGGCTGATCCTGATTGTGCTCCGGCGTCGTGGGGTGGCCACCGCCTACCTGCCGCCGGTCAGCCTCGCGCTCGCGGGGGAGGCTGACCGCTACGTCGCCGGCATGACCAGCTGGCGCAAGGGAGATGAGGACGATTGGTATCTGGTCTTCATCGACGCCCTGTATCGCGCTGCAACCGGTGCTCGCGAGTTCGCGGCCCGGGTCGCTGACCTCCAGCGAGAGTGGCTTGAGAAGGCCCGTAATCCGCGACGCGGATCAGGCCCTCGGCGCCTGATCGAGCTGCTGCCCTCGCAGCCGATCGTCAACACGAAGACGGTGAGGGGGTTGCTCGGCGGTACCGAGGAGCGCGCCCGCCTCGCCATCCTCCGCTTGGAGGAGGCCGGCGTCCTGGACCAGACCTCCGTCGGGCGCCGCAACCGGGCCTGGGAGTGCGTTGGTCTCTTCGACCTGCTCGACCGTTTCGAGCGCGAGCTGGGCCCGGCAGCGCGCACCCCACACCCGTCCAACTAACCCCCGGCGCCGTTCCGACGTCAGTCGATAGCCGACAGCAGCGCGTCGTCGAGTGGGTCGACGCCTATCGCCGTTCCCGGCGTTGCTTCCCGGTCCTGCGGCGATGACCTCGTCACACCCCAGCTCGCCGGCCCCCCTCGCTTTCGCTGCCGTTCCTGCTCGTCCAGGCAGCCGGGGCCAAGCGGCCCGGTTTTGTCGCTGGCGAAGGGGAGGAACGGCTTCCCGACGCTCCCCCAGGCCCCACAGAATCCGGCCCAACCTTGCGACTCGAGTGGCAGGAGGTTCTGCCAGGTGGACCATGAGAATCCGGAGCCGATCGGTGAGGTGTGGTCGCTGGCTATGCCGTGGGTCGAACGGAGCGGGTGCGTGCCCGGCGAGGCATAGGTCGCGTGGTCGCCGTCGGCTACGTATCCGACCAGCCGGGATTGGCCCTCCCGCGTCGTTCGAGGTACGGGACACGAGAGAGGGTCGCTGAGGGCTGGGGTCGGGCAGGCGGCACCGACAGGCTCGGGAGAGCCGTGGACGGAGTAGGAGACCGCCTGCAGCGTCCAGAGGTCGCCGGCGCCCTGGCGAAAGAGCAGCGACATGTTCTCCCAGTCGCCTTGGTGATTGAAGAGGAAGCTGGCCTTCGGGGCGTCGTTGTAGGCGTAGAAGAACCAGTATGAGATGTACGCCTGTCGCGGATTCTTGGTCGAGCCATTGGCGCCGAACAACTCACCGTCGTCGTAGTAGATCGGCGCCTGCGTCGCGAACTCATGGTCTGGCGTCGAGTTGGTGAAGGGCATGCCCCCGATTCCGCCATGAGCCAGATCGGCGCCGAGGAAGAACCCCTCCTCTCGGTGAAGGTCGGAGGGTCGCCTGCGGTCGTAGGGCCGCGTGTGGTCCGTTGCCAGGTGTACCGGGCCGCTGTGGTGGCAGAGGATCGACTCCTTGGTCTGGTACTTCCACCGATTCTTCCTGCTGGAGAGGACTCCCAGCTTGCGGGTGGCGGCGGCCGTCCAGGGTCCCCCGTAGATCTCCACATTCGAGCAGGGGTCGCGCTCGGAGAACAAGAGCTGCGAGCGGTCGAGAAACCACGGCGCGCTCGCAGGCCCGTTGTCCTCGTTTGCGTACATGACGAGAAGTGGCGCGAACCGCTGAATCGTGTCCTGGTTGAAGAAGTCAGCCGAGGCCACGGAGGACGGCAGAAGCGCGAGCGACGCGAGCGCACCGAGGATGAGCCGCCGAGCGGTCAGCTGGCCCCCCAGGTTCATGGCTCGTCTCCTCCCGTCGATCAAGCCGCCCCGAACGGACGGTTTACGCAGGAGACCTTATGCCAATTTACGTACTGTCACATCAGTGACGGTGACTGTGCCTACAACCCCATCGTCTTGCCGACTATCTCCTTCATCACCTCGTCGGTGCCGCCGCCGATCGGGCCGAGGCGGGCGTCGCGGACGGCGCGCTCGATGCCGTACTCGCGCATGTAGCCGTAGCCACCGTGGATCTGGAGGGACTGGTCGGCGATCTCGAGGACGGCGCGCTGGGTGACGAGCTTGGCCATGCTGACCTCCCGGATGCAGTCCTGGCCGCTGTGGAAGAGGCGCAGGGAGTTGTAGGTGAGGGCACGGGCGGCTTCGGCCTTGGTCGCCATCTCGGCGACGTGGTGGCGGATCGCCTGGAACTTGCCGATCGGGCGGCCGAAGGCTTCGCGCTCTGAGGCGTAGGTGACGGTGATCTCGATCAGCCGCTGCATCGCGCCGACGGCGCCGATCGCCATCAACAGCCGCTCCCAGGCGAAGTTGGCCATGATCAGCTTGAAGCCGCCGTTCTCCTCGCCGAGCAGGTTCTCCGCCGGGACCTCGACGTCGGTGAAGGCCAGCTCGCCGGTGTCGGAGGAGTGCCAGCCCATCTTCTCCAGCTTCTGGGCCACCTCGTAGCCGGGCATCTCGCGCTCGAGTACGAGGAAGGAGATGCCGCCGTGGCCGCCGTCCTCGGTCGTCTTGCAAGCGCAGACGAGGAAGTCGGCGCGGACCCCGTTGGTGATGAAGGTCTTGGCGCCGTTGACGACGTAGTGGTCGCCGTCGCGGCGGGCGCTGGTGGAGATGCCGGCGACGTCGGAGCCGGCGCCGGGCTCGGTGATCCCGAGCGCGCCGATCTTCTCGCCGGCGATCCCCGGCACCAGCCAGCGCTGCTTCTGCTCCTCGCTGCCGAAGTTGAAGATCGGCGGCAGCGCGATCGAGGCGTGGGCGTTGAGCCCGGCGGCGACGCCGCCGGAGCCGCCGGAGCGGGCCAGCTCCTCGACCCAGACCGCGTCGTGCAGGTGGGTCCCGCCCTGGCCGCCATAGCGCTCCGGGAACTTCAGCCCGAGGAAGCCGAGCTCGGCGCAGCGCGAGTAGAGCTCACGGGGGAATTCCCGCGCCTCCTCCCACTCGTCGACGTTCGGGGCGATCTCCTTGGCGACGAAGCGGCTGACGGTCTCGCGCAGCTGCTCGTGCTCCTCGTTGAATGGCGGCAGCGTCGCCCGCGCGCCGGTGTCCTTGACCACGTTCACGCGCCGGTCTCCCTGCCCTGGGAGGGCGCCTTCCAGTCCTCCAGCATCGTGTAGCCGCGCGCCTTGTGGTCGAAGCCGAGCAGGTCACCCTGCGGGTTCTTCGGACCGCCGTGGTGGTAGGCGCGCACCTCGGCGATCCTGCCGTCCCGGATCAGGAACCACTCGGCGCCGCGGTCGAGCCGCTTTTCTCCGCTCTTTGGGTCGCGCCAGGTCATCGTCCACTCGATCGCCACCTGGTCGCCCTGCTCGATCAGGTTCTCGACGAACCACTGGGCGTCGATCGTGCCGACGCCCAGCGCAGCGTAGTTGCCGATCGTCTCCGCGCCCTCATGCGGACCGAGTCGCGTGTAGTAGTGGACGGCGTCCTCGGTGAAGTGCGCCGAGACCGCCGCGGCGTCGCCCGTATTGAGCGACTCGTAGTACGCGCGCACCCGCTCCGTGCCGGTCATCGTCACCGGCCGGGGCGACTTTGTGTACTTCTGGTTGACAAACTCGCCCCGCGAGCCTAGAGCCCGTAGCTGCGCCCGATCACGTCCAGCATCACCTCGTCGGTGCCGGCACCGATCCGGTTGAGGCGGACGTCGCGGTAGGCGCGCTCGATCTCGTACTCCTTCATGTAGCCGTAGCCGCCGAGGATCTGCACGCACTCGTCGGCGACCTCGCAGGCGACCCGCGAGGCGAACAGCTTCGCCATCGTGATCTCCCGCACCGGGTACTCGCCGTTGGCGAAGCGCCAGGCGGTGGAGTAGGTGAACTGCTTCGCCGCCTCGGTCTTGGTCGCCATCTCGGCGAACTTGTGGCGGATCGCCTGGAACTTGCCGATCGGGCGGCCGAAGGCTTCGCGCTCCTGGGCGTAGGTGAGGGTCTTCTCGATCATCCTCTCCGCCCCCGCGTGGCAGCCGGCGGCGGCGACCAGCCGCTCGCCCTGGAGCTCCCAGGCGATGTGGTAGAAGCCCTTGCCGACCTCGCCGAGCACGGCGTCGGCCGGGACGCGGACGTCGTCGAATGCCAGTTCGCCGGTGTCGGAGGCGTGCATCCCCATCTTCTCCAGCTCGGCGGAGACGCTGAAGCCGGGGACCTTCTCGCCGTTCTCGTCGCGCAGGTCGACGACGAAGAGGGTGATGCCGGCGTGGCGCTCCTCCGGGTCGGTCTTGCAGACGAGGACGATGAAGTCAGCCCGCGGGCCGTTGGTGATGAAGGTCTTGGAGCCGTTGATCACGTATTCGTCGCCGTCGCGGATCGCCGTGGTGCGGATCGCGGCGACGTCGGAGCCGGCGCCGGGCTCGGTGATCCCGAGGCTGCCGACCTTGTCGCCCTTCAGGCCCGGTTCGAGGTACTTGCGCTTCTGCGCATCGGTGCCGAGCAGGTGGATCGGGGGCAGGACCATGTCGGACTGGACCGCGAAGCCCATGTTGGTGCCGCCGGAGCCGGAGTAGCTCATGCACTCGGCCCGGACCAGGGAGTAGAAGTAGTCGCCGCCCTGGCCGCCGTACTCCTCCGGGAAGCAGAGGCCGAGGAAGCCGAGCTCGCCGGCCCGCTTCATCGCCGAGGTCGGCCAGTAGGTGTCCTCCCACTCGTTGCGGTGCGGCCACAGCTCCTTCTGGACCCAGGAGCGCATCGACTCGCGCAGGTCTTCGTGCTCCTGGCTGAAGATGAAGTGCTTGCGCCCGGCTTCGTGATCGGGCTTGATGACGCTGGAGCCGTTGGTCGCGGTCGCCACTGTTATCTCCTCGCTCGTGGCTGGTCGGAACCCACCCAAAAAACGCGAGTAGACAGTAGCACTTCCTACTTCTGACGGGACTCGTTATTGTTGCCCGCGGATGAGCCAGGGAAGCTACGAGAAGGTCGCCTACGAGGTCGCCGACGGCGTTGCCACGGTGACGCTGAACGACCCGGAGAAGCGCAACATGCTCTCCGGGCAGATGCTGGCCGAGCTGGTCGACGCGATGACGCGCGCGCGTCGCTCCGAGGAGGTGCGGGCGGTCGTCCTCACCGGGGCCGGCGAGAAGGTCTTCTGCGCCGGCGCAGACCTCGGCGGCTTCGCCGCGGACGTGCCGCTGATCCAGAAACACTTCGCCTCTGACCTCTTCCTCGATTTCTTCCGCTTGATGCCGCGCCTCGGCAAGCCCTCGCTCTGCGCGCTGAACGGGCACGTGCTGGCGGGGGGGATGGGGCTGGCCCTCTCCTGCGACCTGGTGATCGCCAAGGAGGGCGCGACCTTCGGCACGCCGGAGATCAACGTCGGCGCCTTCCCCTACATGATTATGGCGATCATCTACCGCAACGTCCCGCGCAAGAAGGTCAACGAGATGATGCTGCTGGGCGAGCGGCTGAGCGGCGAGCAGGCGGTCGAGTACGGGCTCGCGAACAAGGTCGTGCCGGCGGGCGAGTTCGACGCCGCGGTCGCCGATTGGGCCGGCAAGCTGGCCTCCAAGAGCCCGGTGCTGATGCGCCTCGGGCACGACGCGATGTACCGCCAGCAGGACATGGCGTTCGACGAGGCGCTCGAGTTCCTGCGCTCCCAGCTCTCCCTCACCTTCACCACCGAGGACATCGTCGAGGGGGTCTCCGCCTTCTTCGAGAAACGCGACCCGCAGTGGAAGGGACGGTGATGGACGAGAACCTGCTCCCGGGCACGGCGCCGCTGGGCGACCTGACCGAGCAGCTGCACGAGCGCCGCGCCAAGGCGCGGCTCGGCGGCGGCGAGGAGAAGATCGCCAAACAGCACGAGCGCGGCAAGCTGACCGCCCGCGAGCGGCTCGACCTGCTGGTCGACCCCGGCAGCTTCGTCGAGCTCGGCGTGCACGGCCGCCCGCACTTCGCCCAGCGGGCGATGGACGGGGTCGAGGCGCCGGCCGACGGCGTCATCACCGGCTGGGGCGACATCGACGGCCGCCCCTGCTGCATCGCCGCCTACGACTTCACCGTGATGGCCGGCTCGATGGGCATGACCGGCGAGCTCAAGGTCACCCGCCTGCGCGAGATGGCGCTGGCCAAGCGGATGCCGTTCGTCTGGCTGCTCGACTCCGCCGGCGCCCGCATCCAGGAGGCGACCGGGTCGCTGTTCGCCGGCTCCGGCCAGCTCTTCCGCGAGGAGGTCGAAATGTCGGGGGTGATCCCGATGGTGGCGGCGATGATGGGCCCCTGCGCCGCCGGCACCGCCTACATCCCGGCGCTCTCGGACTTCGTGCCGATGGTCTCCGGCCAGGGTGCGATGGCGCTCGCCGGGCCGCACCTGACCAAAGCCGTGACCGGCGAGGACATCTCGATGGAGGAGCTCGGCGGGGCCAAGGTCCACTGCCGCAAATCGGGCGTCGGCGACCTCGAGGTGAAAGACGACGAGGAGTGCATCGCCGCGATCAAGTCCTACCTCTCCTTCTTCCCCTCCAACTGCGAGCAGAAGCCGCCGCTGGCCGAGAGCGCCGACCCGGCCGACCGCATGTCGGAGAAGCTGATGGAGATCGTCCCCGAGTCCTCGCGGCAGCCCTACGACATGTACGACGTGATCGCCGAGATCGTCGACGATGGCGAGTACTTCGACCTGAAGCCGCGCTTCGCCCGCACCCTGATCACCTGCTTCGCCCGCTTCGGCGGCCAGCCGGCCGGGATCGTCGCCAACAACCCCAAGCATCTGGCGGGGATCCTCGACAACGACTCCGCCGACAAGGCGGCCCGCTTCATCAACCTCTGCGACGCCTTCAACGTCCCCCTGGTCTTCCTCCAGGACGTGCCCGGCTTCATGGTCGGCTCGAAGGTCGAGCACGCCGGGATCATCCGCCACGGGGCGAAGATGCTCTACGCGGTCAGCCGCGCCACGGTGCCGAAGGTGACCGTGGTCGTGCGCAAGGCCTACGGCGCCGGCTACTACGTGATGTGCGGCAAGGCGTATGAGCCCGACCTGATCGTCGCTTGGCCCGGGGCGGAGATCTCGGTGATGGGCGCGGAGGGCGCGGTCAACATCATCGGCCGCTCGGCGATCGAGGCCTCCGACGATCCCGAGGCGACCCGGGAGACGATGCTGAACGCGGTCCGCCAGCAGATCGACCCCTACATCGCCGCCGGCAACGCCGTGATCGACGACATCATCGACCCGCGCGAGACCCGGCCGACGATCGTCAAGGCGCTGCGCATGGCCCGCGACAAGCACGTCGAGAAGCCGAAGAAACGACATGGGGTGATGCCCGTATGAGCCGCTTCCAGGACCCGGTGGTGATCAGCTGCTCGATCAGCGGCGTGATCGCCAACCGCGACCAGTGCCCGGCGATCCCGTACACGCCGGAGGAGTACGCGGCGGAGGCGCGGCGCGCGGTCGACGAGGGCGCCTCGCAGATTCACATCCACGCCCGCAAGCGCGACGGCACGCCGTCGTATGAGGTCGAGGACTTCCAGGCGATCACCGAGGCGATCCTGGCCGAGGTCGGAGACGTGATCGTCAACTACTCGACCGGGGCGATCGGGATCTCGATCGAGAAGCGGCTCGAGTACCTGCGCGCCTGCCGTCCCGACGTCGCCGCGCTGAACATGAGCTCGATGAACTACGCGAAGTACTCGAAGCGGCGCAAGGACTTCGTCTTCAACACGGTCTTCGAGAACAGCTTCGACACGATCATCGAGTTCCTGACCGAGATGCGAGCGCTGGGGATCAAGCCCGAGCACGAGTGCTTCGACTCCGGCCACGTCGCCAACCTCGACCCGCTGATCGACATGGGGCTGCTGGAGCCGCCGCTGCAGATCTCGCTGGTGATGGGGGTGACCGGCGGCATCCGGCCGACTCCGCGCAACGTCACCCTGATGTCCGACCAGATCCCGGGCGGCCCCGAGGGCGAGAACCAGTGGCAGGTGATCGGCATCTCCCGCGACCAGTGGAAGCTTCTCGCCTCCTCGCTGGTGCTCGGCGGCAACCTCCGCGCCGGGGTCGAGGACAACCTCTACCTGCCCGACGGTGAGATGGCGAAGTCCAATGGCGAGCTGATCGCCAAGGCGCGCCAGATGGCCGAGGACGTCGGCCGCCGCGCCGCCAGCGTCGCCGAGGCGCGCGAGCTGCTGGGAGTGCCGAAGCGGGCCGAGGCCTAGGCGATGGAGACGACGATCCACCGTGCCGGCGTCTCTTGGAGCGGTGGCGAGGGCGACGACGTCCAGGCCCATGACGTGCTGCTCGGCGCCCAGACGCTGCCCAGCTCCTCGGCGCTCGAGCTCGGCGGCGACGACCTCAAGTCGAACCCCGAGTCGCTCCTCGTCGGCGCCCTCTCCAGCTGCCACATGCTCTGGTTCCTGGCCCTGGCGCGGAAAAAGGGCTTCGAGGTCGCCTCTTACGAAGACGACGCCGACGGCGTGCTCGAAGGCAAGCGCTTCGCCTCGGCGACGCTGCGCCCGCGGGTGCGCTGGGCCGGCGAGCCTCCCGCCCCCGAGGCGATCGAAGCGCTGCACCAGCGCTCGCACGAGCGCTGCTTCATCGCCAACTCGGTCGATTTCCCGGTAGCGGTGGAGCCCCAGTGAGCGGCGCGCTCCCGCTCGCCGACGTCAGGGTCCTCGACCTCACCCGGCTTTTGCCCGGCGGCTTCTGCTCGCTGCTCCTCGCCGACCTCGGGGCCGAGGTGCTGAAGGTCGAGGACACCGGGATGGGCGACTACGTGCGCTGGGCGCCGCCCTACTACGGCAGCGAGGAGCAGCAGGCGCTGGGGACCCGCTCGGCGCTCTACCTCTCGCTCAACCGCGGCAAGCGCTCGGTCCGGCTCGACCTCAAGTCCGACGCCGGCCGCGAGGCGCTGCTGCGGCTGATCGCCTCCTACGACGTCGTCCTCGACGGCTTTCGCCCCGGCGTGCTCGACCGGCTCGGGGTCGGCTACGAGCGCATGCGCGAGGCCAACCCGGCGGTCGTCTACTGCGCGATCACCGGCTACGGCCAGGACGGGCCCTACACGCAGCGGGCCGGCCACGACATGAACTACCTCGGCCTGACCGGCCTGCTCGGCCTGACCGGGGCCAAGGACGGGCCGCCGGTGCAGTCGGCGGGGCAGATCGCCGACGTCGGCGGCGGCGCCCTGATCGCCGCCTTCGGGGTGCTGGCGGCGCTGCACGAGCGGCGCCGCTCCGGCGAGGGGCAGATGGTCGACGTCTCGATGGCCGATGGCGCCCTCTCCTGGCTGGCGATGGTGGCCGGCCGCTACTTCTGCGACGGGGAGGTGCCGCGGCGCGGCGAGCAGCAGTTGGCCGGCGGGCTCGTCTGTTACCTGCCCTACGAGGCCTCCGACGGCTGGGTCACCTGCGGGGCGCTGGAGCCGAAGTTCTGGGCCGCCTTCTGCAACGGGGTCGAACGCCCGGACTTGATCGAGGCCCAGTTCGAGGCGCCGGGCTCGGAGGCCTGGATGCAGGTCGCCGCGGTCTTCCGCTCGCGCAGCCGCGCGGAGTGGCAGGCATTCAACGACGAGCACGACTGCTGCATCGAGCCGGTACTCGACCTCGACGAAGCGCTCGACTCCGAGCTGGTGCGGGCGCGCGAGATGGTGGTCGAGCTGGAGCAGCCGGAGCTGGGGACCGTGCGCCAGCTCGGCAACCCGGTAAAGCTGAGCCGCACCCCCGCCGACCCGACCCGGCCCGCCCCGGGCTTCGGCGAGCACACGCGCGAGGTCCTGCGCGAGGCCGGCTACCGCGAGGAGGAGATCGAGGCGATGCTGGCCTCGGGCGCCGCCGCCGAGCTCGACGTCGAAGCCGAGAAGCCGGAGTTCATGGCGTGAGCACCGAGAGCGCCGAGCTGCTGCGGATGGGCGAGCTGGCCGAGGCCTCCGGCGTGCCGGTGCCGACGATCAAGCACTACCTTCGCGAGGGCCTGCTGCCGGAGCCGGTCAAGACCAGCCGCAACATGGCCTACTACCCGCCCGAGTTCGTCGAGCGGATCCGCCTGATCAAGCGCCTGCAGGAGGAGCGCTACATGCCGCTGAAGGCGATCCGCAAGGTGCTGGAAGAGGACCCGGCGCGGGCCAGCGCGATGCTGGAGCTGGAGGACCAGATCCTCGACCGCGCCCTCGCCGGCGAGCGCTCGCGGACCAGCGCCGCCGAGGTGCGCAAGCGCTACGGCGTCCCCGGCGAGGTGCTCGACCGGCTCGAGGAGATCGAGGTGCTGACGCCGAACAGCCGCGGGTACTCGCCCTCCGACGTGACGATCATCGAGGCGATCAGCCGCTTCCGCGCCGGCGGCTACGACGAGGAGATCGGGTTCACCGTCTACGACACCCTGCGCTACAAGAAGGCGCTGGAAGAGCTGGTCCGCCAGGAGGTCGAGGTGGTGATGGAGCGGCTCGCCGGCGAGGTGCCGCCGGAGACGGTGGTGGAGATGCTGGAAGCCGGGTCGCAGCCGCTGAAAGACCTGATCGCGGCCCTGCACACGAAGCTGATGGTGGCCGAGCTCGAGCGCCACCGCGCCGGCCGCGCCTAGGCTCTCGCGGCGTCAGGCGCGGCTGGTGGAGAGCGCTTCGCGCTCCGCTTCGATGTCGACGAGCAGGCTCAGGGCTCTGGTGTCCCGGGCCACCTCGGCGCCCTCGCCGAGAGCCTCCAGTGCCTCCTCGTGCCGGCCCTCCTCGATCAACGCTCGGCCGAGGGCCAGCAGGGCGATCGGCAGGCTCCAGCGCAGGCCACGCTCGCGCGAGGTCTCGGCGGCCCAGCGGCCCAGCTCGATCGCCTCCTCGGTCCGCCCGGCCCCGCGCAGCGCCTGGCAGCGCAGGGCGCCGCGCCAAGCCTCCATCTCACCGCCGACGTCCATCGCCTCGCGGTACATCTGCTCGGCTTCCTCGATCGATTCCAGCGCCTCCTCGTATTCTTCCGCCGCGAGCTGGGCCCAGGCGAGGTTGGCGATCGCCAGGCTGCGCGAGAAGACGTCGCCGAGCCGGTCGGTCAGCTCGCAGTTGCGGCGGGCGACCGCCAGCGCCGCCTCGACGTCGCCGCGGATCGCCTGCAGCCCGGCCTGGTTGCTGCGGATCCAGCTCGCGGTCTCGGGATCGTCGTCCTCGAGAGCGATCCGCAGAGCGGCCTCGAGCAGCTCGTCGGCTTCCTCCAGCTGGCCGCGCTCCCGCCGCACCATCCCTTTCCCCATCAGCGCCCAGGCGTGGGGGCTGCCGAGCACGATCCCGGCTCCGACCCCGCGCTGGCCGTCGGTCAGGGCCAGCATCTCGTCGAGCGCCCGCTCGAAGCCGTCGAAGTCGCCGGCGCAGAGGTAGACGTAGGCGCTGGCGGCGCGGATCGCGACCCGCAGGTGGAGGTCGCCGGATTCGTCGGCCAGCCGGATCGCCTCGGCTCCCGCCGCCAGCCAGTCGTCGACGTAGTGGTGGACGCCTGGGCGCACGCTGACGGCCACCCGCAGCAGCGCCAGTGAGGCGATGTCGCCACGTCGGGTCGCGATCTCCTCCACCTCGGCGGCGAGCTGGCCGCGCTCCTCCGCCTCCATGCCGACGCGCCAGGCGTACTGGAGCTGCAGCAGCCGTGAGTGGACGGCGAAGGCCGCGGTCTCGTCGTTCTCCTCCAGCCGCGAGGACAGCTCCATCACCCGGCGCCAGAGGCGCAGCGACTCGCGCGGCCGGCTGTGGCCGGTCCAGTACGCGGCCCGCGCCGACCAGCGCGTCGCCTCCAGTGTCTCGCCGCCTTCCTCGAAGTGGTCGGCGATCAGGGCCGAGAGCTCGTCATGGCGGTCGGGGTTGAGCTGAATCAGCGCCCGCGCAGCAGCGGCGTGGGTCGCCGCCCGCTGGTCCGCCAGCTGCGTTCCGTAGGCGACCTCGCGGGTCAGCGGGTGGCGGAAGGCCAGCACCCGCTGCGGGTACATCTCCGCTTCGTAGAGGAAGCCGGCGTCGGTCAGCTCGCAGAGGACGCGGTCGATCTCCTCCGGCTCCAGCCCCGCCGCCAGTCCCAGCGCCCGGCCGCTGAACTCCTTGCCGAGGACCGAGGCGATCTGGACCAGCTGCTTGGCGTCCGGGCCGAGCCGGTCGATGCGGGCGGCGAGGACGGCCTGGACGGTTACCGGGACGCCAGCCCCGTCGATCGGCCGTGCCAGCCGGTAAGCGCCGCGCTCGCCGTCGAGGTAGCCGGACTCGGCCAGCTCGCGGACGATCTCCTCGATGAAGAAGGGGTTGCCCTGGGTTCGCTCGTGGATCGGCTCCCCCAGCCCTTTCAGGGAAGGGTCCTCGCCGGCGAGGTCGCGCAAAAGATCCCGGGTGTCGGCACGGGTCAGTGGCGCCGGGCGGATCGTCGCGTAGGCGGCGGAGGCCTCCCACGGCGGCGTGTACTCGGGTCGGTAATTGACCACCGTCAGGGTGTTCGACCCTTCGACCGAGTCGACCAGGTTGCCCAGCATCACGGCGCTGCCCTCGTCGATCCAGTGCAGGTCCTCGACCACCAGGACCCGCGTCTTGCGGCGGCTGGGGGCGTTGACGAGGCGGCAGACGATCTCGCCGAGTGCCCGCTGGCGGCCCTCCGGGCTCATCTGCGGCACCGGCCGGTCGGGGTCGGGGACGCCGAGGAAGTCGAACGTCAGCGGCAGTTCCTCCGCGAAGCCGGGGTCGAGCAGGAGCGCGCGGCCGGCGATCTTCTCGCGGGCCAGCTGCTCGGGGTCGCGGTCGCCGATGTCGAAGAAGGAGCGCAGCATCTGCAGCACCGGCATGAAGGGGATCGATTTGCCGTGCGCCTGCGCCTGCGCCTCGAAGACCTCGACGCCCTCGGCGTGGCAGTGGGCGACGAACTCGTGGCAGAGCCGGCTCTTGCCGATCCCAGGCTCGGCGACGATCCCGATCGCCCCGCCCTCGCCGCCACGCGCCCGCTCCAGCGCTCCCTTCAGCGTCGCCATCTCCTCGTCGCGGCCGACGAAGCGCGAGAAGCCCTGCTCGCGCGCCAGGTCGAGGCGGGAGCGGGCGTGCCCGACACCGGCCAGCTCGAACACGCGAACCGGCGCGCTCGAGCCCTTGATCTCGAACGCGCCGAGGTCGTCGAGGTCGAGGAAGCCGTGGGCGAGCTCGGCGGTGTGCTCGGTCACGTAGGCTTTGCCCGGCTCGGCCAGCGCCTCCATCCGCTGCGCCAGCCCGACCGTGTGGCCGATCGCGGTGTAGGCGCCGTCGCCGTCCTCGCCGATCGCCCCGGCGACGACCTCGCCGGAGTTGATCCCGATCCGGGTCGAGAAGTTGAGCCCCTGGGCGCGGCGCAGCTCGGCCGCGTACTCGGAGACGTCGTCGAGCATCTGCAGGGCGGCGTAGCAGGCGCGCCGCGCGTGGTCCTCGAAGGCGACCGGCGCACCGAAGATCGCCATGATCCCGTCGCCGGTGAACTTGTCGACGGTCCCCTCGAAACGGGTCACCGACTCGGTCAGGATCGCGAAGAAGCGCTGCATGATCTTGCGCCACTCCTCGGGATCCTGCTGCTCGGCGAGGTCCATCGAGCCGCTGACGTCGGCGAACAGCACCGTCACCTGCTTGCGCTCAGCGTCGTCCCTGGTGGAGTCGATCACGTCCGACACAAGGTTACGCCCCAGGTAGCCTCGGCCTGTGCAATCGGTTCTCGTAACTGGAGGATCCACCGGCATCGGGCGGGCGACGGTGTTGCGTTTGGACGCCGCCGGCTGGCGGGTCTTCGCCGGCGTGCGCAGGGAGTCCGACGCCGAAAGCCTGCGCGGGGAGGGCTCGGACCGGCTGACGCCGCTCTTCCTCGACGTCACCGACGCCGCCCAGATCGCCGCCGCGGCGGAGCGGATCGAGGCCGAGGCGGGGGAGGGGCTCTCCGGCCTCGTCAACAACGCCGGCCTCGCCGTCCCCAGTCCCCTGGAGACGATCCCGGTCGACGACTTCCGCCACCAGATCGAGGTCAACCTGACCGGCCAGGTGGCGGTCACGCAGGCGCTTCTGCCGGCGCTGCGCAAAGGCAGCGGCCGGATCGTCTTCATCAGCTCGATCGGCGGTCGCATCGCCTTCCCGATGACCGGCGCCTACCACGCCGCCAAGTTCGGGGTCGAGGCGATTGGGGACGTCTTCCGCCAGGAGCTGCGCCCCTGGGAGATCCCAGTCTCGATCGTCGAGCCGGGCTCGATCGACACTCCGATCTGGGAGCGGGGGGAGCGCACCGCCGATGAGATCGGCGGCCGCTCGCCGCAGCGCGAAGCGCTCTACGGCCGCGCGATCGAGCGCTACCGCGAGGTGGTCCGCCAGACCGCCGAGCGCGGGATCCCGCCGGAGAAGGTCGCCCGCGTGATCGAGCACGCGCTCAGCGCCAGGCGGCCCCGCACCCGCTACCTGGTCGGCCTCGACGCCAAGGTCCAGGCCCGCCTCAAACCGCTGATCCCGACCCGGGTCTTCGACCGCATCGTCGCCCGGGTGATGGGGCTCTAGGCGGGTCGCCGCCACAGGACCGCGACGCGTGTGCACTTACCCGTCCATAGCACGGGTAAGTGCACACGCGTGCGGGCGGGCCGCGCCGCTTAGCGGCGCGCTACGTCGATGCGGATCCGCGCCTGCGCGCTGGCGCCGTCGGCCGAGAAGCCGAAGACGACGGTGCGCCTGCTGGAGAACCGCAGCAGGGTGTCGATCTTGCCGTCGGGACCGACCGCGACCCCGGGCTGGCGGGTGGTCCTGCCGCCCTTGACGGTCGAGATGCTGACCGCGGTACCTTCAGGCGCCGGCGACCGTTTGCCCGCCACCTCGCAGCTGAGGCTACCGGCGTACCGGTAGGCCTTGCCCTTGCGCAGGGTGGCGACGCCCTTCTTCTTGCGCAGCGGCTTCGTCACAGCCACGGTCAGCCGCGGCTGGGCGCAGACCGGCTCTTTTGCTTTCGGCGCTGGGGCCGCGGCAATCGTGAACTCGACCTGCTTGGTCGTCTCGACCGCCCCCTCGCGGTCGGTCGAGCGGTACTCGACCTTGTGGGTGCCCAGGCCAGAGACCGTGAACGGACCGGCGTAGGCCTGGAAGCCGCCGCCGTCGACCCGGTACTCGGTGCCGGCGACGCCGGCGAGGTCGTCCCGCGCCGTCAGCGCCACGTCGACCGGGGTGGTGGAGACGCCGTTGACGGGTGCCGGGAGCAGCGCCGCCGTGGTCATCGGCGGGTCGTTGACCAGAACGTCGATGCTGCGCTTCTGCTCGATCGCGCCCGCGGCGTCGGTCGAGAAGAACGTGACCGTGTGGGTGCCGGTCCCGGTCAGCGTGAACGGGCCGGTGTAAGGCCGCTCGGCGCCGCCGTCGACCGCGACGCTGGTGCTGGTGACCTCGGCACCGCTGGTGCCGGGTACCGCCGTCAGGGTCACGGTCGGGTCGGTGAAGCGACCGCCGATCGGCTCAGGTGAGAACGTCGCCGTGGTCCGCGGCGAGGACTGCGCGCAGCCGCCGTCCTCGTCGTAGAACGTCGTGCCGCTGGCGCTGGCGACGAGCCCAGGGCCGGTCAGCTGGGGTTTGGTCGTGGTCGGGTCGGCACCCGGTGCCGAGAACTCCGTGTCGAACCATTCGGTGAAGAACGTCTCGAGGCGGTCCCGGCACGCTGCGCTCCGGTTCGGGAGGAACTCTGCGAACTGGGCCTTGACCTCGGACTCTTCGATGCTGCCACCGCCGAAGGTGCGCTGGATCTGCTTCAGCGCGTCGGTGAAGTTGTCGGCGCCGAGGATCTGCCGGAGGGCGACGTAGGCGAGGGCCGTCCGTTCGTAGGTGCTGCCGTTTTCGAACAGCGTTGCCGGCGACGGATCCGACGGTGCGGCGGTCCAGTCGATTTCCCCTGCGCCCTCCAGCTCGTAGAGTTCGTCGAACTGTTCCGCGAGGCTGTCCTCGAATGCGGCGTCCCCCTCCGGGGTGTCCAGGCCGCCGGCTTTGTCGGCTTCATCGAGGGCGATGAGGAAGTTGCCGCTGAGTTCGGCCAACCCCTCCTTGAAGAAGGTCTCGTTGTAGCCCGACTCGGCGACGTTGTCCCCCCACCACTGATGGAAGTTCTCATGGTGGAAGGTGCCACGCCGGACCCTGCCGCCGTTGATCGCGATCTTCGTCTGCATCTCCTCGGCGAAGGTTCGGTTGATGCCGACCACGATGCCATTGGTGGTGAACGGGTAGGGGCCGTTGAATCGTTCCTGGAACGCGGTCACTTCTTCGTGGGTGGCAATGATCCCCTGGTTGAGGGCAGCCTGCGCAGGACTCGCCAGCGGCGTTTCCGCAGTGTGGTAGATCGTGCCGTCGTCTCCGATTCGTTGACTGAGGTCGAAGTTGACGATGCTGCTGGCAACCAGGTAGCTCGCAACCGGCTCCGGTGAGTGCCAGCGCCAGGTGGTGGAGCCGGTGGGAAAGGCGGGCTCCGGGAGGTTCTGCTTCACGGAGACCAGCTCCCCGTTGGCGATAGCGGTCATCCCGGCCGTCACCTTCTCGGTGAAGTCGTAGGTCGGCTTCGCGGTCGGGTGGTTGTTCAGCGGCATCCACGCCTGGCCGCCGACCGGCTCGGTGACGACGATGTTGTCGATGCCGTCGGGGGTTTCGCTGCGGAACCATCCCTCGACCGAGCCGTCGCCATCGGTAAAGACACCCGGGGTGCCGGAGTAAGCCACCCCGACGTCGAATTCCTCGCCTGCCTGGATCGGTTCGCCCGGCGTGATCACGAGCTTGTTCGCCGCGCACGGCTGGCCGATGGCGGCGTCTCCTGCGCCAACCGGCGAGCAGGCGGGCGGGTTCGGGTTGGTGGCGCTGACCGGGGTGTCCTGACCGGACTGGTGAGCCAGCGGGTCGGGGTCGTCGTTCCCGTTGGGGTTGCCCGGGAAGGTGGGCTGGGCAAAGCGGAACGTGGCGGGGACGCCGTTCACGGTCACGCTTTCGATTTCCATGTCGGCGCCGGGCTGTTCTTCACCTGCGTCACCCGGCGTCGACCGCGCGAAGTCGAGGCTGAACTCGCTAAGGCATTCGTCGGCGCGGTCGGTGAGGAGGACGTTGGTGCCCGGGAGGAATTCCGTGCTCTCGCCGTCGAAGACGAGGTTGACGTCGGTGTGGAGGCTGGTGTAGCCACCGTTGCCCTGGTCCGGGTAGAGGTGGTCGCCAGGCTCGGAGAGCGTGCGGGCGCCGGGCGTGCAGGTCGGGTCTGGGTCGATACGACGAGCGAGCGCCGCGCGAACCGCTGAGCCGCGGACGGGGTCGGCGCGGCCGGCGTCGAAGCTGCGGCGGGCGGTGGCGCAACCGAGCTCGCCGGCCACCTCTGCCCGCTGGATGCAGGCAACGAGCGAGTAGGAGCCCTGGGCGATGCCGGTCGGCACGGAGATCTCGGTGCTGTAGGTGCGGGTCGTGCCGGCAGCAACGTCGACGCTGGTCCTGCCAACGGCCAGCGGGGCTTGCCCCGTCTGGAGCAGGCGGACGACCACAGGGCCGCCGCCGTCCTCGGAGCCGGAGTTGGCGACGGTTCCGCTGAGCTCGTAAGTCCCCCCGGTGGTCGCGTCGGCTGGGGCGGAGGAGACGGACGTGACCGCGAGCAGCGGTCCGTCGGTGTCCGCGGCCACGGAGGCGAGCGGGGCCGGGCCTCGGTTCGTGCCGGGCTTTGCGATCGCCGCGGGGACGATCACGGCGAGCGCGAGGACCAATGCGATGACCAGGCCGGCGTGGCGCCGGTCTGCCGGGAACCTTCGAATCATCTGCTGCTCCTCCGAGGTCGTTGAAACTGCCGGCGCCATGCTTCGGGGTTCGAAGCAGGCCTGTGCCGCGCGCAAGTTACCCGAGGGTGAAGCCGCCTCAAATGGAATCCCGCGTGCTCAATTAGAACCTTTGGCGACCCCTCCGGGACCGGATTTACGCCCTTTGCAGCGATGTATCGCGAAGCTGGGAATCCGCCGACGAAATGCGACTGGACGGACGTTGCGCGTGGGCCGTCCGAACCGGCCGTTCTCGCGGCAAGGGCGCCGGTCGATTCGCTCATATACTGGGCAGACCGATTGACTGGTCAATCAAGCAGCCGGCACGCGCCGATTGCCCTGGAGGATACGAACTTTGCGAGTAGCGGCGGTACAGCTCAACTCCACGGCCGACAAGGCCGCGAACCTGGCCGCGGCCGAGCGCCTCGTCCGCGCCGCCGCCGCCGACGGCGCCGAGCTGGTCGTGTTGCCGGAGAAGTGGAACCTGCTGGCCGGCGGCGAGGAGCTCGCGGCCGGGGCGGAGCCGCTCGATGGGCCCAGCCTCGGTGCCGCCCGCGGGTGGGCGCGCGCGCTCGGCATCCACCTGCTCGCCGGCAGCATCAGCGAGCGTGGCGAGGAGAAGGCGTCGAACACCTCGGTCCTGATCGGGCCGGGCGGGGAGGATCTGGCGACCTACCGCAAGATCCACATGTTCGACGTCGATGCCGGCGGCGTCTCCTACCGGGAGTCCGCCTACGAGCAGGCCGGGACCGAGGTCGTCACCGCGCCGCTGGGAGACCTGACCATCGGCCTCAGCGTCTGTTACGACCTGCGCTTCCCGGAGCTCTACCGGATCCTCGCCCTGCGCGGCGCCCGTCTGCTCGCCGTCCCCTCGGCCTTCACCCTGGCCACCGGGCGCGACCACTGGGAGGTGCTGCTGCGGGCGCGGGCGATCGAGAACCAGGCCTTCGTCGTCGCCGCCAACCAGGTCGGCGCGGCGCCGCCCCACTACGAGTCCTTCGGGCACTCGGCGATCGTCGACCCCTGGGGCAAGGTGCTGGCGAGCGCCCCCGACGAGGAGTGCTTCGTCGCCGCCGACCTCGACCTCGCCGAGCAGGACCGCGTCCGCGAGTCCCTGCCCTCGCTCGCCAACCGCCAGCCGGACGCCTACCGCTGGCCGCGGATCGCGGAGGCGCGCGCCTGATGGCCTCGAAAGCGACGGCGGTCGACAAGCGCCGCCAGATCCTCGACGCCGCGGTTCGCGTCTTCGCCCGCCAGGGCTTCCACGCGACCCGTGTCTCTGACATCGCCGACGAGGCCGGCGTCGCCTACGGGCTGGTCTACCACTACTTCCGCTCCAAGGACGAGGTCCTGAACGAACTCTTCGTCGAGCGCTGGTCGCTGCTGCTGACGGCGATCGAGGAGGCCGACCAGGCCGGCGGCCCCCACCGCGCCCGGATGGCGGCGGTCGCCAGCTTCATCATCGACTCCTACAAGCACGACCCGGAGCTGATGAAGGTGATCATCGTCGAGGTCACCCGCGCCGCCAACTCCTTCGGCCGCACCCACCTGACCGAGATTCGCCGCGCCTACCAGTCGATCGCCAAGATCGTCGCCGACGGCCAGGAGGCGGGCGAGTTCCGCCGCGACATCGACCCCCTGTTCGCCTCGATGACCTTTTACGGGGCGATCGAGCAGCTGCTCTCCGGCTGGATCTTCGACGTCGCCCAGAACAGCGACGCGAACTTCGGGGAAGCAAAGGATCTTCTCGTGACGATGATCTGCGACGGGCTCGAGCCTCGATAGGTAAGGTCGCGAAACGGGTATGGACAACGAGATCGTCAAGAGACTGATGTGGAGCGGCCTGCTCGCCGCCAGCAGCGCCCTCGCGAGCATCGCGGCGGCCAGGTTGGCCGCGGTCCTGTGGCGCCGCCTCTTCGACGAAGATCCGCCCGAGTAGTCCAGCCGATGCCGGAGCCGAGCCAAACCCCACCGCCGATCCCGCCTCCCGAGCCGGAGCGCGACCAGCGCTCGATGGCGGAGCTGGTAATCGACGTCACCGAAAACGCCTCGACCCTGGTCCGCGAGGAGATCGAGCTCGCCAAGGCTGAGATCTCCGACAAAGTCGGCAAGATCCTGCGCGGCTCGGTCGTCGGAATCGCCGCCGGCGTCTTTGCCTTCCTCGCCCTGATCCTGGTCATGGAGGGGTTCGCCTGGTTGCTGAATGAAGAGATCTTCGACGGCAAGGCTTGGCCCGGCTTCTTCGTCGAGGCGGCGATCTTCCTGCTGATCGCGGCCGGCGCCGGTTACTTCGCCTACCGCTCGGTCCAGGCAGGCGCGCCGCCGGTGCCGGAAAAGGCGATCGAGGAGGCGAAGAAGACGAAGGAGATGCTTGAAAGGGAGGCTGGGTGAGCACGACCCCGCAACAGCCCCAGCCGCCCCGGCCCGCACCGCCCGGCGCCCCCGGTCGCTCGCCGGAGCAGATCCGCGGCGACATCGACCTGCGCCGCCAGCAGCTCGGCAGCTCGGTCGAGGCGCTGCGCGGCCGCGTCAACGAGCTGACCGATTGGCGTCGCCAGGTGCGCGAGCACAAAACCGAGCTGATCGTGGCCGCGGCCGCCGTCGGCTTTGTGGTCGGCGGCCTGGCGATGCTGCGCCGCCGGCGCTGACGGCCCAGGACGTCAGTCCAGAACTGAGGTCGGCACCGAGCCGACGCCGAGCAGCCCGGGGCCGACGTGGGCGCCGAGGACGGCGCCGACCTCGGAGACGAAGGCGGGATCGCAGTTGAAGATCTCGTAGCAGTCTTCGACCAGCGCCTTCGCGGTCTCGTCGTCCTGGATGTGCTGGACGACCCAGGCGTCTGCTCCGGACTCGTGGCGCTGGCGCGCGTAGTCGCGCAGGCGCTCCAGCGAACGGGCGCGGGTGCGGACGCGCTCGACCGGGGTGATCTCCTCCTCCAGGGTGAGGATCGGCTTGATCTTCAGGGCGCTGCCGATCCAGGCCCGGGCGCCGCCGATGCGGCCGCCCCGGCGCAGGTACTCGAGGGTGTCGATCGCGAACCACATCTTCAGCGACTGCCGCGTCTCCTCGGCGCGGGCGACGGTCTCCTCGGCGTCAGCGCCGTTGTTCGCCGCCGCCGCGGCACCGAGGGCGGTGAGGCCCATCCCACCGGCGGCCGAGCGCGAGTCGTAGACGTGGATCCGCTCGCCGCCCTTGTCTTCCTCGATCAGCCGCTCGCGCGCCTGCCCGGCGGCCTCGAAGGTGCCGGAGATGCCGGCGGAGATGTGGACGGAGACGATCTCCTTGCCCGCCGCCAGCAGCGGCTCGTAGACGGCGAGGAAGTCGCCGATCGAGGGTTGCGAGGTGGTGGCGCCGCTCTCCGAAGCCCGCAGCTCCTCGTAGAAGGCGGCGTAGTCGGTGATCTCGGACTCACGCCGCTGCACGTCGTTGACCGAGACATAGAGGCTGATCGTCTCGATCCCCCGCTCGGCCACGAGCGCGGTCGGCAGGTATCCCGTCGTGTCGCAGACGACGGCGGTCTGAGCGCTCCCGTTCAACGGGGCGATTCTGGCAGACCCACCGACCCCCCCGGAGTGCGCGTAGTTCCTTTCAGCCCCCACGTGACGAAAAGGAACGACGTACGGGGCCAGCTACACTTATTGAAGTGACGGACACGCCCCAAGCAGCGATCACCCTGACCGACAAGGCCGCCGGCAAGATCGGCGAGTTGCTGTCTGGGCAGGAGGAAGGCAACGAGCAGGCACTGCGCGTAGCCGTCCGCGGTGGCGGCTGCTCGGGCTTCCAGTACGCGCTCGCGTTCGACAAGCCGAAGGACGACGACAACGTCTTCGAGGTCGACGGCGTCGCCGTCGTCGTCGACAAGGTCAGCATGCAGTTCGTCTTCGGCTCCGAGGTCGACTACGTCGAAGGCCTTCAGGGCGCCGGGTTCCAGGTCAACAACCCGAACGTCGTCGCCGCCTGCGGTTGCGGTTCTTCTTTCCAGGTCAAAGAAGACGCTGCCGAGCAGGCCGCCGCTGTCTAGCTGCTATTCGATCTGGAGGGGCGGGGACTGCGCAGGGGGCGCGGCCTGGGGTGCCTGTGCGACTGCCGGCTGCTCGACGCCGAGCGCTTCGGCCAGCTCGCCGGACTCGAACATCTCCTCGACGATGTCGGCGCCGCCGATCAGCTCGCCGTTGACGTAGAGCTGGGGGAAGGTCTGCCAGTCGGAGATCTCGGCGGTGACTTCGCGCAGCGGCTGCAGCGCGGGGAGGACGTCGATCGCGCCATACTCGACGTCGACCTGGTCCAGTACCTGGACGACCCGCATCGAGAAGCCGCAGCGCGGCATGTCGGGCGTCCCTTTCATGAACAGCAGGACCGGGTTCGCCCCGATCAGCTCTTCGACTTTGGACTTCAGCTCCGGATCGGCCATGTCGGGAATTGTAGGGAGGTGCCCCGACCGGCCCTCAGTTGCCCGTAGCGACGATCAGGGTCGCCAGGGTGACGAAGCCGACGACCATCGTGCCCGCCATCGCCACGAAGCCCTGCACCATCACGTGATGAAGCTTGTCGATCCTGCTGCTCACCTCGCTGACCCGACCGTTGAGCTCGCTGACGCGACCGTTGAGGTCGTCGAGCCGTGAGTCGGTCCAAGTTGAGCGCATTGCCGCCATGCCTCCAGGCTAGGGAAAAAGTTCGCGCGTGTGGCGCACGGAAGTGTAACTTTTTGTCTCGGACGGCGCGGCGCCGTCAGGACGGGACGCTGGTCTTGACCGAGAGCGCGTGGATCGTGCCGTCGTCGAAGCGCACCTTGACCGCGGCCTTGACCAGGCGGTGCTGGTCGATCCGCGGGAGGCCCTCGAACTGGGGGGCGCTGACGGTTGCTCGCAGGTGGTCGCCGGCCCCGGTTTCGTCGCTGACCTCGACGCTGGCGCCTGGGAGCGCCGCCTCGATCATCCTCTTCAGCTCCGCCAGGTCGGCCACGGGGCGAGCTAGCCGGAGATCTTCTCGCCGAGGGTCTCGAGCATGTCCTCGACCCGGACGAACTTGACCCGGGGGCGGCCGTGGGGCTCGCCGCGGACGACCTCGGCCTGGTCGATCGCCTGCCAGTCCTCGAAGCTGACGTAACGGGTGCCGCGCTCGCGCAGCAGATCCTCGACCGCGTCGGGGGAGGGGCTGGCCGGCTCCAGCAGGGTTTGGGACTCGACGTCGGTGAGCAGGTGCTGGACCGTCTCCAGAGCGTCTTTCTTGTTGGTGCCGATGACGCCGGAGGGTCCACGCTTGATCCAGCCCGCGGTGTAGTGGCCGACCTTGTGCCCGGAGTCGTGGGAGTCGAGCACGCGGCCGCCCTCGTTGAGGATCAGCCCGCGCTTGTCGTCGAAGGGCACGCCCTCGATCGGGATGCCGGTGTAGCCGACCGAGCGCAGCACCAGGCCGCACTCCAGCTCTTCGCGCTCGCCGCTGTCCTTGGCGCGCAGCGTGCCGCCTTCCTCGACCAGCTCGTTGCGGCCGACGATGATCGATTCGACCTTGCCGTCGCCCTTGATCTCGACCGGGGAGGCGAGGAAGCGGAGGACGATCCGCTGCTGCTTGCCCTCGGGGGTGCGCTGCGAGAACTCGCGCAGCGTCTCGACGTTGACCCGGGTCGTCTTGTCGGCCTCGTCGGACTCCAGGTAGGCGGCGCTGGCCGGGTCGAGCTCGACCGCGGCCGGGTCGACGACGACGTCGGCGTCCTCCATCTCGCCCAGCTCCCGGATCTCCGGGTTGGTGAAGGCGGCCTGGACGGGCCCGCGACGGCCGAGGACGACGATCTCGCGGATCTTCTTCGCGTCGAGCAGCTCGATCGCGTGGTCGGCGGTGTCGGTTTGGCGCAGCTCGTGGTCGGTCAGGGCCAGCATCCGGGCGACGTCCATCGCGACGTTGCCGTTGCCGATCACGACCGCGCGCTCGGTGGAGAGGTCGAAATCCTCGTCGGCGTAGTCGGGGTGGGCGTTGTACCAGCCGACGAAGGCGGTGGCCGCATGGCTGCCGGCGAGATCCTCGCCGGGGATGCCGAGCTGGCGGTCGGTCTCGCAGCCGACCGTGAAGACGATCGCGTGGTAGTGCCGCTCCAGATCCTCGACATCGAGGTCTTGCCCGATCTTGACGTTGCCGAAGAAGCGGAATCCGTCGCGGGCGGCGGTTTTCTCGTAGACGCGGATCACCGACTTGATCTTCGGGTGGTCCGGCGCGACGCCGCCGCGGACCAGGCCGAAGGGGGTTGGCAGCCGGTCGAAGAGGTCGACCTGGGCGTGCAGATCCTCGCCTTTGAGGATGTGCTCAGCCGCGTAGAAGCCGGACGGACCGGCGCCGACGATGGCGACTCGAAGCGGGTTCTCTTCCGTACCGATCTTGCTCATGCGAAGGCGGAAGAATACGGAAGCGGCTCAGCCGAGCGCGGAAGCGTCGGCGGCGACCGCGCTGGGCGTGCCGTCGAGGGCGTCGAGCGCCTTCGCGACGGACATCGCCACGCAGGTGAAGATCGGGGTCTCCAGCTCGGTGTACTCGCTCGACTCGGTCGGGCGCAGCTCGTTGACCAGGTCGAGGAATTCGCCGGGGTCGTCGCCCTCGAACCCGACCACGAACTCCTGGTCGTCGAGGCCGTAGGAGTAGGTGGTGTTGATCGTGATCTCCGGGTAGCGGCGGCCGACCTCGATGTGGCTTTTCATGATCCGGCCGCGCTCCTCCGGCGGCAGCCCGTACCAGCGGCGCTGCTTGACCATCGGGTAGAGGAAGAGGTACTTGCGCTCGGAGACGCAGATCTCGGTTCGGGCCTGCTCCTCGGAGTAGGGGGAACGTTTGGTCATCGCGAGGAAGGAGTGCGGCGTCTGCATCCACTTCGCCAGGCCGCTCTGGCCGAGCACGACGTGAAAGGTGTGGATGTCGTCCAGCCGCGGGCTCTGGCTCAGCAGCACCAGGTCGACATCCCCCCGCGTGCCTATGGTTGAGTAGGCGCGCAGCGAGCGGTCGAGGCCGAAGTCCTCGCAGGCGGCGAGGAATTCCTGCTTGTCCGCGGCGCGCAGCTCGGGATCCCGACGGCGCCAGGCTGGATCAACCTTGAAAAAGCTGAACTTGGCGAAAGTGCGGTCGGCCATCGGGCTCACGATAGCGGTCGTTCTGCTGCTGGGGGTGGGTCTGGGCTCGGGGCTCGTGGGTGGGGTTTCGCTTAACTTTTTCGGTGGGGAGGCTGCTGCTGTCGCCTCTGGGGGTGGCGCCGAAAAAGTACAAGACGCTTCACCCCACCCACGAGCCCCGGCTCAGGCTCGCGACCTTGAGCAGGTGACGCTGGCTTGGTTGCCCGCAGGCACGAGTGTCGCGGAGCTTGCGGGGGTCGGAATGTCTCCGGGACTGCTTTCGGCTGGCCTCGGATCGGTGCCGGTACAGCAGGCGTATCTAGACGTCAGCCAGGGCAACAGAGTCTTCGACTCCCTCTACGACTCAGACCTTCCGCCCCTCGCCGAAGACTGCGCTTCCTGGTGGCCAGCTGTGCTCGATCGAGCCGACTCCGCCCCTGCCGACATAGTCCCCGGCCTCCTCACCTCGACCCTCGAACGGGCTGATTTGGAGGTCCGGGCGAGGGGTGAAGCGTCTTGTACTTTTTTGGCGCATCCACCCTCGGACGGGCAGAGCGGGGCCTCAAAAAAGTTAAGCGAAACCCCTCGCCCGGACCTCCAAACCACCGCCTTCGAAGTCCGCGACGCAGGGCTCCACGACCTGGCCTCCATAGCCAGGAACCTGCCCCCCGACGACCTGCTGATCGCGGCTGCACGCCCCCGCGAAGACTCCGACGACTTGATCGCTATCGGGATCGCGGGGCAAGGGTTTGACGGCAACCTGACCTCGGACAGCACCCGCATGGACGGATACGTGCTCTCGACCGACGTTGCGCCAACGGTGCTCGACCACTTTGGCCTCTCGATCCCCGCGGAGATGTCGGGGCAGCCGATTAGCAGCGAGGGGAGTGTGGACGCTCCCGCAATCGAGTCGCTCGAGGATCGCCTGGACGTGATCTCCTCGCGGCGCGGCCCGGTGGTCGGGCTGAACATCGCCATCTGGCTTGCGGCGCTGGCGCTGGTCACCCTCCTCAGCCGGGGGCGCCTGGCACGCCCGGCCGTCCAGATCACGGGTCTGACGATCGTTTACCTGCCGCTCGTCCTTCTGCTGGGGGCGGCGATCGAGCCGGGGGAGACGGCGGAAGCGCTGCTGGTCCTGCTCGGCGCGCCGGCGCTGGCGGCGGCGACGCTGGCGGTGTTGGGTGGGTACCGGGCGCTGGCGGCCGCCTCGGCGGTGACCGTCTGCGCCTATGCAATCGACGTGATCGCCGGCTCGCCGCTCACCGCGCTCTCGCTGCTGGGGCCGAACCCGGGCCTGGGGGTCCGCTTCTACGGGATCGGCAACGAGCTCGAGGCGATCCTCGCCGTGCTCGTCGTCGCCGGCGCCGGGGCGGCGCTGGCGGGCTTCGCCCCGGAGGCGTCGCGCCGGCGCTGCGCGGTGGCGTTCGTCGCCTCCGGGCTGCTTGCCGCGGTCGTCTTCGCCGCCGGGCGCTTCGGCGCCGACGTCGGCGCCGCGATCGTCCTCCCGGTCGGCGCCGCGGTCGCCGCGGTCGTGGTGGCGGGACGGGGGAGACGGGCAATGCTCTGGCTCGTCCTCGCCGCTCCGCTGGCGATCCTGGCGCTGCTGGCCCTGGTCGACCTGATCTCCGGCGCCAACGCCCATCTCACCCGCTCGGTCCTCGACGCCGGCGGCCTCGGCGACCTCTCCGACGTCGCCCAGCGCCGCCTCCAGCTCTCCGCCAACAGCTTCGGCCGGCCGGTCCTGCTCGCCTTCCTGCCGCTGGTCGCCCTGATCGCCCTCATCGCCGTGGTCAAGCGGGACCGGCTGCGGGCGTGGGTCGGCGGGTCGAGGGCGATGCGGGCTGGGCTGGCCGGCGCCCTCGCGGCGACCGCGCTGGGCACCCTGGCGAACGACTCCGGCGCCCTCCTGCTCGAGGTCGGAACGGCTTATCTGCTGGTATTCCTGGGCTTCGCCTGGGGTGAGGGCTCTCGCCGCGCGACGCCGCCCTCGCGAGCCGGTTGATGATCTACCCTTAGTAACTCGTGCGAATCGGTCTCGTCTCGCCATATTCCTGGTCCTACCAGGGCGGCGTGAACCGGCACGTCGAGGCGCTGGCCGAGGAGTTTCTCGGTCGTGGCCATGACGTCCGCGTGCTCGCTCCCGTCGACCCCCCCGGCCGGGTCAGCCGCGTCCTGCACCGGGCCGGGGCGGAAGCCCGCGAGCTGCCCGACTACCTGGTCCCGCTTGGCCGCACCGCCGGCTTCGGCGCCAACGGCTCGGTCTCCAACCTGGCGCCGTTCCCGATCGGCGGCGTCGTCGCGCCGCGCCGCGCGGTCCGCGGCGGCGAGTTCGACGTCATCCACGTGCACGAGCCGCTCGTCCCCCTGGTTGGCTGGAACGCGACGCTGGGGTCGAGGACCCCGGTGGTCGCGACCTTCCACGCCTACTCGACCAAGGCGCTGCCCAACTACATCGCCAACGCGGCCGGCGCCCGCCGTGTCTTCAACCGCCTCAGCGCCCGGATCGCGGTCTCCGAGGCCGCCGCCTGGACCGGGCGCCGCTGGTACGGCGGCGAGTACACGATCATCCCCAACGGGGTCGACGTCGACGCCGCGCCGAGCACCCCGCCGCCGGCCTCGAAGGAGCTGCGGATCCTCTTCGTCGGGCGACCGGAGGAGCGCAAGGGCCTGCCGATCCTGCTGACCGCCTTCGGCGCGCTGGTCGAGCACGTGCCCTGCCGCCTGACCGTGATCGGCGCCGAGCGCGAGGACGTCCTCCGCTACATCGCCGACCCGGACCTGCTGCAGTGGATCGACGTCCGCGGCCGGGTCTCCGGCGAGCACCTCTGGGCCGAGCTGCACGAGGCCGACGTGCTCTGTGCACCCTCGCTCGCCGGCGAGAGCTTCGGCATGGTTCTGACCGAGGCCTTCGCCGCCGGCACCCCGGTTGTCGCCTCGGCGATCGCCGGCTACAGCGACGTGGTCGAGGATGGGGTCGACGGCCTGCTGGTCCCGCCCGGCGACCCGCAGCGCCTGGCCGAGGAGCTGCAGCGGATCCACCATGAGCCGGAGCGGCTGGCGGCGATGGGGGAAGCGGCCCGCCGCAGCGCCCAGCGCTACGCCTGGCCCCACGTCGCCGACCAGGTGACGGAGGTCTACGGGCGGGCGCTGGAGGCGCCGGCCCCGCGTGGTGCCGGCGAGCGCTTCGCCCACTGGGCCGGGTTCCGTCCCGCCGACGGGATGCCGAAGCTGCCGGCGCGGCGCCTGCCCTCGCTCGACCCGCCAGTCGCGCGGGACGGCAATCGCGGCCGCCGCGTCGCCCGCCGTGCCGGGCTCGCGATCGCCGGCGCCCTCGGCGTCGGCCTGACCGTCCTCGCGGCGCAGAAAATCGGCGTCGACAAGGTCGTCGAAAGCATCGTCCGCTCCAACTTCACCTGGGTCCTGGTGGCCCTGATCCTGATGGGCGCCTCACTCTTCTTCCGCGCCGCCTCCTGGTACTGGATCGCCCGCGCCGCCCTCCCCAACCGCTCGGTGCGCCGCCGCGACGTCACCTCGGCGACGATGATCGGGGTGCTGATGTCGGCGACCCTGCCCGCCCGCCTCGGCGAGCCCGCGCGTGCGCTGACCCTGGCTCGCCGCACCGGCCGCATGCGCGAAACCTTCCCGGTCCTGCTCGGGACCCTGGTCTCGCAGACGCTGCTGAACCTGGTCGCGCTGGCGATGCTGGGCATGATCATCGTCTCGACCACGCCGCTCTTCCACTCCGGCACCCAGAAGCTCTTCGCCTTCAGCCTGGTGCCGCTGCTGCTGCTCGTCGTGGTGCTGCTGGCACCGCTGGTCATGCGGCGCAACGGCAACGGGCGCATGGCCCGGATCGGCGCCGCCGTGCACCGCGCACTGATCCAGGTCAGGGCCGGGCTCGCCGTTTTCCGCGACCCGCGCCGGGGCGCCGCCGCCGCCGCGGCCCAGCTCGGCGCCTGGGCGATCCAGCTGGCCGCCTGCTGGGCGCTGCTCTATGCACTCGGCCTCGACGGCCAGGCCGGGATCGGCGCCGCCGCCGCCGTCCTCTTCGCGGTCAACGTCACCGCGGTCGTGCCGGCGACCCCGTCGAACATCGGCGTCTTCCAGCTGGCGGTGATCAGCGTCCTCCACACCGGCTTCGGGATCGGCACCGCCGACGCGCTCGCCTACGGAGTGATCCTGCAGGGGGTGGAGATCGCAACGGCGGTGGCGCTCGGCCTGCCGGCGCTGGTCCGCGAGGGCCTGACCTGGAGCGATCTGCGCGTGCAGGCGCTCTCGGCCTCGCCCGTCCGGCTCGATCCGGAGCCCCGCGAACGCCGCGAAGCGAATCAGGAAGGCGTTATTTAGGAGAATTTTCCCTGATCTATAAAAAACTCCGGTGTATTCATTTAGTATGGGCGCGGACGTGCCGCCACCTTTCCCAGGCCGGCACTCCTGGCTACCGAGGAGGCGTGTGGCCGGCGTCGAGTCCATCCAGCTGGCGCCGGCCCCCTCCTCGGTCAATTTGATGACCGCCCGGCTCGCCTCACGCCTGGCCTCTACTTCCAATGGGATAAGTTCCTTGACGAATACTCGCCAGTTTGCATAGAGTCGAACCTCAAACCAGTGGCGGGGGCTACTCGATAGGGGTGGACGAAGTGGAGTACGACCCGGCAGTGCTGGAGGCGGTCGCCCAGGAGTTTCGACGCGACATGTGGAAGTCCGTCGTTCCGGAGGCAGTGACCGAATCCGGAGTGGAGGTGTGCAGGTTCGGCCCAGTGCAGGCCACCGCATTCGGTGACCTGCCGGAGGCTGCGATGCTGAACCAGATTCAGGGTGCGGCCGAGCCCGGCGCGATCGAGCAGGGCCACCTCGCCAAGGCGATCGAATGGATGCGGGCACGCGAAGTCGACCACCGGGTGCCGGTGGCGCAGATCCGTCCCGGCGCGACAGACGCCTCGACCTGGCTCTGCGGTAGGGGATACGAGCGCGGCGGCGGGTCAGTCAAGTATGTCCGCGACGCCTCGCCGCCGGACCTGCCCGAGATCCCGGGGATCGTGATCTACGAGCTTGGGGATGACGAAGCCGACGGCGAAGGGCTGAGCACGATCACCACCGAGGCGCTCGGCCTGCCGACGATGGCGGGCACGCTCTTCTTCTCGTTGCCGCAGGTCGGTCACTGGCGCTGCTACACGGCGGCGCTCGCACTCGGCGAGGCGGCGGTCGCGACCGGGGCGATGCTGATCCGTGACGGCGTCGCCCAGCTCGGGCCGGGCACGACCCTGGCGCACGCTCGCGGTCGCGGCTGCAACACGGCGCTGCTGCGCCAGCGCCTGCTCGACGCCTCGGCGGCGGGCTGCCACACGGTCTTCGTCGAACTCTTCGACACCGACTGGGACACGCTCGCGCAGCCGCAGCGGATCCTCCACCGGGCGGGTTTCGAGCTCGCCTACGAAAGCCAGATCTGGGAGCGCCCGGCGCTGCATCCCGCCGGCGTGCGCTGACCGGCGCCGGCGCTCAGCGGCTGAGCTCTGGCGCCGCGACCGGCTCGGAGCCGGCCTCGTCGGGGTCGGCCTCCGGCGGCAGCTCGCCGCCGCGGTCGGTGCCGGCGATCAGCTCGTCCGGCGTCTTCTCGGCCGGGATGAAGCCCGACTTCATGCCGAAGTAGACGGCCTGGGGATGGTGGGCGACGATCGCCACGGTGGACTGCTCGGGCATCACCGCGAAGCCGTCGGAGAGGGTCATACCGATCTCCTCCAGACCGAGCAGGCGCCAGACTTTCTCGTGCTCGGATTGGTCGGGGCAGGCCGGATAGCCCCAGGAGTAGCGCCGCCCCTGGTCGAGGTCGACGCCGAGCTCGCGACGCACCTCGGAGTGCATCCACTCGGCCAGTCCCTCGGCCGCCTGCACGCCGAGACCGTGCACGAAGAGCTGTTCGGCGAACTCGCCTTCGGCCTCGAGACGCTCGATCAGGTCGGTCACCTCCGGGCCGACCGTCACCCCCTGCAGGGCGACGACGTCGCGTTCGCCTGAGTCCAGCGGCCGGTAGAAGTCGGCGAGGCAGATGCGGTCGTGCTTGGGCTGGCGCGGGAAGACGAGCCGCTCGATCTCGCGCTCGTGGTCCTCGGGGTCGAAGACGACCAGCTCGTTGCCGTCGGCGTTGCAGGGGAAGAAGCCGAGCCGCGCCCGCGGGCGCAGGTAGTCCTGCTCGCGCCACATCCGCTCCAGGCGGGGCGCGAAGCCCTCCTCCTCGTCGGTTCCCTCGACCAGCGCTCGCCAGGCCTCGCCCTTGACCCCGCGCCCGCCCCAATGCAGCTTGAAGAGGACGTGGCGGTCGAGGTAGGGGAAGACGTCGTCGAGGTCGACCGCGGTCTCGCGCGCGCCCCAGAAGGGCGGCTGCGGGATCGCCACGTCGGTGCGGGCGGCGGAGCGGACGCTGCGGTCGGTGGTCGGCGGCGCGTCATCGACCACAACCGGCTTTTCGCGCAGCTGCTGGGCCTCGGAGCGGATTCGCTCCAGCAGCGCCGCGCGCGCCTCCTCGTCGACCAGCGCGTCCATCGTGTCGAGGCCCTGGAAGGCGTCCTTGCAGTAGAAGACGCCGGGCTCGTAGATCTCGTCGGACTCTTTGCCCTTCGGGTAGAGCGTGCGGCGGCCGAAGTCGCGGTTGATCGCGGCACCGCCGATCAGCACCGGGAAGTCGAGCTGGCGCTGGTGCAGCTCCTGGATGCAGGTCGGCATCTGCTTCGAGGTGGAGACGAGCAGGGCGGAGAGGCCGATCGCGTCGGCTTCGTTCTCCACCGCCGCCTCGATGATCGTGTCGACGGGGACCTGCTTGCCGAGGTCGATCACCGTGTAGCCGTTGTTGGTGAGGATCGTGTTGACCAGCGACTTGCCGATGTCGTGGACGTCGCCGAAGACGGTGGCGATCACGACCTTGCCCTTGGTGTGGCCCTCGATCCGGTCCAGGTAGTTCTCGAGTTGGGCGACGGCGCGCTTCATCACTTCCGCCGACTGCAGGACGAAGGGCAGGATCAGTTCGCCGGCGCCGAACTTGTCGCCGACCTCCTTCATCGCCGGCAGCAGCACCTCATTCAGGGTTGGGACGGCGCCGATCTTCTCCACCGAGCGGTCGATCCAGTCCTCGACCCCGTCCTTCTTGCGGCGCAGGACGTGCCAGTGCAGCGCCTCCTCGGGCTCCATGCCGGCGGTCGGGTCGGCGGCCTCGCTCTCGGCCTCCTCCCCCTGCGACTCGAAGTGGGAGATGAAGCGCTCGAGCGCGTCCTCGCGGCGGTTGAAGACGAGGTCGTCGGTCAGCTCCCGCTCCTCGTCGCCGATCTCGCTGTACGGGGTGATGTGGTTCGGGTTGACCATCGCCAGGTCGAGCCCGGCCTCGACGCAGTGGTGCAGGAAGACCGAGTTGAGGACCGCGCGCGGCCGCGGCGAGACGCCGAAGGAGACGTTGGAGACGCCGAGCGAGGTCTTGACGCCGGGGATCTCCGCCTTGATCCGGCGGATTCCCTCGATCGTCTCGACCGCGGAGGGCCGCCACTCCTCGTCGCCGGTGGTGAGGGTGAAGGTGAGGGCGTCGAAGATCAGCGCCTCGGGGTCGAGGCCGTGCTCGTCGCAGGCGATCTCGACCAGCCGCTTGGCGATCTCGACCTTGCGCTCGGCGGTCTTCGCCATCCCGACCTCGTCGATCGTCAGCGCGATCAGCGCCGCGCCGTGCGCTTTCGCCAGCGGCACGACGACGTCGGCTTTGTCGCGGCCGGCCTCGAGGTTGATCGAGTTGACGATCGCGCGGCCGGGGATCTGCTCCAGCGCCGCCTTGATCACATCCGGCTCGGTCGAGTCGACCTGGATCGGCGAGGGCTGGGTCAGCGAGATCCGCTTCACCACGGCGCCCATCTGCTCGTCCTCGTCCTGGCGCTCGGTCAGCGCCACGCAGACGTCGAGCACGTGGGCGCCGCCTTCGACCTGGTCTTCGGCGACCTGGACGAGTCCGTCGTAGTCGTCGGCCAGGAGCAGTTCCTTGGCTTTTTTCGAGCCCTGCGAGTTGACCCGCTCGCCGACCAGCGTCGGCGCCGGCTCCTGGACGAGGGCGGTGGAGGTCATCATCGAGGAGACCTCGATCGGGCCCGGCGCGGGGCGCTCGGCTGGCGTGCGCCCGTCGACCTGGGCGCGGATCGCGGCGATGTGCTCGGGAGTGGTCCCGCAGCAGCCGCCGACGATGCCGACGCCGTAGCGCTCGACGAACTCGCCCAGGGTCGCGGCCAGCGGCTCGGGCTTTTCGGGGAAGATCGTCTCGCCGTCGGGGCCCTGCAGCGGCAGGCCCGCGTTGGGGATGCAGTGGACCGGCAGCGGGCTGGTCTCGCCGAGGAAGCGGATCGCGTCGCGCATGTCCTCCGGACCGGTCGAGCAGTTGAGCCCGACGACGTCGACGTCGAGCGCGGTCAGGGTCGTCAGCACCGAGCGGATGTCGGTGCCGAGCAGCATCTTGCCGCCGTTTGGCAGCAGCGAGACGCTGATCTGCAGCGGCAGCCGGCGGCCGGTTGCGGCGAAGGCCTCGCGGGCGCCGAAGATCGCCGCCTTGACCTCGAGGATGTCCTGCGAGGTCTCGATGATGATCAAGTCGGCGCCGCCTTCGGCCAGGCCCTGGGCCTGCTCGGCGAAGACCTCGACCAGCTTGGCGAAGGAGATGTCGCCGAGGGTCGGGTCGGTGGAGGCGGGGAGGAACCCGGTCGGGCCGATCGAGCCGGCGACGAAGCCGTCCTTGCCGGCCGCGCGGCGGGCGATTTCGGCCGCCTTGAGGTTGACCTCGTGCGTGTGCTCGCCGAGTCCCCACTCTTCGAGCTTCAGCCGCGAGCCCTGGAAGCTGTCGGTCTCGACCACCTCGGCGCCGGCTTCGAGCATTGAGGTGTGGACTCCCTCGATCACGTCGGGGCGGTTGAGCACCAGGGCCTCGTGGCACTTGCCCTGCAGGCCGCCGTAGTCCTCCTGGGTGAGGTCGAACTGCTCCAGGGTCGCGCCCATGCCGCCGTCGAAGACGACGACGCGCTCGCGCACCGCTGCTATGTAGTCACGCTCGGCCATGAACTCAGAGAGGCTACCGGGGAGCGGTGCGCCACTCCTGAGCAGCGGCGGGCGTCAGGAAATTTGCGTGGCGATCAGGGTGACGATGCCGGCGACCAGGGTGAAGATGGCGGCGAACGAGGCCCTGATCAGGGTCTGCTGCATGCCGTCGAAGCGCTGATTGAGGCCATCGCCAAGCGCTTTGATCTCGCCTCGCAGTTCGGAGACCGCGGTCGCCAGCTCTTCTCGCCCTTCCCGCGAGTTGCGCTCGAGCGCGATCCGAAGTTCCCGCTGCTCTTCGTAGACCTGCTCGAAGCGCCGGTCGACCTGCTCGAACCTGGCGTCGACTTGCTCGAAGCGCCGGTCGACCTGGGCGAACCTGGCGTCGACTTGCTCGAAGCGCCGGTCGACCTGGGCGAAGCCGTTGTCGACCCGCTGAGCGAAGTCGTCGATGCGGCCGTCGGTCCAGTCCTGCGCCATCGTCGCCATGATGACACTGTAGACAAAACGATGCGGTGAGGTCTAGCCGCGCATGCCGAGGCGTCGCTTCAGATCACGGGCGTTGAAGGCTCGCGCGATGCGGCCGACGAGGCCGCGGCGGGCCTTGGTGTAGGGGTACCAGGTCGGCTCGCGCTTGCCGCCGAAGCGGGTGATCACCAGCGACTCGGTGCGGCAGTACTTCTTGATCCCCGGCTCGCCGTGGCGGAAGCCGATCCCCGACTGCTTCCAGCCGCCCATCGGCACGTCGGAGGCGAAGTAGTTGACGAGCACGTCGTTGACGTTGATCGCTCCGCACTCGACCCGGCGGGCGACCTTCTCGGCCCGCTCCTTCTCGCCGAAGACGGAGCCGGAGAGGCCGTAGCGGCTGTCGTTGGCGAGGCGCAGCGCCTCCTCGGCGTCGCGCACCTTCATCACCCCGACCACCGGCCCGAAGGTCTCGTCCACCATCACCTTCATCGAGTGATCGACGTCGACCAGCACCGTCGGCTCGTAGTAGTCGCCGGGACCCTCGACGCGCTTGCCGCCGGTCAGCGCCTTGGCGCCTGAGGCGAGGGCGTCGGTGACGTGGTCCTCGACGATCGCGGTCTGGTTGGGCGAGGTCATCGCGCCGACGTCCTTCGGGTCGCGGGCGTCGTCGGACCCCTGCCGCAGCTTTCCGACCTCCGCGGTCAGCTTGGCGACGAACTGGTCGTAGGCGGGCTCCTCGACGTAGATCCGCTCGACCGACATGCAGATCTGGCCGGAGTTCATCATCCCGCCCCAGGCCGCGGCGTTGGCGGCCCGGTCGAGGTCGGCGTCGGCGAGGACGATCATCGGGTCCTTGCCGCCGAGCTCGAGGCTGACCGGGGTCAGCGTCTCGGCGGCACGGGCCATCACCTTGCGGCCGGTGCGGTCGGAGCCGGTGAACTGGATGAAGTCGACGGCGTCGACCAGGGCGCCGCCGGTCTCGCCGACCCCCTGCACGCAGTCGAGGACGTCCGGTCCGCCGATCTCCTCCTTCCAGGCCTTGACCACCTCGGCCAGACCCAGCGGGGTGAACTCAGACGGCTTGATCACCACCGCGGCGCCGGCCTGCAGGGCCGGGATCGCGTCGCCGAGGGCGAGGATCAGCGGGAAGTTCCAGGGGCTGATGATGCCGACGACCGGGTGCGGCCGGTACTGGATCCGCAGCTTCTTCGCCGCCAGCAGGGCCGAGTGGGGGCGGACGCTCTCCTCGCCGATGAACTTGGCCGCCTTGCTCCCGTAGAAGTTGATCAGGTCGGCCAGGTAGACGGGCTCGTTGGAGGCGTCGGCGCGGACCTTGCCGGTCTCCCGCTGCATCGTGTCCAGGACCCGGTCGGAGTTGTCGAGCAGCCAGTCGCGCAACTTGGAGAGCCAGTGGTAGCGGCCCTCGATTCCCATCGCCTCCCACTCGACCTGGTTGGCGCGGACGCGGGCGACCGTCTCGGCCACGGCCGCGGGCGAGTCGACCGGCACCGTCTGGATCAGCTCCCCGGTGGCGGGGTTGTGGACCTCGATCGCGTCGGCGACGACGCTGGCGCCGTTGCCGGCGGAGATCGTCTCGGTCCTGGGCTCGGCGGTGCCGCTCTCCACTGGGTGCTCCCTTCGTAGACCCTTTGGCTGGTCAGCCAAGAGTAGCCGCCCCGGGCAGGGCAGGAATCTCCGGGATCAGATCTGCGTGGCGACGAACGCGAGCACGAAGGTGAGCAGCCCGCCGATCATCATCCGCTGCAGCGAGTCGAATTTCGCGTCGAATTTCGCCTCGAGTCTGTCGAATCGAGCGTCGACCCTGTCGAAACGCTCATCGACCTTGTCGAACCGCCCGTCGACGTCTGCTTTTGCCTCGCTGAACCGCGCGTTGACTTCATGTCGGAACTGGCGCAGGTCCTCGCGCGATTCGCGGAAGCCCTCGTCGACCCGCTTTGTGAGGTCGTCGAGTCGCTCGTCGGTCCAGGTCTCTCGCACCATCGTGGTCACAATCCTACTGTAGACAAAAGATTGCGGCGGTGACGTCCGGTCCGCTCAGCGCGGAACGAGGCGGTAGACCGGGCCGGCGAGCGAGGTGACGTAGAGGTGGCCGCGCTCGTCTTCGCCGAAGGAGGACGGGCTCTCGACCGCGAGGCCGAGCTTGCGGTCCTCGCCGGCGCGTTTGAGGTGGGGGAGGAGACTGCGCAGCTCGCCCTCGCAGAAGTCGGCGTAGACGTAGCGCTTGTACAGAGAGCGCAGGGCGCGGTCGGCGACGACGTAGCCGCCGGTGATCGAGCAGCTGCCGCCGCGGCTGTGGGGGTAGGCGAAGATCGGTTTGACGGTGCCGCCGGGGTCGGCGGTGCCGCTGTTGGCTTCGGTGTAGGGGGCGAAGCCCTCAAAGGCGTCCCAGCCGAAGTTGGCGCCGGAGGCGGCGGCGACGGTGGTGTAGTCGAGCTCCTCGAAGACCCCCTGGCCGACGTCGCCGATCGCGATCCGCGGCTGCGCCGCGGTGACGGTGTCGAAGGAGAAGCGGAACGGGTTGCGCAGCCCGTAGCTGTAGATCTCGTCGCGGCCGGGCCGGCCGACGAAGGGGTTGGAGCGGGGCACCGAGTAGGGCTGGCCGCCGGCGGGGCGCGGATCGATCCGCAGCAGCTTGCCGAGCAGGACCTCGCGATTCTGGGCGTTGTTCGGCGGGTCGCCTCCGGAGCCGCCGTCGCCGGTACCGAAATAGAGCAGCTCGCCGAGGAACTGCAGCTGGCCGCCGTTGTGGTTGGAGTTGACGGGGTGGGGGATCTCGATCACCGGGCGCCGCGAGCCGCGGGCGGCGCGGGTCGGCGTGCGGCGCCGGAACTCGTCGACGCGGATGTTGCCGGAGTGGTCCGTGTAATAGACGTAGAAGCGGCCGCTGGCCCGGTAGTCGGGTGGGAAGGCGATCGAGAGCAGGCCGCGCTCGCCGCCGTCGAAGCCGACCAGGGAGCGGAGGTCGAGGAAGGGTCGCCCGACCCGTTTCCCTCCCCGCAGGACCAGCACCCGTCCCTGCTGCTCGACGACGAGGAGCAGCCGCGGGTAGCCGGGCGCGCCGGAGACGTGGACCGGCGCGTCGAAGTTCCCGATCTGCTTCAGGGCGACGCCGCCGCCGGGCCGCTCGGCCGTGGTGTCGCCGTGAGGCGGCTTGGCCGCGCCGCAGGCGGGCAGCGCGAGCGCGAGCACCACCACCGCAAGACCGCTGGATGCAGCCCGAATCCGGGCCGCGATCATTTCGGCGGAACCTTTTCGACGACTTCGCCGTCGTCGGTGACTTCGGTTTCCGGCAGCTCCTGGGTGATCTCGGTGACGAAGGTGCCGCCCGGGGCGACGTTGCCGTCGGTCTTTGCCTTGGCGCTGCCGCTGAGCCCGGCGTCGACCCGGTAGAGCAGCGTGTACTTGCCGGCGCGGACCGCGCTCAGCTTCCAGACCGCTTCGGTCGTCTCACCCGCCTCGAGCGGACCGAAGTCGAAGGTTTTCGGGTTCGAGGTCGAGGCCCCGCCCGGCTCAGAGGAGCCGGCGAAGCGCGGGTAGGTCGCGGCCAGCACCCAGACCGGGCGGTCCGGCTGGGCGAGCCCGACCTGGGGGTCGCGGACCCCAAACGGGAGCGAGGAGCTGGTGCCCTCCTCGCCGGCGATCCCGATCGTGATCGCGAGCGCCGGGATCGTCTTGTCGCCGTCGTTGTGGACGCCGAGGCGCAGCACCGAGGTCTGCCCCAGCTTCTGTTCGGTCGGGAAGCTGGCGGTGGTTACCGTCGCCCGGTAGGTGCCGGCCGGCTCGTTCGCATCCGAGGACGATTCGCCGCCGCAGGCGCCGAGGAGCGCCGCCACGGCCACCGCGGCAAACCCGATCGCGGTAGCTCGGAGACGGGCCTGCCGGGAATGTGTTCCGGTCCCCCCCAAAGCGGCCCGAACATAGCACGGGGTTTCCCCGCTTCCACGACGGTTTCCAGGCTCCGGAGTGGGTTAGCCGGATCTCAACAGTGGGCTAACGGTTGGGGGGGACCCATCCCCTAGACTCAGGCCACGAGTGGGGCGCTGCGCGCGAATGCGGGGCGCGGCTCGACGGAGGAGCTGATGGTCGGATCTGCGGTCAACAGGGCTTTCTTGCCCGCCAAGTCGCTGTTCGAGCAGGTGGGGGAGATGATGATCCTCACCGCTCGCACGATCGTCTCTGCGATCAAACCTCCGTATCCCTACGGCGAGGAGTTCATCGGCCAGTTCCTCTTCGCCCTGCAGCTCTGCTGGTTCCCGCTGCTGGTCTCGACCGTGGCTTTCGGCTTCGGCGCGCCCGGGCTGCAGGCGGCTAACTTCCTCTCGCTGTTCGGTGCGCTCGACCGGCTCGGCGGCTTCTTCGTGCTCGCCTCGATCCGCGAGTTCGCGCCCTTCGTCACCGCCGTCGTCGTCGCCGGCGTCGCCGGCACCGCGATCACCGCCGACCTCGGCGCCCGCAAGATCCGCGAGGAGCTCGACGCCCTGCAGGTGCTCGGCGTCGACCCGATCAAGAACCTGGTCGTGCCGCGCTTCCTGGCGCTGATGCTGATCACCGGCCTGCTCGACATCTACGCCCTGGTCTTCGGGATCAGCGGCGGCATCCTCACCGAGCTGCTCTACAACCAGCCGCTCGGCGGCTTCTTCGCGACCCTCTTCTCCAACGCCTCGATCACCGACCTCTGGGGCTCGGTGATCAAGTGCACGCTGTTCGGCGCCCTGATCGCGGTCGTCTGCTCATACAAAGGGATGACTGCGTCCGGAGGGGCGGCGGGAGTGGGCCGCGCGGTCAACGAGGCCGTCGTCATCTCCTTCATGGGCGTCTTCGCCTTCAACTACGTCTTCACCCAGACCCTGCTCGCCACCAATCCCGAGCTGCAGACGATCCGGTGAACGGCTGGCTCGCAGTCCCACGCGGTTGGCTCGACTCCTTCGGGGAGATCGCCCGCTTCGGGTCCCGGGTCGCCGGCCTCGTCTACTCCGGCCGGGTCCTGCGCTTCTTCGGCGAGAGCCTGCGCCAGGCCGGGATCCTGATCCTCGGCTCGGCGCTGATCATCTGGGGCCTGGTCTTCACCCTCGGCCTGCAGTGCGGGATCGAGGGCGCCTACCTGCTGCGCGCCCAGGGCGCGCCCGCCTACGCCGGCGTCTTCTCCGCCTGGTGCGACCTGCGCGAGATCATGCCCTACGCCTTCGGCTACATGCTGGCGGCAAAGGTCGGGACCGGGATCGTCGCCGAGCTCGGAGCGATGCGGATCTCCGACGAGATCGACGCGCTCGAGGTGATGGGGGTGCCGCCGGTGACCTTCCTCTGCGCGACCCGCCTGCTCGCCGCCTGGATCTCCTTCCCGTTCATGTACCTGGTCGGGATCGGGATCATGTACCTGGCCAGCTACCTGGCCGTCGTCGAGCAGATCGGCGACGTCTCCTCGGGCGGCTACTTCCTGATCTTCTGGATGTTCCAGAACCCTCCCGACCTGATCTTCAGCCTGATCAAGGGCATGGTGATGGCGACCGCGATCGTGATGGTCGGCTGTTACTACGGCTACACCGCCTCCGGCGGGCCGGTCGGGGTGGGGACCGCGACCGCGAAGTCGATGGTCCTGAACATCGTCTTGGTCCACATCATCGGGATGCTTGGGACCCTTGTCTTCTGGGGGGCCAACCCGAGGGCGCCGATAGGAGGCTGACGTGTCGATGGACGAGCAGGAGGACCGCATCAACGAGACCGAGGGAGCCGAGCTCGAGCCGGAGGCCGAGACCAGCGCCGAGTTGGCCGAGCCGGTCGGCGCGGCGACGCCGGGGCACCCGGAAAGCGCCGAGGCCAGCGGCCCCTACGTGAGCGAAGACGGCGCCGTGATGGGCCGCGACTTCGTCATCCCCGGGGTCGACCCGCGCGAGCACGACCCCTACCGCTTCCACACCGGCCGCAAGCGCGACCACGGTGGCGAGGACGCGATCGAGATCATCGACCTGGTCAAACAGTTCGGCCGGGCGCGGATCCTCAACGGCCTCAACCTCGGCCTGCCCGAGAACCAGGTCTCGATGGTGCTCGGCCCGTCGGGAACCGGCAAGAGCGTGCTGATCAAGCACATCGTCGGGCTGCTCTACCCCGACTCCGGCGACGTCCTCGTCCACGGCGAATCGATCCCGAACATGACCGACGACGAACTCTTCGAGGTGCGTAAAAAGTTCGGCCTGCTGTTCCAGGACGGGGCGCTGTTCGGCTCGATGAACATCTACGACAACGTCGCCTTCCCGCTGCGCCAGCACACCGACAAAAGCGAGGAAGAGATCGGCGAGATCGTCAACCGCCGGCTCAAAGAGGTCGGCCTGATCGAGGCCACCTACAAGATGCCGAACGAGCTCTCGGGCGGGATGCGCAAGCGCGCCGGCTTCGCCCGGGCGCTGGTGCTGGAACCGGCGATCGTGATGTTCGACGAGCCCGACTCGGGCCTCGACCCAGTCCGCACGGCGCTGCTCTGCGAGCTGATCCGCGAGGTCCACGCCGAGAACGGCGGCTGCTACCTGGTGATCAGCCACGACCTCGGGACCGCGCGCCGGATCGCCGACTTCATCGCCGTGCTGTGGAGCGGCAAGATCGTCGAGTCCGGCCCCAAAGACGAGCTCTTCGACTCGAGCAACCCGTTCGTCAACCAGTTCCTCAACGCCGACGTGAGCGGTCCGCTCTCGATGGACTGAGTTGAGCCCGGGGGGGTGGTTCGGCCGCGTCGCGGCGTGGGCCGCCGACAACGCCCGCTGGGTACTGGCGCTCACCCTCGTCCTCGCCGTCGCGGCGGCGGTCGGGGCGACGCGGATACCGACCGACGCCGGCGTCGGCACGCTGGTCGACGCCGACGGCGCCACCTACGAGGCGACTCAGCAGGTGCGCGAGCGGTTCGGCGAGGAACCGGTGGTGGTGCTGGCCAAGGGGGAGCTGCCGCAGCTGATCCTCACCGACAACGTCTTCCGCCTGCTGCGGCTGGAGGGATGCCTCTCCGCGAAGGTGCCGCGGGGGGCGGAGCCGATCCCCGGGCCCTGCGCCGAGTTGGCCGAGATGGCGCCGGTCGAGTTCGTCTCCGGCCCCGGCACCTTCCTCAACGAGGCGGTGGTGCAGATCGACCGCCAGCTGCGCCGCCTCGCCCGCCACGTCTCCGCCGACCGCTTCCGCGAATTCCTCCTCGCCGTCGCCACCCGCTACGGGATCACCTCGGCGCCGAGCGTCGACAACGAAGAATTCGTCGCCACCGTCGTCTTCGACCTGGCGCGGGCGCGGGGCACGCCGAAGGCGCGGCTCGCCTACCTCTTCCCGAACAGCCGCTCGGCCCAGATCGTGGTGCGGCTGAAGCCCGACCTCAGCGACTCCGAGCGCCGCCGCGCGATCGGGCTGATCGAAGCCGCCGTGCACGACACCACGGCGCGGGCGGAGTGCAAACAGGACGGTGGCCCGGCGGCCTGCTTCGAGCTGGAAGGGGGCAGCTACGTCGTCTCCGGTGCGCCGGTCGTCGTCGACGCCGTCGCGCAGGCGCTGAAGGACGCGCTGCTCCTGTTGCTCGCTGTGGCGCTTGGGGTGATGGCGCTGACGCTGATGCTCGCCTTCCGCTCACGCTGGCGCCTTCTGCCGCTGGGCCTGGCGCTCAGCGCCACGGGGCTCACCTTCGGCCTCCTGGGCCTGACCGACGGCGCCCTGACGATGGCCTCGATCGCCGCCCTGCCGATCCTGATCGGCCTCGCCGTCGACTACGCGATCCAATTCCAGGCCCGCTACGACGAGGCATCCGACAACGGCTCCGAACCCCCAGCAGCCGCCCGCGCCGCCGCCGCAGCGGGCGGCCCAACCATCGCCACCGCTTGCCTGGCCACCGCAGTGGGCTTCCTGGCTTTGCAGCTCTCCCCGATCCCGATGGTCCGCAACTTCGGCCTGCTCCTGATTGCCGGTATCGCGATTGCCTTCGCCCTTTCTTTGACCGCGGGCTTCGCCGCCCTAGCCCGGAGGGACAAGTGGCTCCTCGGGCGGGTGGCCCGGGGGGAGGGGCCGAGAACGAAAACCTCGCCCGCAGGTCCCTCCCCCCGGGACAGGACCCGCCCGCCGGAGCTCCTCCTGTCCCTCTCGGTGGAGCGCCCAACCCTCGTCCTCGGTGTTGCCATCGCCTTAGCCGTCATCGGCTGGGGAGCCGGCACCCAGATCGAGACTGCCTCGCGAATCCAGTCGCTGGCACCGCAAAACCTCGAAGCCGTCCGCAACCTCAGCACCCTGGAAGAGACCACCGGCGTCTCCGGCGAGCTCGACGTCAGCGTCGAAGCCGAGGACCTCACCGACCCGGCGGTGGTCGCGTGGATGGCGGACTTCAAGCGCCGGGTCCTGCGGGCGAACGGGTTCCGGGGCGAGAACCCGAGTTGTCTCGACGCCGAGATCTGCCCCGGGCCCGCCCTCTCCGACTTCCTCGTCCGCGGCGGGGAAGAAGTGACCGCCAATGGGGTCGACGCGACGCTGGCGGCGCTCTCGCCCTACTCCCTGCGCCAGGTCGCGCCGATTGATCCCGAGACCGGCGAAGTCGGGACGGCGGCGCTGATCTCCTTCGGAATCCGGGCCCAGTCGCTGCGGGACCAGCAGCGGCTGATCGACCGGGTGCGGGCGGAGATCGGGACTCCCGGCGGGCCGGGCGGGCCGCCGGCCGGGGTCGCGGTGCGGCTCGCCGGCCTGCCGGTGATCGCCGCCGAATCGGCCGCCGACCTCGACGCCAGCCGCTACTGGCTGACCCTGGCCGGCCTGCTCGCGGTGGCGCTGGCGCTGCTCGCCGTCTATCGCTCCGTCTCCCGCGCCCTGCTGCCGCTGGTCCCGACGGTGCTGGCGACCGGTTGGGCCTCCCTGGCGCTCTGGGTCAGCGGCGTCCCGCTGAACCCGATGTCGGCGGCGCTGGGGGCGCTGACGATCGCCGTCGCCACCGAGTTCGGGGTGATCCTCTCCGGCCGATACCACGAGGAGCGGGCCGGCAGGAGCCCGGCCGAGGCGCTGCGCAGCGCCTACGCCCGCACCGGCGCCGCCGTGCTCGCCTCGGGGGTCACCGCGGTCGCCGGCTTCGCGGTGCTGATCGCCAGCGACGTCCGCATGCTGCGGGACTTCGGCTTCGTCACCGTGATCGACCTCGCCGCCGCCCTGCTCGGGGTGATGATCGTCCTCCCCGCGGTGCTGATCTGGAGCGAGGAACGATGAGGGACCGCTACTCGATCGTCGTCGGCCTGCTTTTCCTGATCCTGGTCGCGGTGGCGACTCTGAACTCTCTGAACGGCGGCGGTGCGGGGTGGACGCTCGGGATCGATCGCCCGCCCGATCGCTGGCCGCTGCCTGAGTTCGCCGTGCCGGCGGCCGAGCGCCAGCTCGAAGGCGACGCCAACGTCGCCCAGGACGACTGCGAATCCTCGGCCCTGCCCTGTCCGGCAGACGCCGTCCGCGACCCGGCCTGTGAGATCTCCACGGCAGGTGCGATCCGCGTCTGCGACCTCTTCGACCGGCCGCTGGTGATCTCGTTCTGGTTCACCAAAGGCGGCGACTGCGAGATCCAGCAAGACATCGTCGACCGGGTCTACCGCCGCTACCGTGGAAGGGTGAATTTCCTCTCCCTCAATATTCACGACGACCCCGATACCGTGCGCGAACTGGCGAGCGAGCGCGGCTGGGAGATGCCGGTCGGTTACGACCGCGACGGCGCCGTCGGAAGTCTCTACCGGGTCGGCGGCTGCCCCACCTTCGCCTACGCCTACCCCGGTGGCACCCTGCAGGCGGCCAGCATCGAGGTCAGCCAGGGGGAGTTGACCGCCAAGGTCGAGAGCCTGCTGACGGCGACCCGCGAGGCCGAGGTGGGCTGAGCCATGGGCGACCGCGAGGCGACCGATCCGCGGCTGGGCTGGGACCCGGCGCCGGAGCAGGGCTGGGTCGCGCCGCGGATCGCCGCCGAGTTCCCCGGGCTCGGGCTCGCCTGGGTCGAGGTCGACGTCCGCCCCGGCAGGAGCCCGGAGCCGGTGCGGCGGCGCCTGCGCGACCTCTCCGACCGCTTCTACGGCGCCCACGCGATCCGCATGCGCGAACGGCCGATCCCCTGGGCCTACCGCGTCTTCTTCCGCCAGATCGGGCTCGACCCCGACCACAACCGGACCCCGGTCGAGCAGCTGGCCCTGGAACGCCTCCACGACGGCGCCTTCAAGAGCGCGGGGCTGCCGCGCGACGCCCTGACCGTCGCGATCGTCGAGACCGGGGTGGCCCTGCGCGCCTTCGACGCCGACCGGATCGAAGGCGGCCTCTGCATCCGCGATTCCGCCCCCGGCGAGTCGCTCTCCGGGAAGCCCGGCGAGCTGGCGCAGGGCACGCTGACGATCGCCGACGGCTCCCGCCCGGTCGCCCTGCTCTTCGGGCAGGCTGCGGAGGGGTGCACGGTCGAGTCCGCCACCCGCCGCATCGCGATCGTCGCCACCCGGGTCAAGGGGGTGCCGGAGATCGCGATCGAGGAGGCGCTGTGGATGGCCGCGGCAACCGCCGAGGCCGCCTCGGGCGCTTAACCGTCGCTCCCCTTGTCGCCGCGTGGAGGTGATTTACACTCGGAGCGAGGAACGATGCCGGATCTGCTCTCACGAGACAGCTTCACGGGGCTTCGCGTCGACGTCGACGAGCGTGCCGCGCGGCGTGAGCTGCGGCGCCAGATCGGCGCCCTCGAGCAGCGGCTGGCCGCTCTCTTCGCCGAGGGCTTCGGCCGGGTCGAGGTCGGTCACCGCGTCGCCGCGATCGCGACCGCACCGCGGCTGCTCGACCTCGGGGAGCTGGAGCGGCTGCGCGACGAGCTCGCCGACCGCGTCGCCGATGCGCGGCTGACCCTGGCCGAGCAGGACCGGCTCGAGGCCGCCAACCGCGAGCGGTTGCGCGAGATGATGGCGGCGCCGGAGAACTTCAAGTGGGTCCAGATCAGCCGCGACGACATCGGCGCCCCGGGCTGCGGCCACTGGCACTCGCGCCCCGTGCTCGGCCCGATCGGGATGCTGATGGGCTGGTGGCGGGTCAAGGTCTCCTCCGGATGTCCGTTAGCCGGGCGGCTTGCGGCCGTTGAGCGCGGGGGAGAGGAAGCCGGCGCGCCGAGTGGCGAAGCCGGACGAGCGCCCGCCGGCTCCCTGGGGGTCGGCACCGCTGGCCGAGCTGGTGATCCTCGCCGGCATCGTCTCGCTGATCGTCGGCATCGCCGGCCAGCACCCGACCGCGATCGGGCTCGGCGTCGCGCTGGCCGGCCTCGGCGGGATGGAGGTGGCGATCCGCGAGCACTTCGCCGGCTACCGCTCGCACACGACGCTGCTGGCCGGAGCGGTCTTCGTCTTCACCGTCGGCCTGCTCTTCTACGTCGCCGACCAGATCCTCGCGGTCAGCCTGGCGGTCGGTGCGGTCGCCTTCGCGATCGCCTTCTACCTGGCGCGCCGCGCATTCCAACGCGCTTCCGGAGGCCTCAGCTTCCGGGTCGGTGGAATGCGCGGCTGAAAGCGCTAGGCAGCTACCGGGTCGTGGCTTCCGGCCGAGCGGGAAGCGAGCTCGGCCGAGAGCAGACGACGTTGCCGGGAAGTCAGGGTGCCGAGCTGCTTGTTCTCGTTCAGTGCGAGCGGGGTGAGGAACTTGCGGGCGCGGGTACGGCCCCAGCGGCGCTGGCTGGTGAGGAGCTCGGAGATCGTCATGCTCTCCGTCTCCCAGGGGCAATCGCGGACCACCTCGGACGCGTCGAGATCACCCCGTCCGATCGCACGCTTCAGCTCGGCTCGGGCGAGTCGAACGAGGTTTGCCCGTTCGAGCGCTTGCATGTGCTGCGGTGCTTCTACCTGAACTGCGGTAGCGGTAGTCATTGCGGTTGCCGTGGTGGCAGCGTCCACTGGACTCCTCCCTTCAAGGAATCGGTTAACTGGAAATCTCGCCGGGTGACAAGTGGCAACAGGCCGTAGCCTGCTCCGGATCGAGGTCTCTTTCCGGACGCCCCGCCGGGCCATCCGTCGAGAGAGGCCAAGCTATGCCCCGGGCCCGGCTCCCGTCAACCCGATGTGAAGGAAATGACGCGCGGGCTGGTCGCTAAGAGCAACAATTTCGGCACCGCGCGGGAGGTGTCCCGATCCGCCCAAGCCTGAAACTACCCAGGACGGGGGATGTCAAGATCCGGTTATCGGGGATCTAGGACCGTGGAAGGTCCGGGAAGTCCTGGATCACCCGGGCGATCGTCCCCAGGGCACCGTCGAGGTGCTCGCGCTCGTGGGTCGCCATCAGGCTGGTCCGCAGCAGCGCCCCGCCCGGGGGGACCGCCGGATGGATCGCGACGTTGGTGTAGACGCCGGCGTCGAACAGTGCCTTCCAGAGCAGCACCGCCTGCCAGTCGTCACCGACCATCACCGGCACCACCGGGGTGGTTGCGACGGCGCCGCCGGGCAGGGTCCCGGGCTCGATCACCTTCAGGCCCAGGTGGCGCAGGCCCTCGCGCAGGTACTCGGCGTTGTCCAGCAGCGCCTCGAACAGCTCCGGGCCCTCCGCGCGGATCACCCGCAGCGCCGCCAGGGCGGCGCCGACGGCGGCGGGGACGGCCGAGGCGCTGAAGATGAAGGAGCGGGAAGAGACCCGCAGGTACTCGATCACGTCGGCCGGGCCGGCGATGAAGCCGCCGCAGGAGGCGAGGCTCTTGGAGAAGGTGCCCATTCGCAGGTCGACCTCGTCCTCGAGCCCGAACAGCTCCGCGGCGCCGGCGCCGCGGGCGCCGAGGACGCCGGCGCCGTGGGCCTCGTCGACCATCAGCCGCGCCCCGTAGGCCTGGCAGAGCTCGACGATCCGGGGCAGGTCGCAGACGTCGCCCTCCATCGAGAAGACGCCGTCGACGATGACGAGGACGCCGCCGCCGTCCGCGGCGGCCCGCTGCAGCATCTTCTCCAGCTTGTCCATGCGGTTGTGGCGGAAGGGGCGCAGCTTGGCGCCGGAGAGGCGGCAGCCGTCGAGGATCGAGGCGTGGTCGCCGGAGTCGCAGATCACGGTGTCGGCGGGGCCGAGGATGGTGCCGATGCAGCCGACGTTCGACTGGTAGCCGGTGGTGTAGACGATCGCGTCCTCGGTCCGCATCCATTCCGCCAGCTCGCGCTCGAGCTCCAGGTGCAGCGGCGTCGTCCCGTTCAGAAGGCGCGAGCCGGTGACGCCGGTGCCGTAGGTCTCCAGCGCGTCGCGGGCGCCCTGTTTGACCCGCTCGTCGCCGGTCAGCCCCAGGTAGTTGTTGGAGCCGAGCATGATCGTCTCCCGCCCCTCCATCTCCACCACCGGCCCGGCCTGCGAGGTGAGCAGCCGGAAGTAGGGGAGGAGGTCATGCTCCCTGGCGGCTTCGAGCTGCTCGAGGCGGTCGTGGCTGCGTGCCTTCGCGAAGACGTCGACCGGGGCCTTGGCGGTCTCACCCATCGCTCCAGAGTGTAAGTTGCGGCCGGATGGGAAGCGTGACGATCCGGCCGGTGCACGGCCGCCGCGAGCTGAAGCGGTTCGTCAAGGTCCCCTTCGGGATCCACCGCGACCACCCGCAGTGGGTGGCGCCGCTCATCTACGAGCGCATGCAGTTCCTCGACCCCGGCAAGAACCCCTGGTTCGAGCACGGCGAGGCGCAGCTGCTGATCGCCGAGCGCGACGGCGAGCCGGTGGGCCGGATCAGCGCCCACCTCGACCGCCGCTGGGACGAGTACCAGGGCGGCAGCGACGCGATGTTCGGCTTCTTCGAGACGGTCGAGGACGCCGAGGTGGCGCGGGCGCTGCTGGAGGCGGCGACGGAGTGGGTTGCAGGGCAGGGGCGGGAGCGGATCCTCGGCCCGATGGACTTCACCACCAACGACGAGATCGGGATCCTGATCGAGGGCTACGAGCGGCGGCCGATGATCCTCGAGCCCTGGCACCCGCCCTACTACCGGGAGCTGATCGAGTCGCTCGGCTTCGGCAAGACGATGGACGTGCTGATGTGGGAGCTGCAGTTCGGCGACCTCAAGGAGGGCGAGCGCTTCGACCCTTCGATCCACGCCGCCGCGAAGAAGGCGCTGGAGGACGAAGGGATCGCGATCCGCAACATGCGCAAGCGCGACATGGCGAACGAGGTGCGGCGCTTCATGGACGTCTACAACGAGGCCTGGGGCAGCAACTGGGGCTTCGTCCCGATCACCGACGCCGAGGTCGAGTTCCAGGCGAAGAACCTGAAGCAGGTGCTGGACGAGAACTGGACCTACATGGCCGAGAAGGACGGCGAGGTGGTGGGGGCGGCGCTGACCCTGCCTGACGTCAACCAGGTGATCGCGAAGCTGAACGGGCGCCTGCTGCCCTTCGGCTGGGCGAAGTTCCTGCTCGGCCGGCGCAAGATCGACCAGTGCCGCGTCTTCGCGCTCGGGGTCAAGCACGAGTACCGCCACAGCGGCGTCGCCGCCGGGCTCTACCTGCGACACCTCGAGGAGGCCGCCGTCCCCGGCGGCATCGTCGGCGGCGAGATGGGCTGGATCCTGGAGACGAACGAGGCGATGAACCGGGCGATGGAGGGGATGGGCGGCGAGGTGGTCAAGCGCTACCGCCTGTACGAGCGGGCGTTGTAGAGCCCCTCGTCAATGTCCGCAGTTTGCGGTGAGCTGTTGGGACGCGACTTCGGCCGGCGCTAGAGTCGGGCCGGTGAGCGACCTCGATCTAGACGGCGAGATCCTCGCTGAGGAAGACGCCGAGCCGCGCGAGGCCACCGAGCCGGTGCGACCGCTGCCGCTTCCCTACGAGGAGCGGGCCGACGCGGGGCTGCCGGTGCTGCGGGCGGAGGTCCGCACCGCCGCGCTTGCCGCCGCCGGCGGGGTCCTCGCCGGGGCCGCGACCGTCGCCGCCGTGCGCGCGGTCAGCGCCGCCGGCGTCAAGTCCCGCTCGCCGCGCCGCCGCCTCGGGCGCCGCGAGCGGCCCAACGTCGTCGCCAGCCGCTCCTTCCTGGTCGACGTCCACCTGCTCGGGCGCTAGTCCGCGGTGCCGGCGCCGGCGCTCGAAACGGAGGTGAGGCCGCCCTCGCCCTTCCGCTTGCCCCGCGGCAGCGAGGACCTGACCTTGCGGGTCCGCGACGGCATCGCGACCCGGTTCCTGCACGCGCAGGGCAGCCCGGTGCTGGTGCGGGCCTGGCAGCCCGGTCCGGGGCGGCTGAAGCTGCGGGCGCAGGGGCTCGACCCCGCCGGCGTCGAGTACGGCCTGACGGCGGCCACCGACGCCGCCCCCGCCGGGCCGGCGCAGCTGCGGCTGGCGCTGGAGAGGATGCGCTTCGCGCTCGGCGCCGACGACGACCTGACCGAGTTCCACCGCCGCTTCCGCCGCGACGAGCTGCTCGGGCCGCTGATTCGCCGCATGCCCGGCTTCCGGCCGCGCCGCCGCCCCTGGCCGTGGGAGGCGCTCGCTTCGGCGATCGTCGGCCAGCTGATCGAGGCCGACCGCGCCGCCCGGATCGAACGCCGCATCATCGGCCGTTGGGGGTCGCGGGCGGGGCCCGGGCGGGAGGCGCCCCGCGACGTCCCCGGGGCGGCGGCGATCGCCGGCCGCGCCCCGGCCGAGCTGGAGTCGATGGACCTCGCCGCCAGCCGCGCCGTGGCGCTGCGCCGGGTGGCGCGGGAGGTCGCGGCGTCCCGCTGCGCGATCGAGTCCGCCGCGGCCGACCGTCGCCTGCTCTCGATCCCCCAGATCGGCCCCTGGACGGTCCAGTGCCTCGGGCTCCATGGCCGCGGCGAGATGGACTCGCTGCCGGCCGGCGACCTCGCCTACCTCAAGCTCGTCGGCCGTCTCGCCGGGCTCGGGCGGCGGGCGACGGTCCCCGAGGTGGAGGAGTTCTACGCCCCGTATGAGCCCTACCGCGGGCTCGTCGGGGCGTTGACCCTCGCGGGCCTGTACCGGGTCGTCGCCCGGGGCAGGCCGCTGCGCATGGCCGCCTGAGCAACCGCTTCGCATCACGCACGGTTTCGTGCCTGGACGCGGCTGGGGTCAAGGGGGTGGGACATCTGTCGATACACAGACATGCGCGAGCCGGGGGACAGGCAGTGGCCGGAGCACGAGTTCAACGAATTCGTCGACCAGATAGCGACCGGCGGCGAGGATTACCGGCGCCTGGTCGAGCGGCTGCCGGTGATCGTCTACACGGCTGAGATCGGCGAGGAGGGCCGCTGGCGCTACGTCAGCCCCCAGGTCGAGGAAATCCTCGGCTACACGCCTGAGGAGCTGACCAGCGACCCGACCCTGTGGGTGCGGCTGCTGCACCCCGACGACCGCGAGCGGGCGCTGGCGATCGAAAGCAACGCCGACCTCGGCGACCGCGACACCACCCCGATCGAATACCGGATGCGCACCCGAGGCGGCAAGATCGTCTGGATGCTCGACGAGGCGGTGCTGGAAGCCGACGAGCAGGGGGTGCCGGTCTGGCACGGCGTCCTCTACGAGGTCAGCGAACGCAAGAACGCCGAGGCCGAGCTGCAGCGGGCGCTCTCACAGCAGGCGGTCGTCGCCAAACTCGGCGAGCGGGCGCTGGGGGACGGCGACCCGGAGGCGCTGATGCGGGACGCGACCGCGCTGATCGCCGAAATCGACGGTGTCCACAGCGCCTGCATCTGGGAGCTCTCCCGCGACGGGCGCCGCCTCAACCTGCGCGCCGGGCTGGAGGACGAGGTGGTCGGAGCCGGCCGCCGCGTATCCGCCTCGCGCGACTCCCACGCCGGCGCCGCGCTCGACTCGGGCGCGCACGCGATCGTCGACGACTGGGACACCGAGGACCGCTTCACGATGCCGCCGGTGCTGCGCGTGGTCGGCGCCGCCAGCAGCTTGGCGGTGATCATCGACGGCAAGGACCACCCCTTCGGCGTCCTCGACCTGCACGCGGCCGAGCCGCACCGGTTCAGTGCCAAGGACGTCGCCTTCGTGCAGGCCGCCGCCAACGTCCTTGCCGACGCGATCGAGCGCCACGCCTCCGACCTGGCGCTGCGCCACCGGGTCCTCCACGACGCCCTGACCGGGCTGCCGAACCGGCTCAGCTTCGTCGACACGCTGACCGACGCGCTGCGCCGCGCCACCGCCTCCGGCTCGCCCGTCGGGATCCTCTTCCTCGACCTCGACCACTTCAAGCTGATCAACGACAGCCTCGGCCATCACGCCGGCGACGCCCTGCTGCGCGCGGTGGCGCCGCGCCTCCGCGCCCACCTGCGGCCCGGTGACGTCGTCGCCCGCTTCGGCGGCGACGAGTTCGGGATCCTGATCGACCGCCTCGCCGACGACGCCGAGGCGGCGGCGATCGCCGACCGCGTCGCCGCGGCCTTCGCGCAGCCGTTCTCGATCGACGGCGTCGAGCACTTCGTCAGCGCCAGCATCGGCGTAGCCGTGGCCGTCGCCTCCGAGCGCCAGGTCAACGCCGAGCTGCTGATCCGCGACGCCGACGCGGCGATGTACCGGGCGAAGGAGAGCGGCCGCGCCCGCTGCGTGATGTTCGACGCCGAGATGCGGGCCTGGGCGATGCGCCGGCTCCAGGTCGAACGCGAGCTGCGCCACGCGCTCGAGCGCGACGAGCTGACGCTCCACTACCAGCCCGTCGTCAACCTCGGCAACGGCGAGATCTCCGGCCTCGAGGCGCTGGTGCGCTGGAAGCACCCACAGCGCGGGTTGCTCGACCCGGCCGAGTTCGTCTCCGTCGCCGAGGACAGCGGCCTGATCGAGCCGATCGGCCGCTGGGTGCAGGACCGCGCCTGCCGGCAGGCGCTCGACTGGCACCGGCTGCGCCCAGACGCCCGCCCGTTCGACGTCGCCGTCAACCTCTCCGCCCGGCAGGTCGCCCACCGCGACCTGCCGGCGACCGTGGCCGAGATCCTCGCCCGCACCGGCCTCGAGCCCGAACACCTGCGGCTGGAGATCACCGAGAGCGTCCTGGTCGAGGAGTCGGCGACGGCGATCTCCTCGCTGGAGGCGCTGAACGAGCTCGGCGTGCGGCTGGTCCTCGACGACTTCGGCACCGGCTACTCATCGCTCGCCTACCTCAACCGCTTCCCCTTCCACGCGCTGAAGATCGACCGCTCCTTCGTCGACGCGCTGGGGATCGAGCAGGAGCGGACGGCAATCGTCGAGGCGATCATCGGGATGGCGCGGGCGCTCTCGCTGGAGGTGATCGCCGAGGGGGTGGAGAGCGAGGTGCAGCTGGCCGAGCTGCGCCGCCTCGGTTGCGACTACGCCCAGGGGCACCTCTTCCACGTGGCGATGCCGGCCAGCGAAGTCAGCCGCCTGATCGGCGAAGACGCGCTGAGCTATTCGGGGATAACGCCCGGCAGGTAGGCGTTGCTGAGCAGTTCCGCCGTGTTTGGCAACGACTCGATCTGGCCGTTGTCGCGCATCCAGGCAGCGAAGGTCTTCCACTCGGCCGGGTCCATGTAGCCGTAGGGCTGCCCCTGCACGCGCTCGCCGAGCAGCGGCAGCGTCGCTTCGACCTCGGCCCGGGTCAGTTTCGCGTCGAGGTCGCCGTTGGCTTCGGTGATCGCTTCGACCGCCGCGTTGGGCTGTTCGACGGCGGCGTCGGTGCCGCGCTCGAGGGCGGCGACGAAGAGGCGGATCTTCTCCGAGTCGGCCTCCAGCGAGTCGCGGTTGGCGACCAGGACGAGCTCGTCATAGGTGGGGACGCCGAGCTGGTCGACCGGGGTGACGACCGGTGCTTTGCCGCGTTCGCGCAGGTCGACGCCCTCGACGTTGCTGTAGCCGCCGAGCATCGCCTGGGCGCTGCCGCCGACCAGCGCCGGCAGCAGTCCGAAGCCGACGTTGACCGACTTCACCGCCGAGGGCGCGAGGTTGGCGCGGGCGAGGATCGTGTCGAGGAAGGCGTCCTGGTAGGGGATCCCGGCGGTGGCGACCGTCTTGCCCTCGAGGTCGGGGATGCCCCCGATCCCGGATTTGGCCAGCCAGATCATCGAGGTCAGCGGCCGGTTGACCAGCGCGCCCACCGCGACCACCGGCAGCCCCTGCTCGTGCGCGAGCATCAGCTCGGGCTCGTAGGAGATCGCCAGGTCGGAGCGGCCGGCGGCGACATGCTTGATCGGCGCCGCCGGGTCGGAGGGGGCGTCGATCGAGACGTCGAGCCCGGCTTCCTCGAAGTAGCCGAGCTTCTGCGCCATGTAGATCCCGGCGTGGTCCGGGTTGGGGTAGAAGTCGAGGGTGAGCGAGAAGGGCTCGGCCGCGGTGCTCGAATCCTCCGACTTCTCGCCGCAGGCGGCGAGGCCGAGGAGGAGTGCCAGCAGGGCAACGACGACGGCGATCGCCGGGCGACGGGGCGTCTTCATCCCCTGTGTTCTATCGCCAAGTGACGACGCGGCGCTCCGCGAGTGCGGTCAGGCCGAATAGAGCAAGCCCGATCGCGGAGAGCACGAACACGGCTCCGAACAGCCTCGCGATCTCGAGCTGGGCGTTGTCCTGGAGGATCTGGTGGCCGAGGCCGGAGCTGGAGCCGACCCACTCGCCGAAGACCGCCCCGAGGGGGGCGAAGACGATCGCGATCTTGGTCCCGGTGAAGAGGTAGGGCAGCGCCGCTTTGGCCTCGAGGCGGCGGAAGATCTGCCAGCGCGAGGCGTAGAGGCTGCGCATCAGCTTGGTCGCGTCGGGGTCGACCGAGCCGAGGCCCTGGACCGTCGCCACGGTGATCGGGAAGAAGCAGACGAGGACGACGACCAGCGCCTTGGGGACGATTCCGAAGCCGAACCAGAGGACGAGGATCGGGGCGACGACGATGATCGGGATCGTCTGCGAGGCGATCATCAGCGGGTAGGTGGCGCGGCGGACGAGGACCGAGAAGTGCATCGCGACCGCAAAGGCGATCCCGGTGACGAGGGCGCAGGCGAAGCCGAGCAGGATCTCCTGCAGCGTCACCCAGGCGTTTTCGGCCAGCAGCGAGCGGTTCTCCCAGATCGCGCGGGCGATTTCCGCCGGCGAGGGGGCGAGGAAGTCTTCGAGGCCGAGCAGGTCGGCGAGGGCGCCGGTCGAGGCGGCGAGCTGCCAGAGGCCGATCAGCGCCGCCAGGAAGAGGCCCGGTAGCAGCCAGCGATTCACTGCGCACCCTCGTGCAGGGCCCGCAGCGCCCGCTCGCGGACGGCGACGAACTCGGGGGCGGTGACGGTGGCGTCGCGGTCGGCCGCGCGCGGGGCGGGGGCCGCCAGCTCGGTGACGATCCGGGCCGGGCGGGCGGAGAGCACGGCGACCTGGTCGCAGAGGTAGAGCGCCTCCTCGACGTCGTGGGTGACGAGCACAACCGTGCGCGGGTCCTCGCGCAGCGCCGCCGCCAGCCACTCCTGCATTTCCGCTCTGGTGATCGCGTCGAGCGAGGCGAAGGGCTCGTCCAGCGCCAGCACCGGCTTGCCGGAGATGAGGGTGCGGAGGAAGGCGACGCGCTGGCGCATCCCGCCCGAGAGCTCGGTTGGGCGGGCGCGCTCGAAGCCGGCGAGGCCGAAGCGCTCGAACAGCGCCGCCGCCTGGCCGCGCGCCTCGGCGCGGCCGACGCCGCGGTTGCGCAGTGCCAGCGCCGCGTTGTCGATCGCCGAGTACCAGGGCAGCAGCAGGTCGCGCTGGGGCATGTAGGCGCAGCGGTCGAGGCGCCCGGCGCCGTCGCGAGCAGCGTCGACCTCGACCGTGCCGCCGGCCGGCTCGCGCAGGCCGCAGATCAGCTCCAGCAGCGTCGACTTGCCGCAGCCGGAGGGGCCGACCAGGCCGAGGACGCCGTGCGGCTCGACCTCGAGGTCGAGCCCGGCCAGCGTGCGGAGCTCGCCATAGCTGTGCTCGAGGCCGCGGATCGCCAATCCGCCGCCTGTCTGCCGGGGAGGGGCAGGCGGCGCTTCGGCGGCTTCGATTTGCCCAGTTTCGGCGCTCATGTTGATATCCTGCCGCACTCCGCACTCCTGACCAAAGAGGTCAGGAAAGTCGATAAGCACCCCTGTGCGGCAGTAGGCAGAACATCACGCATGGACCCGGCAATCGTCCTCTTCGGATTGGGCATCGGCGCAATGGTCGGCATGACCGGCATGGGCGGCGGCACCCTGATGACCCCGCTGCTGATCCTCATCTTCGGGGTCAAGCCGGTGACCGCGATCGGGACCGACATCTTCTACGCGGCGGTGACGAAGACGGTCGGGGGCTGGCGGCACCTGCGGATGGGCACGGTCAACATGAGCCTGGCGCTGTGGATGGCGGCCGGCAGCGTGCCCGCCGCCGTGACGGGCGTCTGGGCGATCTCGGTCCTGCAGAGCAAGATCGGCGAAGAGCGCCTCGACTCGATCGTCTACGCGCTGCTCGGCGGCACCCTGTTGATGGTCGGTGTGATCACCCTGGCGCGGGCGCTGATCCTCAGCAAACTGGTCGAAGAGCGCGACGACTTCGAGCTGCAGCGCCGGCACAAGATCGCCGCGGTGGCAATCGGCGCCACCACTGGGTTCGTGATCGGGATCACCTCCGCCGGCTCGGGCACGGTGATCGCGATCCTGCTGATCGCGGTTTTCCGGCTGACGCCGGTCAAAGTGGTCGGCACCGACGTCTTCCACGCCGCGATCCTGCTCTGGGCCGCGGGCATCGCCCACTGGGTCGGCGGCAACGTCGACTTCGTCCTCGCCGCGAACATCCTGCTCGGGTCGATTCCGGGGGTGATCATCGGCTCGCACTTCGCCGCCCGGGCGCCGACCCGCTTCCTGCGCACGGCGCTCGGCGTCGTCCTGGTCGCTTCGGGGATCGTCACCGTGCAGAAGGGAGACCCGGTGGTCTGGCCGATCGCTGCCATCGTCGCCGGCATCGGCCTCGGGTTGCTGATCTGGTTCCCACGCTGGTGGAACGAGCGCCGGGTCCGGCGCGAGGCCGAGCAAGCTCGCGACCGCTCCGACGATCTCGCGCCTGAGGTTGTCGGCTGATTGATTTACTAGGCATATGCGCGTTTCTGCCAAGGCTGACTACGCGGTGCGGGCCGCCGCCGAGCTCGCCGCCGCGGAGGAGGGCCCGGTCAAGGGTGAGCGCCTCGCCGAGGCGCAGGACATCCCGCTGCAGTTCCTCGAGCACATCCTGCTCGAGCTCAAGCACCACGGCATCGTCCGCGCCCGCCGCGGCGCCAAGGGCGGCTACTGGCTCGCCCGCCCCGCCGACGAGGTGACGATCGCCGAGATCGTCCGCGCCGTCGAGGGCCCGATCGCCCACGTCCAGTCGACCCCACCCGAGGCGATCGAGTACCGCGGCAACTCCAAGCACCTGCAGGAAGTGTGGATCGCCGTCCGCGCCAGCCTCCGCACCGTGCTCGAGTCGGTCACCCTCGCCGACCTCGTCTCGGGCGAACTGCCGGAGGTCGTCAGCGACCTCGCCGCGACCCCAGACGCCTGGGTCGCTCGCTAGCGCCATAGGGACTGAGCGGAGCGAAGGCCGGCGATGCCGGCCAACCCCCAGCTTCTGTCAATTGGAGCTGGCCCCGAGCTCCGTTGCTTCAGCTGATCAGGGACGGCTCGCGGGGGAGTGGTCGGGGGTCCCTCCAGCGGCGTCCTGATTTTCGCAGCGGAGCAGTTGGCGAGAGACGGGAAGTTAACGGCGAAAATCCCAGCAAGCAGGAGGGACCCCCGAGCGCTCCTCCGGGTGCGCCTCAATGCTTCTGCGGCTCCTCCACCGGCACCGGCACCAGGTCGAAGTCGGTCCCGAGCCGAAGCTCGCTGTAGCGCCGGGTCCAGTCGTCGTTGACGCGGTCGGACTGGCGCTTCATGCGGGGCTCGAAGGCGAAGTCGGCGGGGGTCTCAAGGTCGAGACGGTCGAGCAGGCGCAGGGTGCTGGTCTCGTAGTCGTCGGCGAAGTTCTCGTAGAGGACGAGGATCGGCTTGATGCCGGCGTGCTCGAAGAAGGCGTCCCAGCTGGCCTCTTCGGCGAGGATCCCCTGCAACAGGTGGTCGATCGCGCGGTAGTGGAAGCGCAGCTGCGGGCGGTGCTCCTCGAGGAAGCTGCGGTAGGGGGGACCGCCGCCGTCCTCGACCGAGGCGGCCTTGGCCTGGGCCTGGTCCTCGCGCCAGGTCGCCGTCTGCACCGCCTTCCACAGCGAGACCGCCTGTCGCACCTTGTTGGCGCGGACGACGCGGACGAACCTGACCTCGGGGAAGACGGAGGGGAGCAGCTCGGCCAGCGACACGTCGCGGCAGCTGGGAATGTTGCGCAGGAGGCTGACGAAGTCGCCCAGGTAGCCCCACATCAGCTTCGCGCCGAACATCCCGTTCGGCGTCGTCCCGGCCTCGAAGGCCCACTCCAGATAGCGGTCGTAGGCGGCGCGGCTCCACAGCGGCGAACGTGGCTGCGGCTCGGCGCCGATCGCGCGCTCGCCGAGGTGGTCGCGGATCGAGGGGTCCTCGATGCCGGCGAAGTACTCCTCGGGGCGGCGCGGGCGACCGCTGTGGCGCAGCGCCTCGAAGTACTCCTCGGGGCGCCCGGCGACCCCCGTTTCCTCCAGCGCGTGGCAGACCAGGGTGCTGCCGCTTCGCGGGGTGGCGCAGACGAGGTAGGAGCGATCGGGTTGCATCCAAATCCCTCTCCCGATTATGTCGATCAACAAAGACTATTAAATATCGCGCTCGCTAGGCTCTCTGGTTGTACCCAGATGGAGGAGAAAGTCGACTTGGACGCACCCAACGTTCTCTACATCCACTCGCACGACACCGGCCGCTACGTGCAGCCCTACGGGTTTCAGGTGCCGACGCCGAACATCCAGATGCTGGCCGACCAGGGGGTGCTCTTCCGCGAGGCGTTCTGCGCGGCGCCGACCTGCTCGGGCAGCCGCGCCAGTCTGCTGACCGGGCAGTACTGCCACAGCAACGGCATGTTCGGCCTCGCCCACCGGGGCTGGGAGCTGAGCGACTACGGCCACCACTGGGTCCACACACTGCGCCGGGCCGGGTATCACTCGACCCTGATCGGCGAGCAGCACATCTCGGTCGACCCCGGGGTGATCGGATACGACCGGCTGGTCGACGTCGGCTCCAACCACGCCGAGAAGGTGGCGCCGCTGACGATCGAGGCGCTGCGCGAGGCCCCGCCCGAGCCCTGGTTCATGTCGGTCGGGTTCTTCGAGACCCACCGCGACTTCTCCGCCCCGACCTCGGTCCGCGACACCCTCTACTCGCTGCCTCCGTCCAACCTGCCGGACGTGGTTGCCACCCGCCGCGACATGGCCGCGTTCAAGGCCAGCGCCCGCTCGCTCGACCAGGGGATCGGCGCCGTATTGCACGCCCTGCACGACCACGGCCTGGTCGAGAACACGCTGGTGATCTGCACCACCGACCACGGCGTCGCCTTCCCGCGGGCCAAGGCGACGCTTTTCGACCGCGGGATCGGCGTGATGATGATCGTGCGGGGCCCGGCCGGCTTCACCGGCGGCAAGGTCCTCGACGCTCCGGTCAGCCACCTAGACGTCTTCCCGACGCTCTGCGAGCTGGCCGGGGTCGAGGCGCCGGCGTGGCTGCAGGGGGACTCGCTGATGCCGCTGGTGCGCGGGGAGGTCGACCGCCTCCACGACGCGATCTTCGCCGAGGTCACCTTCCACGCCGCCTACGAGCCGCAGCGGGCGGTCCGCACCGACCGCTGGAAGTACATCCGCCGCTTCGACGAGTACCCGCACCCGGTCCTCGCCAACTGCGACGACAGCGCCAGCAAGCAGCTCCTGATCGAGGCCGGCTGGGGCGAGCAGGTCGTCCCCAGGGAGGAGCTCCACGACCTCGTGCTCGACCCCGCCGAGGGCTCCAACCTGGCCGGCGACCCGGCGGCCGAGGAGGTGCTGGAGGAGATGCGGGCCCGCCTCGACGCCTGGATGCGGGAGACCGCGGACCCGCTCCTCGACGGGCCGGTGGCGCCGCCGCCCGGCGCCGTGGTGAACGAGCAGTGGCAGGTCTCTCCCGACGAGGGGGTCCAGCCGCTTAGGGCCGGTCCCACGGCCGCGCCATCCAGGTGAGGCAGGTCCAGCCGGGGACCAGGGCGCCGGCTGGGTCGCGGGTCTCGCCGTGGGCGAAGACCGAGAGGCCGCAGTTGTGCGAGCCGAGGTTCCAGACCCCCGCCGCCATCGACGCCTCGAAGCCGTCGCCGAGGACCGAGTCGAGCAGGAAGAAGCGGGTGAAGATGCCGTGGGTGACGAGCAGCGGCCGCTCGCCGAGCGCGCCTGCCTCGAGCTCGCCCTTCAGCCGCCGCACCCGCCCGATCGCCCCCTCGAAGTCCTCGCCGCCGTGCAGCTCGTGCGCGTAGTCGACGACCTCCGGCTCCAGCCCCAGCGCCGCTCCCACCTCGGCCGCCGTCTCCCGCGCCCGCCGCAGCGGGCTCGTCAGCAGCCGGGTCGCGCCCTCCGCGGCCAGCCCGGCGCCGGCGGCGCGCGCCTGGGCGTGGCCCCGCTCGGTCAGCCGGTCGCCGTGCTCCTCGCCCAGCGGCTCGGCGCCGCTGTGGGCGTTGTGGGCGGACTCGCCGTGGCGCAGGAACAGCGCCCGGGTCATTCCGCGGCGGGGACGCCGCCGGCGACGACGTTGACGAAGTTCTCCAGGTGGCGGGTGGTCCAGCACTCGAAGGCGCCGTCGCAGTGGCGCTCGTAGGCGGCCATCACCGAGTCGCCGTAGTTCCAGTAGAGCTTCGGCTCCGGGTTGAGCCAGAACAGGCGCCCGGCCCGCTCCGCCACCTGGGCGAAGACCTCGGCGTGGGGCTGGCGGCCGTTGGTGCGGGCGTCGCCGAGCACGATCACGGTCGAGCGCGGGTCGAGCTCGTCGGAGATCTCGGTCAGGAACTCGAGCCAGACGCGGCCGTAGTCGGTGTAGCCGGAGACGTCGGCGACGCCGCCCTCGGAGGAGATCCGCTGGGCGACGACGGCGAAGTCGCGCTCGTGCTCGAAGACGTCGGTCACCTCCGAGATCCGCTCGATGAAGACGAAGCTGCGCAGTTTTCGGAACGAGTCGTGAAGCGCGTGGAGGACGGAGAGGAAGAAGACGCTGGCCGAGGTGACCGAGGTGGAGACGTCGCAGAGGACGTAGATCTCCGGCCGTCGCGGCCGCTTCGGCTTGTACTTGAGCCGCAGCGGCACGCCGCCGGTCTCCAGCGAGGCCCGCATCGTCCGCCGCACGTCCACGTGCCCGCCCTGGCGGCGGCCGCGCTGCTCCTGCCCCAGCGTCGCCAGCCGCCGCTTCATCTGCCCGACCGCGCGGTGGACGGCGGCGAGGTCCTGGGTCGGGCTGGTCGGCAGGGCGCGGTCGAGCTCGGCCAGGGGGCGGGAGGGGGGCAGGGTCTGGGTTCGCTCGATCAGGTCCCGCTCGAGCTCACGCCGCAGGTGGCGCTCGAAGGCGGTCAGCTGCTTGCGGTCGATCGGCGGCCGCTCCTCGCCCTCGGCGTTCGGCGGCTGGCTGCCGGCGGTGAGGCCGAGGGTGCGGCGGATCCGCTGCACGTCGACCCCGACCACGCCGGAGCCCTCGCCCTGGCCGAAGGCGGCGATCGCCAGCCGCGCCAGGTCGCGCAGCCGGTCCTCGTCGCCGTTCGCCATCGCCTCGCGGATCTGCTCGCCGAGCTCGCCGACGTCGAGCCGCTCGCCGCCGCCCGCGCCCTCCTCGGCGCCGCCCTGTCCCTCGCCCTCCTCGCTGATCCCGCGCTGGACCGCCTCGGCCTCGGCGGCGCGGAAGAAGTAGCGGTCGAAGAGCAGCTCGAAGACGCGGCGGTCGTCCTGGGACTTGGCGATCGTCGCCGCCAGCGCCTCGCGGAAGTCCGCCTGCGAGGTCCACTCGACCTGCTCCAGGGCGGCGAAGGCGTCGAGGATCTCCGAGGTCCCGACCGCGACCCCCTCGCCCCGCAGCTCCTCGCAGAACCCGAGCAGCTTCGCCGCCAGCCCCGGGGGGCCGGCGTCGGCCTTGGGCCCGTAGGGCGAGGAGGCCGCCGGGCTCACCCCGCCCGGCTCGGTGCCTCGGCCAGTTTCATCCCGACCCGCTCGGCGACCAGGTCGATGTCGGTGCGGTGCTTGACGATGATCGACATCGACTGGTTGAAGGTCTCGCGGTCGATGTCCTCGGCGCCCATCAGCAGGAGCGTCCGCGCCCAGTCGATCGACTCGGCGATCGAGGGCGGCTTTTTCAGGTCCAGCGCCCGCACCATCCCGATCACCTCGACCAGGCGCCGGGTCAGGCTCTCGGAGAGCTCCGGCGCGTGCAGGCGGACGATTTCCATCTCCCGCTCCGCCCCGGGGTAGTCGAGCCAGAGGTAGAGGCAGCGGCGCTTCAGCGCCTCGGTCAGCTCACGCGAGTCGTTGGAGGTGAGGACGACGATCGGCATCGTCGTCGCCGAGATCTGCCCCAGCTCCGGGATCGTGATCTGGAAGTCGGAGAGGAGCTCGAGCAGCATCGCCTCGAACTCCTGGTCGGTCTTGTCGATCTCGTCGATCAGCAGCACCACCGGCTCGGGGCTGGAGATCGCCTGCATCAGCGGCCGGGTCAGCAGGAAGTCGGAGCTGAAGATGTCGTCCTGCACGTCCTCCCAGCCGCCCTGGGCGCCGCCGGCCTGGATCCGCAGCAGCTGCTTGCGGTAGTTCCACTCGTACATCGCCTTCGCCTCGTCGAGGCCCTCGTAGCACTGCAGCCGCACCAGCTCGCGGCCACTGGCGCGCGAGAGCGCCTTCGCCAGCTCGGTCTTGCCGACTCCCGCCGGACCCTCGACCAGGACCGGCTTGCCGAGGCGCTGAGCGAGGAAGGAGACCAGCGCCGCGGGCTCGTCGGCGAGGTACCCGACCTTCGCCAGGGAGTCCTTAACCTCCGCCACGGAGCCGTCGGCCATGCCGGCGATGATAATCCCGGCACGTGTTCGACCTCGCCCTGCCGCTTGCCGAGCTGCTGCCGCACAGCCCCGGCCCCTACATCGCGCTGATGCTGGCGGGCTTCGCGATCGGCATTCTCGGCCACCTCGCCGGCTCCCGCTGGCTGGTCGCCTCGGGGGTGATCCTGATCTTCCTCGGAGCCTTCCTCTTCCCCCTCGCCGCCAACCTCACGACCGAAGACCGGCCGGCCCCGATCGAGGAATCGCGCGGCGACTCCGGCTAGCGGGGCTACGATCGTCGGGTGGGAGCGCTCGACCAGGTCGACCTGACGCTCAGCCTCAATCGCGAGGAGGAGGAGGGGGAGCTGAAGGAGCTCTGGAGGCGGCTGTCGCAGCTGCGCCTCACCCTCGGCGGCCTGATTGGCGAGAAACGGCTGGGGCCGCCGCTGTGCGTCCTCTTCGAGGGCTGGGACGCCGCCGGCAAGGGCGGCGCGATCAAGCGCCTGGTCTCGCCGCTGGACCCGCGCCACGTCCGCATCGCCCAGTTCGCCGCGCCGAGCGCCGACGAGAAACGCCACCACTTCCTCGCCCGCTTCTGGCCGGCGCTGCCGGGCTGGGGCGGGATGGCCGTCTACGACCGCTCCTGGTACGGCCGGGTGCTGGTCGAGCGGGTCGAGGAGCTCGCCAGTCGCGAGCAGTGGCTGCGCGCCTACGACGAGATCGAAAGCTTCGAGCGCACGCTCGCCCACGAAGGAGTGGTGCTGGTCAAGATCTGGCTGCAGATCTCCTCCGAGGAGCAGCTGAAGCGGTTCGAACGCCGAGCGGGCGACCCGCTGAAGTCGTGGAAGCTGACGCCGGAGGACTGGCGCAACCGCGAGAAGCGCCCCGCCTACGAGGAGGCGGTGGAGGACATGCTCGCCCGCACCGATCAGCCGCACGCCCAGTGGCACCCGGTGGCGGCGGAGTCGAAGCGCTACGCGCGGGTGCAGACGATCCGCATCGTGATCGAGGAAATCGAAGCCGGCATGCGGCGCTGGGGACAGGAGCCACCGCCGCCTCCCTAGAATCCAACTCGATCTGTTCGCGAATCGCGAGGAGCCGTATCCCTTGAGTCGTTTCCGCATCTTCCTGCTGCTGGCGGCCATCGCCGCCCTTGCGGCCGCTTTCGCCGCCTGCGGTGGCGGTGGCGCCGAGGACCCGCAACAGGTCGTCGACGAGGCCACGCTCGAAGGGGTGGAAAGCGGCGACATCGAGCTCTCGCTCTCGGTCAAGTCCGAAGGCGAGAAAAGCGGCAACCTCGACGTCGATCTCTCCGGATCGTTCCAGAGCCGGGGGAAAGACGAGCTGCCGCTGGCCGACGTGGGCCTGACCGCGAAGGGCCGGGTCAACGACAAACCGGTCGACTTCGACGGCGCCCTGACGCTGCTCTCCGATCGCGCCTACGTCGGCTACGAAGGGGCCACGTACGAAGTCGACCCGACCACCTTCGGCTTCGTCAAATCGGGCTTCGAACAGGCCGAGCAGGAGGGTGGCCAGAACTCCGCCGATCTCACCGCCTGTCGAAAGGCGGGGGAAGGCCTGAAGATCGCCGACCTGGTCGAAAAAGTGAGCAGCGAAGGCGGTGAGGACGTCGAGGGCACCTCCACCACCAAGGTCAGCGCCGACCTCAACTCCGAGGGGGCGATCGACGCGCTCATCCAGCTGACCGAAGCGCCGGCCTGCAAGGCCCAGCTCGAAACCGCCGGGCCGTTGCGGCTGGACGAACTCGAGGAGGCCAGGCGACGGATCCCGAACGAACTGAAAAGGGCGCACGTCGACCTCTACGTCGGCGAGGACAACATCGTCCGCCGCGCCGTGGCCGAAGTGGTCGTGGTGCCGAAGGACGGCAGCGGCAAGGTCGAAGTCGACCTCGACCTGACCCTGGGCGGCGTCAACGAGGATCAGGAGATCACGCCACCCACCGGCGCCAAACCGCTGGAAGGGCTGTTCCAGAAGCTCGGCATCGACCCGCTGGAGCTGCTCGAAGGCGGCCCCGCCGGCGGCATCTCCACGCTGCTGGAAAAAGTGACCGAAAGGCTCGGCGGATCCCCCGGCGACGACCTCTTCGGCGGCGGCGGTTCCTCCTCCGGCGGCGGTTCCTCCGGAGGCGGCGCGACCGGCGACCAGGCGTCCTATCTGGAATGCCTGCAGGGCGTCGAAACCGCGGCCGACCTGCAGAAGTGCGAAAGCCTGCAGTAGCTCGTTACGCATAGGCTTCGCGCCCCGGTGAACCCCGAGCCTGCCCATTCCGGCGCGCCGCGCCTCGACGCCTCCTTCTTCCGCACGCCGCAGGGCTGGCCCTACCTGCTGACGCCGCTGATCCCGATCGCGGTGGCACTGGAGATAGCCGCGGCGCCGGCGACGATCGTCTTCGCCACCTCGGCGCTGGGGATCATCCCCACGGCGGCGCTGATGGGGCGGGCGACGGAGGAGCTGGCGGCGCGCTCGGGCCCGGGCATCGGCGGCCTGCTCAACGTCACCTTCGGCAACGCGCCGGAGCTGATCATCGCCCTCTTCGCCCTCGGCCAGGGCCTGCAGGAGGTGGTCAAGGCCTCGGTCGTCGGCTCGATCATCGGCAACATCCTGCTCGTGCTCGGCGCGGCGATGCTGGCGGGCGGGATCGGCCGCGACAAACAGACCTTCAGCCGCACCAGCGCCAGCATCCAGACCTCGATGCTGATGCTGGCCGCCGCGGCGCTGCTGATGCCGGCGATCTTCGAGCTGGTCGAGGGCAAGGGGCTGCCGGACCCCGGCGCCGAGTCGATCCACTACGGCGGCACCGTCGAGCACCTCTCGCTGGCGGTCGCGATCGTCCTCATCGCCACCTACGTGATCGGGCTCTTCTTCTCGCTGAAAACGCACCGCGACATCTTCAACCCCGAGTACGAGGACGAGGACACCTGGGGCTGGTCGACGCGGACCTCGGTGATCGCGCTGGCGGTCGCCGGCGTGCTGGTCGGGCTGATGTCGGAGGTCCTGGTCGGCTCGATCACCGAGGCCTCCGAGTCGGTCGGCCTCTCGGAGTTCTTCATCGGCGTGATCGTGGTCGCGATCGTCGGCAACGCCGCCGAGCACTGGGTCGCGGTGCTGGTGGCGATGAAGAACAAGATGGACCTGGCGGTCAACATCGCGATCGGCTCCAGCGCCCAGGTGGCGCTGTTCGTCGCTCCGGTGCTGGTGATCGCCTCCTTCTTCATCGGCCCCTATCCGCTGGCGCTGGTTTTCAACGGCTTCGAGCTCGGCGCCATCCTGCTCGCGATCCTGATCGCCAACTACGTCACCCAGGACGGCGAGTCCACCTGGTTCGAGGGCGTCCAGCTGCTCGCGGTGTACTTCGTGTTCGGCTTGGCCTTCTACTTCGCCTGACGGACCCGCCAGGCGCGCCAGATAGCCTGCGGCGATGGACGTAGTCCTTCTGCTGATCAGCTTTGCGGTGGTCCTGACCGGGGCACTCTTGTTCACCAACGCGGTCGAGTGGATCGGTCACCGCCTGGACGTCGGCGAGGGCGCGGTCGGCAGCGTCCTCGCCGCGGTCGGGACGGCAATGCCGGAGACCCTGATCGCGATCGTGGCGCTGATCGGAGCCGCCGAGGGCTCCGAAGACGTGGCGATCGGGGCGATCGTTGGCGCCCCCTTCCTGCTTGCGACTCTGGCGATGGGGCTGGTCGGCCTCTTCGCCTACCTCTACCGCGAGAAGCGCGAGCAGGGGGTGGAGCTGAACGCGCACCGGCCGACGCTCGAGCGCGATCTGATCTTCTTCCTCGTCCTCTTTGCGGCCGGGGGGCTGCTTGCCTGGGGGCCGCCGGAGGTCGTGCGGATACCGGTCGGGATCGCCTTCCTCGTCGCCTACGGCTTCTATATCCGCCTGACCCTGCGCGGTGGCGGCGACGTCCAGGGCGAGGAGACGCTCAACCCGCTGATCTTCGAGCGGCGGGCCGAGCGCCGCGAAGACCCGGCGCTGGCCTTCTGCGTGATCCAGCTCCTGGTCGGCCTCGGCGCGATGGTCGGCGGCGCCCACCTCTTCGTCGAGCAGCTGCTCCACTTCGCCGAGGACATCGGCGTCGAGCCACTGATCCTGGCCCTGATCCTGGCCCCGCTGGCGACCGAGCTGCCGGAGAAGGTCAACAGCTTCTTCTGGGTGCGCGAAGGCAAGGACGCGCTGGCCCTGGGCAATATCACCGGCGCGATGGTCTTCCAGTCGATGATCCCGGTCGGGATCGGCCTGATCTTCACCGACTGGGAGCTGACCGGAAACGCGATCCTCTCGATTGGCCTCGGCTTGGCCGGCGGCCTGCTTGCCTACGAGAGCCTGCACCGCGCCCGCCGCTTCAAGCTGCCGGCGGTGGTCGGCTGGTTCGCCCTCTACGCGGCGTTCCTCGTGGTCGTGGTCCTGAGCGCCTGAACGCGCTCAGACGGCAGCGAGTTCGCGCAGCGCTTTGAGGAGCAGGTCGTCATGCTTTTTCGGCTGCACCTTGGGGAAGACCCTGGCGATCTTGCCCTCGGGGTCGACGATGTAGCTGTTGCGCAGGACCCCCATGTACTTCTTGCCGTACATCGACTTCTCGCCCCAGGCGCCCCATTCCTCGGCGACCGCGTGGTCGGGGTCGGCAAGCAGGGTGAAATCGAGCTCGAACTTGCCGGCGAACTTGGCGATCGCCTCGACCTCGTCAGGCGAGATCCCGATCACCTTCGCGCCCGCCTCGGCGTACTCGCCGCCGCGGTCGCGGACGCCGCAGGCCTGGGTTGTACAGCCGGGCGTGTCGGCGCGGGGATAGAAGTAGACGACCACGGTCTGGCCGCGCAGGTCGGAGAGCTTGACCTGGTCGCCGCGCTGGTCGGGCAGGCTGAAGTCGGGGGCCGCCTCGCCCTCGGAGAGCACCGGCTCAGTCCTCGCGGCCGGGGTCCTGGCCGTCCTCGTCCTCGTCGATCCCCCCGTCGCCCTGTTCGAGCGCGGTGGCGGAGACGGAACCGGTGGAGCCGGGGTGATAGTGCGTCTGGAAGGTCTCGAGGATGCGGTCGCGGCCGTCCTCGTCGATCGGCGTCTCCTCGGATATCCGCACCCAATCGGCGCCCTCATAGGCCTCCATGTTGAAGACCTCCTGGTCGATCGAGGCGGAGTCGTCGACGACCACGACCACCTCGGTCTGGGGGTTGAAGTAGGTGCCGGGCTGCACCAGCAGCTCCTCGACCTCGTAGAGGTTCTCCTCGGGTCCGGGGGCCATCAATCCGATCCTACGAAATCGGCGAGTTCGCGGTCGGTCTCGGTCTCGACGTCGAGCGGCTCCTGGCCCCGGCGCATGCGCCGTTCGTTGCGGCTGACGACCAGCTGGCGAACCTCGGCCCGCAGCTCGGCGTCGATCTCGGCGCCGCGGTCGCGGGCCGGCGGGTCCTCCGTCGCCAGCAGCCGCGCGGTCTCGGCCTCGACGTCGATCGGCGTCTTGCCGTGTCGCCGCAGCCGCTCTGCCTTCGCCTCCAGCATCTGGCGCACCTCGGCCGCCTGGACCGCCGGGTCGAGCGGCGCCGCGGCGGCGGCGCCGCGGCTCGGCGGCATGCCCTCCGCTTCGATCGAGAGCGGGCCTTTGCCGAAGCTCTGCCAGGCCTGGGCGGAGCGGTGGAAGAGGTAGCCGGCGATCGGCGCCGCGATACCCGAGATCGCAAGCAGCACCGCGCCCTTCTGCGTAGCCGTCATCGCCAGCGCCAAGTCCACGGTTTCCTAGGGTAGCCCCCCACATGGGGGACCGCCGTTGCTACTCTCCCGGTTGGTTGACTGACCAGTCAATCGGCGGGGCGCCCATCCGGCTCGGCGGCGCTCCAGAACAGACTTAGGCACCGACGAAAAGGAGCTGCGACCGGTGGTTGACTTCACCCTGACCGACGAACAGAAGGATCTGCGCGAGCTGGCCCACAGCTTCGCCGACAAAGAGATCCGCAAGGTCGCCTGGGAGTACGACGTGGACGGCACCTGGCCGCAGGACATCATCGACAAGGCCTGGGAGGTCGGGTTGATGAACACCCACGTCGAGGAGGCCTACGGCGGCCCCGGGCTCGACTACCTCTCCGGCTGCATCATCGAGGAGGAGATCGGCTGGGGCTGCTCCGGCATCGGCACCTCGCTGATGGCCAACGGCCTCGCCTCGGCACCGGTCAGCCTCGGCGGCTCCGAGGAGACCAAGAAGAAGTACCTCGGCATGCTCACCGAAGCGCCGAAGCTGGCCTCCTTCTGCCTGACCGAGCCGGACGCCGGCTCTGACGTCTCCGGGATGAAAACCCGCGCCGTGAAGAAGGGCGACAAGTACGTCCTCAGCGGCTCCAAGTGCTTCATCACCAACGGCAGCTACGCCGACTGGTTCACCGTCTACGCGAAGACCGACCCCGAGGCCGGCCATCGGGGAATCTCCGCCTTCGTCGTCGACGCCGACTCCCCCGGGGTCAGCGTCGACAAGAAGGAGGACAAGATGGGCCAGCGGGCGTCCAACACCGCGACCATCTCCTTCGACGAAGTCGAGGTCCCGGCCGGGAACATGCTCGGCGAGGAGAACCACGGCTTCAAACTGGCGATGATGACCCTCGACCGCACCCGCCCGGGCGTCGCGGCGATGGCCGTGGGGATCGCCCGCGCGGCCTTCGAGTTCGCCGCCGAGTACTCCAAGGAACGGGTCCAGTTCGGCGTCCCGATCGCGATGCACCAGGCGATCCAGTTCATGATCGCCGACATGTCGACCAAGGTCGACGCGGGCCGGCTGCTGATGTGGAACTCCGCGGTCCTGCTCGATCAGGGCAAACGCAACACCCTGGTCTCCTCGCAGGCCAAGCGCTTCGCGGCCGACTCGGCGATGGAGGTCACCACCGACGCCGTCCAGGTCTACGGCGGCTACGGCTTCATCAAGGAGTACCCGGTCGAGAAACTGATGCGCGACGCGAAGATCATGCAGCTCTACGAGGGGACCAGCCAGATCCAGCG